>ERZ1673742.627-NODE-627-length-41171-cov-21.699387_pt1 | contig 41171 bp, 50 predicted proteins | sample MGYA00580208_ERZ1673742 | MGnify/ENA primary metagenome ERZ1673742 (study PRJEB41218, sample SAMN15661774) | gut metagenome | host: Homo sapiens | place: Canada: London | collected 2015-08-20/2019-03-30 | study: EMG produced TPA metagenomics assembly of...
ATTGCTGGATACTTGGGTGCTGCAAAGAAAACTGGCGTTTGTTCAGTAGACATTACATATAGTAATTCCAATAAGCTGGATTTACTTTGGGCCCAAATGGTACCCTGATAGGCGGTCTTAAAATCATTTAAGGATAAGCAGTTGGTTTTACTTTCAGCTGTGTGAACAACTTTCAGCTGGCCATATAAGTATCTTATATTCTTTTCATTCTCTAATAGTACATTTTTATCAAATGCTATTTCGATTTCATCTTCCGGAGCATATCCAAGAACACGGGAGAACAGCGTTGTTCTTGTGATTTCTTTACTGTCCTCTTTCCGCAGGCACCGATTGAAGATGGCCTGGACATTGCCCTCGTTCAGTTCCAGCGGAGTAAATTGGGGCCGTCTTTCCTCTATTTCTGCCGCTTTTTTAATCATTTTATCCTTTAAGCCCACAACGCAAGCCCCCTAACGCACCCAACGGCGCAGATTTTTCGATATTGATATTATTACTCCGGCAATAAAATAATCACAAATCAGTCCAGCTTGTAAGGTTTGAGCTTCGGGTGGTCAAAATTGGACTTCACATGCTCAGTGTCCGCTGAAAACTGGTTCAGCACTTCCGTTGCATTCTCTTCTAATTCCTGGACTGTCTTAACCATCGCCTGTGTCCCCAGATTCCGCTTCAAGTCATTGTTGAGATATTCATCAGGGTTGTATTCAGGGCAATATGGTGGCAAGTGGAACAGGCGGATTTGAGCTTCATGCTCTTTGGCCCAAGCCGATACCTTATTGCTGTGATGTACCTTCAGGTTATCCAGTATCAGATATACACGTCTTCCTGCGGCTGTTTTTATGATGGCATTCATGAAAGAAATTAGACGGTCTGAATCAATAGCATCGGAGTAAAGAAGGAAATGCAGTTTCCCTTGGTTGCTGATTGCGCTAATCATGTTGATATGCATACTCGTGTCAGCTCGGACTCCGAGGATCAACTCAATTCCTTTGCGGCCCAAAACCGCTACTACACGGAGCTGATCTCAAGCAAGGCCGAATGGCGGATGGTTGACATCTATGCTGATGAGGGGATCACCGGAACTTCGGTGGCTAAACGGAATGACTTCCAGCGGATGATGGCAGACTGCCGTCGGGGTCTGATCGATCAGATCCTTGTTAAGTCCATGCCCCAAGAGTAATTAAGATCCCTGCCAAGCCGGAAGCCACCCGTCAGGCAGAAGCCCGCAGACAGCTCCGGGTGGCAGCTTACTGCCGAGTCTCCACCAAAGAGGAGGACCAGGCAAACAGCTATGAGGTGCAGAAAGAGTACTATACCGATAAAATCATGTCCAACACCGCTTGGACGATGGCCGGCATCTTTGCGGACAAGGGCATCACCGGAACCTCGGCCAAGAAGCGCGAGGACTTCATGCGGATGATCCGGCACTGCCGCCAGAAGAAAATCGAAATCAAAACTGCGGAATTGATACAATTTGACTTTTCCAGTACCGCAACGTTTTGAGGGGTAAGTTGCTCGGGCCGAGGGGTAAGTTTGGCGAGATGAGGGGTAAGTTAGCGTACAAGGAATAGCTATAGGCAAAAAATGAACCGTGCCGCTGATTATCGATCTCAGCAGCACGGCACTTTGGTTTTTATGACTCATGCTTCTGCTGTGTCCATCAAAGCAGGGAGCATTTGTGCAGAACCGGGCTACTGACGAAATGTACAGTAGCCCGGTGTAATTTTTATGCATTTTCCTACGTCTGCGCGGACGTAGACAAGCCTATCTTCTCACAGTACAATTTGTGTGTCAGCCGTCGTTCTTCAGCAGGTATTTATTGCTGACGACCTTCATGGAGAGACTGGCGCTGATCAGCGGGCAAAAGACCGGCTCCGTCGGGCGAATCACGATACCTTCCTTCTTACCGCCGTTGGGGTATTCGCCGTCAGCGCGGGAGAGCAGCGCCTCTACGGTGGGATATTTGGAGGGCAGGTCGGTACCTACCTCCTCAATGGGCACAGGTGTAATGTCGAGCGCTTCACAGATCTGGAGCATTCGGTTGAGCCCCACCCGCTTGCCGTTTTCCCGGATGGTGAACACATACCACTCCGGCTTTGTGAGCCGCAGACGGTTTTGCTGGATGCCCGGAGCGCAGAGCTCGCCCTGAATGGTCAGCGTTTTCAGGCCCAGCACTTTCATGTAGTCCTCCATTTTTGCCTGATACTCACGCGCCTTCACCAGCTTATAGAAGGAACTGCTGCCGTCGTCCTTGTATTCGTAATTGTGGCCGGTGACGTGGAAGCCGTTCTCGTCGATCCCGATAGAGTGGGACGAGCCGTCCATTTTTGTGCTGATATAGTATTCCAATCCTGCAAAGGCTTGAATCAGCTCAGGCTCCTCCTGAACGCGGGTCTCATCCGTATGAGGAATGTCATAGGGCAACGTGCCAATGACGTTGCCACCGGTCGTGGCCCTTTCCTCGATCTCCCATTTTCGCACGCCGAGCAGTTCCGTCACGTCGTCGCCCACGTCGGCGTTCTTCGGGATCTCCGGGAACTGGCTGACGGGGAGCAGCAGGCCCTGCGAAATCTGGCCGCGAAAACGCATGGTCCGCAGCCGGAAGCCTTCGCCCATGATGTCGGTCTTTTTATAGCTCGATGAGCGCATGAACTCAAACACGTCCCGGACGGGCAGGAAGCTGTCGATCTCGAAATAGACTGCGATGTCCATCGGCTGAAACTGGCCTTTGTTCACAACACACTGCCAGCCCAGCACGTGGGCCAGCTCAATACGGTCCGCTCCCTCAATGGGCTCAATTTTCCAAATGCGCTGAATGCTTGCAAGTTTTCTCATTTTCGTTCCTCCTCTAACGGCAGATATTCTGTCTCAGACAGATCGGTATAATCAGCTGGGCTGGCGTAGCACCGGCGCAGATAGTCATGGCCGCCATCCACGGAAACACGGCCACAGCTACAGGTATCTCCACGGCGATCCGCTCCCAAGAGAGGAAGCAGAGGTATCGTTTCTCCAGCAGGGTCTGAAGCTCCACGTCCTCCACGGCATGGATGGTGGCCATGATCTCTTTCTTCAACTCCACCAGCGCGTTGATGTCATCCTGCAGGCCTTCCTGAACCTCGATGATCTTCATCACGCAGCTTTCCACCTTGGACGCGCCGTGGTTGGGGTTCCTCGGCATGTCCGACAGGACCGCCGTGCAGCTGGTTGCCAGCTCCCGCAGGGAATCGATCTGCTGTATCTTTGACTTGATCCGCATGTCCAGAAACCGCGCCTGACCCAGATATGCCTTAGTAGTCATACGTCTTTTTCTCCTTCCGCAGGTTGGTGATCAGGAGGTTTGGGTCCACTTTGGTCAGCACTCCAAACCAGTTGGAACGGAAGAAGCGTTCAATTTCTTTCAGTTCCTGCTCATCGTCCGTCATGCGGTAATCCTTCACTGCCTGCAGGACGATGGCGTTTGCAAGCTCCTGATAAGGGTCCATCCTTGTACCTCCGATAAGTGTTCCTCTCGGATTGGCACGGATTGTCTAATTTTGCCGAAGGTTGTCATCAGATTTTCAGGTCCGCTTTGACCGCCTCAATCAGGGCGGCCTGCGTTTTGTCTTTCGCCTGCAGGGCCTTCAGGATGCGCTCGTCGATGGTGCCCTTGGTGACGATGTGCTGGATTACCACGGTACCGGCGCTCTGTCCCTGTCTCCACAGGCGTGCATTGGTCTGCTGGTAGAGCTCCAAGGACCAGGTCAGGCCGAACCACACGAGGGTGGAGCCACCGGACTGCAGGTTGAGACCGTGACCGGCAGAGGCGGGATGGATCACCGCCACAGGGATTTTGCCGCTGTTCCAGTCGGCAATGTCCTTGCTGGACTTCAACTCCCGGACATCAAAGCGGCTCCTGATCCGCTGTAAGTCGTGTCGGAACCAGTAGGCCACCATCACAGGCTTGCCGTTTGCTGATTCGATGATGTCCTCCAGTGCATCCAGCTTCCGCTCATGGAACTCGACCACCTCGCCGGTGTCGGCATAGATCGCACCGTTGGCCAGCTGAGCTAACTTCCCGGTCAGGGCAGCGGCATTTGCGGCGGTGACCTCGCCATCCGGCAGCTGCAGGATGAGCTCCTGCTTCAGGTCGGCATACCGCTCGGCCTCCGCGTCAGAGAGCTGCACCTCGTACTGGGTGGAAACCAGCTCCGGCATTTTCAGGTGGTCGGTAGACCTCATGGAGATCGTGATGTCCGAGATCTTCCGGTAGATCGCATCCTCCGCAAAGGGCAGCGGTTTGTAGGAGTAGATGATCTCGCCGTTGCGCTTGTCGGGCATGAAGTAGGTGTTGCGGTATTGGGTGATGAAGCGTCCGAGGCGCTGGCCCATATCCAGCAGCCGGAACTCTGCCCACAGGTCCATGAGGCCGTTGGAGCTGGGCGTGCCGGTCAGGCCGATGATCCGCTTGATCGTGGGTCGGACACGAAGTAGAGCCTTGAATCGCTTGGACTGGTGATTCTTGAAGGAGGAGAGCTCGTCCACGATCACGGTGTCGTAGTCGAAGGGAAAGCCGCTATCCTCGATCAGCCAGCTCAGGTTCTCCCGGTTGATGATCGTGATGTCCGCACTTCTCATCAGGGCAGCGCGGCGCTCCTTTGCGCTGCCGACAGCTACAGTATAGGTCAGATGCTGCAGATGGGACCACTTGCCGATTTCGGCGGGCCATGTATCGCGGGCCACACGCAGCGGCGCGATCACCAACACGCGATGGGCTACGAAGCTGTCAAACAGCAGATCCGCGATGGCAGTCAGGGAGATCACCGTCTTGCCCAGACCCATATCGAGCAGGACAGCAGCCACGGGATGGGTTTCAATGTAGTCGATGGCGTAGGCCTGATAATCATGAGGTGCGAATTTCATCCAGCATCCCTCCAATCTGTTCCACGCTGTCGATGACGTATACCCGGAAGCCCAGTGACCGCAGGAGTCGGTGCCGCGCCAGTTGGAGCGGGCGTGGCTTTTTGCCGAGGGCCTTCAGCTCTACGAAGGCGATATGGCCATCAGGCATTAAAACGAGGCGGTCGGGCATTCCGTCGAAGCTCGGGGAAACGAACTTCAGCGCAATCCCGCCGAGCTTTTTTGCCTCTGTCGCTAACTTGTTTTCGATCTGCTTTTCTCTCATACTTGCCTCCCATCAGGGCTTGAATCCGGGATGTGCAAGGTGTATCAATGCCATTTCAGAACTTTTTCTTAGGGCTGTTTTTATAGGCCTTAGAGAATTTTTGTATAAGACCTTGATACACCTTGTCATCCCATAGTCTCACTTCAGGAAATCATCTCCGGCATCGTCCTCTGTGCGGATACGCAGGCCCTTAAAATACCGCTTCCGGTTCAGGACCACGCGCTCAAAGCCAGCGCTCTCCAAAGCGAAATAGAAGTCCGCCGTACTGCGCACATACTCGTTGGTATCGATGCAATAGTTCCGATACGCCTGGTAGAGGGACGAGGAGCTTTCCTTATAGTCATCGCCAGTATCACACTTATCCTCGATGAAATGGCCGAACCAGTCGTTCTGGCTGCGGTATTCGCAGATCGCGTCCTGCACGCACTTCGGCACGGGAATCTGGTACTCCAGCTCGATGACCTTCTTGGCACCCTCGATGACCCACGCCAGAATGCTCTCGCCTGCGTTGTCGTACAGGTACTCGCCGTAATTCTTGATGTCGCTCTTGCCGGTGATCTTGGCGTTGAACGGGATGACGATCAGCCTGCGCCAGATACCGTCATCAGAGGCGCTGACCCTTGGCAGATGGTTGGTGTAGAGTACCAGCGTGTGGCAGGGCTTGAAGGAGAACGGATCCTTGTACTTCTTTTCCGCAAACACGTCGTCCGTGGAGCAGAGCTGCTTGACGGTGGAGTCATTGAGCCTTGCGCCTTCCTGCATTTCGGCGGCGATCAGGAGCCGCTTACCCTTGACCTCAGCCATCTCCGGCTTGATGTTCCGGCGGCAGTTCACGGTCAGGGTGTCGGCGGAGATGTTGCCGCTGTACAGCCCCAGCACGCGGGAGATCGCGTTCCAGAAGGTGGACTTGCCATTGCGACCGTCGCCGTAAGCAATAATGAGCGCCTCCACGTAGACCTTGCCGATGGCGGCCAAACCACAGATCATCTGAACGTAGTCGATCAGCTCCTGATTGCGCTGGAAGATGAGATCGAGGCAGTCTCGCCATATCTGCTGCCCCTTGGGTCCAGGCGTCACGGAGGTGATCTTCGTGATAAAGTCCTCCGGGGAGTGTTCCCGTGCACCGGCCATGCCCAGCCGCAGATCATAGGTAGCTTCCGGGGTGTTAAGCGCAAAGCAGTCGGCGTCCAGATCCCTCGGCGAAATTTCCAGCATCGGATGGGACTCCTTCAGCGTGGAGGTGATGTATTTGGAGTCCCGCCGCTTGATGACGAAGGCACGGTAAGCCTGTGCGGCGAGGAACTCCTGATAGGCCTTCAGCTGCTCGTCGCTCATCAGCTGCTCGGCCTTGCTCTTGGTGGTGCCGTCAAGAATGGTCTGGGCACCGCTGTTCTTCATCTTCTCCAGCGCGGAGAGCAGGTCCCGACCGGCTTCCTTCATCTGGCGGCGGGTCAGCTCGTGGGCAACCGCCTGCGCACCAGGCTCCGACTCCTGCCAGTAATGATCGCTGTAGCGGATGAAGTGGGTCGCCGGGGAGTAGCGCAGCTCCTTGGAGAAATACTTGGTCAGCACCTCGGCCTGCCCGACGTCAGAATAGTCCTCCGGCTTATAGCTGGCCGGATCGTTGTAGACCTCCGGTGGTACATAGCCGTCCTGCTGCCGGATGCGGGCAAAAAAGCGCTGGGCACTGTGCCAGATGGTGGAGAGCTCCGATGCCTCTAGCGGCGGGACGCACTTTGCCGCCTCGTCCATGAACGCCTGATACGCCTCGTCGGTATCACCATACTTCTTGATGACGCGACCGGCAAAGCGGGACATGGTGGCGTTGCGGCTGCCCTCCGGGATGACGGTGTTGCCGTCATACTGTCCATCCGGCATATCGTCGTCGAAGGCATCCTCCTCCAGAAACTCCGTCAGGGTCATGCGGCCCGGATAGATGGCGACATCCGCAGCGCTGGTTCCGAAGAAGAAGCGGGCGGCGTCCAGCGCCTTGGTGTCAAAGTACGGGAAGATGGAATTGACCAGCTTCTTCATGTCACTGTACAGGGCCGCATCAGTGACGTAGTCGATGGGAAACAGAACATGGAACTTGGGCCGCGCCGGTTTCCCGTTCTTCTCCCGCATGTTGAAGCGGCTGTAATGGATGGCGAAGGTCACGCCGGGGAAAGCCTCCATGACGTCCTCCGGTGTCTTCCAACCGGCAGGGTCCTCGGTGTGGTCGTTGTCGCAGTCCACCGGCAGGCAGTCGCTGCCAATGAAGTTGTCGCCGTTGCGGTAGCTGTTCCGATACTCGGCGCATACATAGTCGTGGCAGATGGCGGCCTTCAGGCTGTCCGCATCCAAAATGATGTGCTTATGGGGATAGGAGCAGTTGCCGGGATTGCCGGTGACGTCGGCGCTATAGATCGTGAACATCAGTCGTACACCTCCTGAGATTCCTCCTCTAGCACCTTGGTGATGAATTTGAGGGCGCGGATCGTGGTCTCCAGCTCACAGTCGCCGCCGAGGAAGACCTCGAAGCCTCTGCAGCCATATCTGTCGACATAGGTGTTTATCTTCATGTCTGTGCTGCCTTCATCCTGAATGCGGAAATAGGTGCGTCCGCCGTGGCCGGTGTCGCCGCCCATGAAGCCGGTGGTTCCAGCCTCCACTTCGAGAATGTTGGCGCTCACCACGTCGCGGGTATAGGTCGTGAGCTCTGTGCCGTCCGGCAGCATACGGCGTTTTTCCTTGATTTCATACATAGTCTCAAACCTCCTGACAGTCTTCGGTGAAGTAGCGCAAGCGGTAGCTCTTCCACTTGGCACGGTTGATCTCCGCCTTCATACCCGCAGAGATGCGACTGCCGAATACCCAGACCTCTGAGCACTTGCTCATCAGGGCGTTCCCGAAGAACAACCCAAGCTCACGCTCGGCGGGGTCGGCATCGTTCAGAAACTGCGGGAACAACAGATGCGGCGCGATGGGGATATACCCGGTTTCGACAGCAAAGCGGCTGTAGCGTCTCGCGGCCTCGATATTGGCCGCAACATCTCCGGCATAGGGAGAGCAGATGTACACGATGGGCCGGAAGGCGCGAAGGGCACGATGCTCCTGCTCGATGGCCGTCAGGGCATCATGGGCCGTCGGGTCCGGATAGCCTTCGCTGTTGTACTTGCTGATCGTCATGACGCGATTCCTCCTTTCCGGGCGGACATAGGAAAAGGCGTCCACCTCTAATTTCCATTGGAGATGAACGCCTGATTTGAGCGGGCCGAAATCAATCTTTTTTGTAAAAAGGTGTGGCGTAGCCGTCTGCCCGGAGCAGCAGGCCTGTTGCCCACGGCGGGGTCCGGCCCATCTGCTCACACACGGCATCCAGCGACATGCTGGGATCTGCCTCGATGACCAGCTCGTCGTGGATGTGCATGACGATGGAGCAGCACCGGAGCATGCGCATGGCGTAGCAGAGAATATCGCGGGCGGTGGCCTGCACGATGTTCTCCACGAACTTAGGGCCATAGGAATCCAGCCGCTCCCATTTCTTCGTCGCGCCGACGCCTTCATAGGTGATACATTCACCGCCGAACTTGTTTGTACCGATCTTCGGCTTCACATAGGCAAGGCTCCTTCCGGAGGGCAGCGTGATAAACAGCATCCCGCTCCGGCAGGAAAAGGTCAGCCCGTAGCTGCTGGTGGAGTGCTTATAACGCACGGCCTCCATGACCGCCCGGTCCACCGCCCACCAGAATTCCACGATCCGAGGGTTCGACTGCCGCCAAGCGTCCACCAGCGGCGGGAGCTCGTCCTCGGTCAGGCCCATCTCGATGGCACCCATTGCCTTCAGAGCGCCGACGGAGCCGCCATATCCGAGGGCCAGCTCCGCGATTTTTCCCTTTTGCCGCAGATGCCCATTGATCCCGTGCTTCTCCACGGGCACCTTGAACATTTGACTGGCGCTGGCGCAGTAGATGTCTCCGCCTTTCTCAAAGACCTTCTGCCGCCACGTCTCCCCGGCATACCAGGCGATGACGCGGGCCTCGATGGCGGAGAAGTCGGCCACCAGAAACTGAGCGCCGTCCTTGGGAATGAACGCGGTGCGGATCAGCTGGGAAAGTGTGTCCGGCACGTCCTCATACAGGAGCTTCACGGCGTCGAAGTCACCGGCGCGGACAAGGGCGCGGGCCTCGGCGAGATCCGGAAGATGATTCTGGGGTAAATTTTGTAGTTGAATGTTCCTCCCGGAAAACCGGCCTGTCCGTGCAGCGCCGAAGAACTGGAACATACCACGGGCACGGCTGTCGGAGCAGACGGTATTCTCCATCGCCTGATATTTCCGAACGGAGGACTTGGCCAGCTGCTGCCGCAGGGACAGCACCTCCCGCAGCTCCGCCGGGGCATCCTTCAGAAGCTCCGCCACGGCCTTCTTATCGAGTGACTCGGTCTCCATGCCGTTATCCGAAAGCCACTGCTTCATCTGCTGCACACTGTTGGGGTTCTCCAAAGAGGTCATCCGCTTCATGGCGGTGGTCAGTTCCTGCCGGGAGCGGGTATCCATGTCGATAGCGGCACGGACAAGCTCCATATCCAACCGGACGCCACGGTCGTTGATTTCCTGATCGATGTGGTATTCCTCCCAGACCTGATCCGGGACCGGGAATTTAGCCAGCCTCTTCTGGATGCCCATCTCGGTCTCCACGTCGCGCAGGTTGTAGCGCTTGAAGGCGTCCCATTTGTCCGGTGCGTGGAAGGGGCGGTTCCGGGCGCGCTGGCCGTTTGTCTTCGTGGGAGCGCAGGGCTGGCAGAAGAATTTGATCAGCTCCTTGCCTTCGGTCAGCTTCTGCTTTTCCAGCCCCAGCACGGCACCGACACCTTCCAAGGAGAGAGGCAGGCCCATTGTGGCAGCCCAGACCATCGAACAGCGCCAGCTCTCCGGGTTCAGGAAGCGGGCCTCCTCCTGCGAGAGAGGATGTTTGTCATGGAAGGGATCAAGGCTGATCCCCAGATCCCGAAGATAGCGGGACAGGCAGACCCGTTCAAAGCTAGCGTTGAAGGCCCACTTGGTCACAGCATCGTCGGTGAGGGCGTCCAGAACATCGGCGGGGATTTTCTCGCCACAGGCCAGATCCACTACCTGCACCGGGCCTGAGTCCGCACTGTACCCGAAAAGCAGAATTTCAAAGTTGGGAGACTCACAGTAACGGTACACACCACTTTTCTGGAGCGGGATGTCACTGTAGGTCTCGATATCGATTGATAGGGTTTTCATAGGTATTCCATCCTTCCTGAAAAGGGCGACAGAGAAAACACCCTGTCGCCCAGTTGGATCACTGCTTTCTGCTGCGGATGGCCTGATACCAGCGCTTCCACGTAGGGAGGAACCTCTTGACTACAGCGCGGAGGATCTGATAGATCACAGCGCCGATGAAGTAAAAGATCGCTCCATAAATGATGAAGAAGGCGGCATAGTTCACGATGACAGCAATCAGCTCATTTGCGGTGTTTACCAGTTGTTCCATAATCGTCACCTCATTTGTCAGAAATGGGCTGGCGGCAGCTTGGCACCACCAGCCCGGTTACTCACTTCAGGGCCTTCATGCGCGCCTGATGGTACTCGTCATCCTGCGCGGACTTTTTATCCTCGCGCTTCTCACGTCGGAAATCGTTGATCACGGTCTGGATGGCGACCACCGCCCAAGACAGGACGACAACGCAGAAGCAGCCGATGAGGATGTTGCACAGCACGGTGGAAATCATGATCTCATTCATTGTCCTTTACCTCCATTAATCCAAGAAATCGTCGTCTTCGTCGGTGGCGAAGTCGGACTCAGCGCTGGCTTTGCCGCCGAGGGGCTTACCGTCACGGACCTTCTGCAGGTTGTTCAGACCGCAGGCGATGCCGCGATTGCCGGAGCTGTTGAAGGCGTAGAAGGTGATGCTGGCACGACCGTACACGCCGGAGTAGACCTCGGAGCGGGTCAGGATCGGGTTGCGGTCCACGTCCACGATGCCGGGGGCCGAGGTGGCGTTGGCGTTGACAAAGTAGCAGCCTGCGTATGCCGGATCGTCCGGACGCTCGGTGTCGCCGTCGCGGAGCGGAGTCTTGATGGCAGTAAGCGGGGGTACGGATTTGCCGTTGCCCTTCAGCTTGGCCTCGCCCTCCTTATAGGCAGCCTCGATGGCGGCCTGAATCTTGGTCAGGGTCTTGGTGTCGCTCTTGGGGATGATCAGGCTCACGCTGTACTTGGGCGTGCCGCCGTTGATGGACTTGGGCTCCCAGACGTTGGCGTAGCTCCAACGGGTGTCGGGACTGGTGATAACCTTCATGGGGTTGCTGGGTTTTACATTCTTATTCATTGTCAAAATCCTCCATAAAATCATTTCTTGCCGTGTTCATGGCCGGACGCTTGTCGCTTTCCGGCACGAGCGTGGGTTTGCCTTGCGGCTTCTCGATGTAAGCCGTGAGCAGTTCGTCGAAGCGGGCCTTGCCAAGCATCCTCTGCATGGCGGTGATGCCGAGCAGCTTGTGCTCAAAGGGATCGAAGCCTGCCTCCTTGACCGCCTGCGTGACGGCGGCTTCATTGGTGTACCTGCGGTTGGACCGGCCTTCGACCAGCTTCCAGCCGCGCCATTCCTTTCCGCTAACCGCCTGCTGCAGGGCGTACTCCTTGATGTCCGAGGCCCATGCGACCAGATCATCCACGCAGGAGAGAATATCTTCGATGTCCTCGTCCGTCAGAAGCGGCGGCAGCTTGAAGTCGTAGCGAGCCAGCTCCAGATTGGCCTCGGCCCTTGCGCGGCAGTCGTTCTTGGCCTTGCAGAAGCCGCACCACTTGCCGCAGAGGAAGTTACCGTCACCGGCGAAGGCCAGCTCTGCCGTGGGCTTCAGGATCTCGTTCGCCCATCGGTAGAGCTCCTCCTTGGAGAGGGTAAAGGTGCTGACGTTCTGGCGTCGGGGCTGATAGATCGTCATGGCAACCGTATCGATGTCGTAGATGTCATCGAACAGCTCCAGAGCACCGAGGCCGTAGCACTTCATCTGCGGGTTGTCCTCCGCCGAGACCAGGACGCCGAGCCCGTGCTTGTAGTCGATCACGTGCATGGTGCCGTCCGCGATCAAGATGGCATCGGATGTCCCGAAGCCCTGTTCCACCCAGCGGGAGAAGTCCACCCGCTGTTCGATCAGGACGACCGGGTCCGCGCAGGTCTCCTTTGCGGCCTCCACCAACTCCAGGATGTAGGCGGCATAGCCGGTGGCGCAGTCGTCCATCTCCTGATTGAACCAGGTGAGGTTCTCGGTGGGGTCCTCGGCCTGCATGCCCAGCGCCTTCCGGAGCTTGTACTCACAGAGCGCGTGGGCGTCGGTGCCTTCGGCGGCGTAGTCGCTGCCCTTGTCGGCGTAGCTCTCACAGAGCCGTGCCGATGGCGGGCAGTGGAGCCAGCGGTCCGAAGACGAGGCGGAGAGGAGCGCGTGTCCATTAGGTGGCATTGCCGATCACCTCCGCATCCTTCAGCAGGGCCTCATAGTGCTTGGGGTCAACCTGAGATAGCTTTGCTGCGCCGTACTTCTGCAGGAGATCCCGGACAGCGGCGGTGTGGCCAGCGCGGGACTTGTCCGCCAGTACGGCTCGAACCTGCTCCAAGGTCAACTCCGGCTTCTTCTCCGGCTGGGCCTCCGGGATTGGGGCTTCCTCAGCGTCACTGTTGAACTGCTGGGACAGCCAGTTGGCGGCGTCAGTAATAGCGGCAGCAGCACTGCGGAGCTCTTCGATGGCCTGAGCCATATCGCTCATCTTGCTCATAGTGTTTTCCTCCTTCCTCGGGTTGTCTTTGTTTGGCAAGGACAGCAAGCCTTCGCGCCATGCGGGCGGATACGAGGCTGATCGCGCCCAGCACCAAGATTTCTTCAGCTGCGATGTTGCTGTCTCTGCGGTTGCCGTGATCCATGTCGTCTCACCTCCGTTTCTGCAAGGCCGGTGTCGTTGCCTTACACTTTCCACTGGAGATGGGCGGCGGATTTGAGCGGAGGAAAATTCAAAAAAAGAAAAAAGCCTCCTGACCGTCGGAAAGCGGACAGTCAGGAGGCTGAAAAGAGCACCTACCGGAGTAGATGCTCTTGATGTGCGAGTATTCAATTCAAATTGTCAGAATCAGATTTGATGGAACATATCCTGTGCGTAGTCTTTGATATCCCTCGGATTCACCATGTTGTACTTTGCCTTCACTACATCAAAATACGCGCCAATTACTGATTTCTCAATAATCCTGTCAGAGGGAGCGGAATCAGGCAGGTCGCCTCTGGTCGTGAGCCAAGGAGCTTCATTGTGGGTAAAGCGCTCCAGAATTCTACCACTGTAGCAGCAGATGTTATTGATCACGCTATCACAGATGGCTTTTTCACTCGCCGAAAAAACAGAAGTATCAAAAGTGGTCGTTTTTTCAATCGGGTCAAAGCGATAATCGCGATAACGGAAATAGATGTCTCTGTATACAGGACCGTGTGTCCACGCCTGACAGTCTTCAGAAAAGAGGAAAGTCCTGTAGAAAGCGAAATGGAATCCCTGAATATAGTAGAGTGCTTTCTGGAGCGCCAGAGGAGTAATGTCCTCACATTGATACAACAGATATTGGATCACTGTATTGATCTTGCTGTTCGATGGAGCATCGACAGAGAGCAAAGCATCGACGGCCCGTCGTGTTTTCTCATAGGTGCGCTGGGATTTCAGGTTCGCCTTGTTCGCTTCCAGCAGCTCCGAATAAAACTGTGGTTCATTATAGATGCGCTGCAGGATATCAGAATACTGCCTCGTTGGAATATCTCCGTCGCAATATCGGGAGAAGGTCAGTTCTCCCCAGCCAAGAAGCAGGGAAAGCGGTCTTTTCCCAATGTCATATTTCTCCGGGATGGCACAAATCACGTCAAGCGATATGATACCGTTCTCCTCTCGAAATACATTGTAAAGGGACCGCAGGTTGTCATCGGAAATCTCTGGAACGAAGACGAGGTTTCCGCAATCCGCACAACGAGCTTCTGTCCCGGTATAGTGATACGCTTTGCCCTTAATTGTGCCCGTCATGGGAACGGATGCAGTGGTATATTCCACATCATTTCTGCATTCCTCGCAGAAGGTTTTTTCGGTCATGATGGTTCCTCCTTTCCTCTGGATAATCAACGGAACAGATAATCGATTGGCTTGTTCCTTTTATGGAACGAAATGACTACAGCACGGCTGCCGGACGGAAGGTCAATGATGTTGAATTTCGTATAAACATCCACGGTTTCTTCTTCACCGTCTGAATTAAACAGCTGCACTTGAGGAACAAAGACATAGAGGACCTCGTGCTCAAAGCCGATCTTCGTATTTTGCAGCGAATGGCAAAAATCCTCGGTTTTGATTTGCATGAGTATGGATCGTTGCTTATTGCTTCGAATGTTGTACTCATTGATGAAGTCTATGTTTTCCTGCCGATTCTCATTCTGAGAAATCACATAGCGGCCTTTTTCAACACAGGATTTAATTTTTGCAAGGATAGCGTCAATCTCTTCCCGCGTGTAGTTCTGATTGTAATGCGGATTCAAGGCAGCCTCACCCCCAACACTATAATACACGAAATCGCATCATTTGTCAAGCGCTATTGTATCAATTAGTACGCATATAGATGAGAGACATGGCTTCTGACCGCCATTGGATAACAGCCAGAAGCCATATTTTAGAATCAATTAGTAACCACGGATCTTCCGTAGCTCAGTTCGATAGCGCTTCATCTGATCCGCGAAGGTCCGCTGGGGGCGGCCCAGCGCTTTGGCAATCGCCCGGTCGGAGAACTTATCGTTCTCCTGCCACAAGGTAAGGATGGCGTCAGCATCAGGGTCGAGTTCCCGGAGTCGTGCTATCAGGCGGGCCAGCAGGTCGCGGTCAGCAATGACGTCCTCCATCCGGGGACCAGGCGCTTCCTGCTGATCCAGCATGGTGACGCTGCCGTCGCCTTCCGGGGCGTCGAGGGAAAGCAAATCACCGGCGCGGCGATATTCGCAGTCCTCACAGAACATATCGCAGAGCCACCACTTATCGCGGGGGCAGCAGCACCGTCCGTGGTCCTGCATCCGTTTGCGGAAAGCCGTGCGCTCACGGTCATATTCCTTGTAGTATTCGGCGGATACTTCGAACCATTCCTTCAGGTTCCGGTCGTAGATACGATAGGGTTTACACGGGTTGTCAAAGTTTTGCATAATACGGGCCCTCCTCTGGCCCCACGACCGCCGATGGCGTGGAGAAGCGGAGAGCCCGTATGGGTGCCAGCGGCAAAATGGACGCAGAAATCCCACCCGATGCGAGAGAACAAGTCTCCGCTTCAAGTTGCGTCCAGCTGTTCGCGTGCTGGCTCAGTATTCAGCTGTCGGTGTCACCGCTGTGGCGAACGGCTCCTTTCTGTGCACTCGGAGCGATCACGTTGGTGATCCGGAGCCTTTTAGCGTCGTGCTCGGGACAGGTCTATCTACATGCCCGATGGGGGCTTGTACACTATACTGAAAGGCTGCGAATAGCGCAGTAGATTTGTAATGAATTTGGTGGTAAACTATGGTTAGTAACAACGGTCAAGGTGGGGAGATGGATGAACAGTGGGAAATATGTGATTGATGAACGGAGGACGAGGGAACTAAATCAGCCTGAGCTCTTGGTTATATCCGGGAAAGGTGACAAGGATCATTTCTTCTGTATCCTTGTGCCCTCGAAAGCCCGTCCGAGATGTCCACGATGCGGGAATCCATCGGTCCGCAATCAGGGAAGCATGCGCCGGGATTACCTAGATGTAGTCTGTCGTGGTAAGGATGCTGCACTTATCACCATCTCTCTGGAGTTTAGAAAGAGTAAATGCGAAGCCACTGGTTGCGGGTGCGTTTACTATCCCGAGATCACATTTGCCAGTGCCTATGCCAGAACCACACGACGACTCGATGACGCTATAGTGAGGATGGTCCTCCGGGGCGGCTGCTCGTATTCTGAGATCGCCAAGGAGCTTGAAGGAAAGTTGAGCCGACAGGTAGTTGGCCAGATTTTCCATCGCCGGGTTAAAGAGCTGAATGCAGATTTGAGTGATAGCTCCGCATGGTATAGGGACCTTTTGGAGGAAGGCTCCTACCTTTTCTATCGGGGCGTCCTCAGTCGCGGGCATCGTTGGCAATGAAATTCAATTCATCGAACGCCTCGCTGTAATAGTAGGGACTCAAGTCTTCAATCGATCTTGCACCGTATTTCTGGAGAACGTGCTGCACCGTTTCCTTCCCTAAAAGGGCGGCAACCTCAGCGGCTGCGTTCTCCAAATTCGTGATCCAGTCTTTTTTGCTCATCATTCTCGCTTCACCATCCAGTCTGAGTTTTCTAGGTGAGTCATTTCACCGTCTTTAGGGAAACTTTTAATCGTGCATCCGAACTTTTTTGTCTGCCATCGCAGCTAATATGTTGAAGATGGCGATCAAGTGTGATACAATATTAGCAGTGTGCTCTGCGGGAAGATCTCCCTATCTCCAGCTAGCATGCATAGTATAAAAGATTACTCGTGAAAGCCGCCTACAGTCGCGTACAGTGGCATACATCACTGCATACATGAAAGGAGGAAGCGCCTGGTGAGGTTCTGCGATTTAGTTCACATTTTTCATAAGTACCGGACAGATAAAAAAGAAGACGCAGCAATGTGCGTCCTAAAACTTACCGATGCTATCCTCGAAGATACTGCCTTCGAATCCCTTGGGCGAAATGGAAAAGAGATTAATCCTCTGTATGACAAGTCCACTCCAGCACTTCAAGGTATCTATAATGGCAAGCGCTTGAAGATTTCACAGGAAGACGCTGCTATTCTTCTTCAAAGGTCGGATGAACAACACTTCGCGGAATACGTAGAATCCTCCTATTCTTTTGATGCGCGTCAGCAGATAGCAGCGGATGTCGCTGAATATGGCTTTGATGCTCATCCGGATAATGTTGCAGAAATCTGCGCAAACATTATGTTCCAGATCGTAAACCTTCGTGCCGAAGGTAAGGACGACGATGTAACCACCTTGGATTACAAACGGAAGGAAACCGGAAAGCGGATAAAAGATATCGCCCCTGCGACAATCGAGCGCAGAGGCGACAAGTTACATATTTGCGGTGAGGAGATTATCATACGAAAAGAGATCTTCCCGGACGATGCGAAAAAGGGGCTGAAGTGTTTTCAGGCATTGTGTGATGTTTATGCTGAGGCTCTGAAGATCACAGATCGCGTTATTACAGAAGATGACCTTCCTTCTCTGCCAAATTGGTGTCGGGAGGATTTTGCGGACCAGCAAGAATGCTATTTCAGCGCAGAAGGTATCCAGCATTCGATCCGGGACATCTTTGATGACGGCGACGACGAGTTCGACCTATTGAAAAAAGACGCATGGCAAGGGATTAACATGACGTATCGTAAACGCTATGATACGGGATATGACCGTCTCATTGCTGTACTGGAGAAAATCACAAACACGAGACTGGACCTGTCAACTCTGGTCCAGATCCGCAATCTGATCGGAAATATGGAACGGAAAGGAATCTGTCATATTCTCGTGAATGACGGAACGATAGAGTCGTGGGTGCGAAGAGATGCAAAAACTGTTTAACTCCACTTTTGAAGTGTCTCTCCGGCTTATGCTGCTGCTTTCGGTTACCGGGGACGTTCCCATGACGGTAGACCGTATTGCCGCCTACGATGTAATGACTATCTATAGCAGAGACTTTGGGCTTTCCGATGAAGTACTGCACGGGGATAATGAGTTTGGATTGAGCGAATTTGCCTCGCGCAGGAACAAGACTCAGATAGCCTTACGGGAGCTTGTATTGAATGGGTCTGTGAAAGCGCTCACATCTGATAAGGGATTCTCCTATCAGATTACGCCTGCCGGAAAGGGTATAGCCGAGAATATGGTCACGCAGTATGCCACGGATTATAAACGGCTGGCAAAGATGACAGCCACAAGATATCGCTTCATGAAAGACGAGGATATTATGGCGGTAATTAACACAACGTCCGAGGAATCTCTCAGGAGGTGAATGACATGGCAGGGTTCTATATCAAAAAGGTCATCGCGAAGAGCGATACGAAGCCGACGTCATTCGTCGAGTTCACCGAGGGCCTGAATATCATTCAGGGACGTTCGGATACGGGAAAGTCCTGCATCGTAAAATGCATCGAGTTTGTTTTCGGTGGAGACATGAAACATCTTAAGACGCCATTTAAGGAGTCATCAGGGTTCAATGAGGCTGTTGTTGTTCTGAGCACCGACGAAGGCGATATTACGATTTCCAGAAAAGTCGGCAAAAACTCCGTGGAAGTATCCGCGCCGGACATCGACTGGATTGAGGGTGGCATCTATGCGCTAAAAAAGCCACCGAAGACGGCGAAGAATCCAAAACCGGTTTTGAATGAGATCATGATGCAGCTTCTTGGTTTCGATGAGGAGCCGGAAGTGACGAAGAATGCCCGGTTCGATAAGGAACGTATGACTTGGGCAAGTCTCCTGCGGCTGGTCTATATCAAAGAGGGCCGTATTGATTCGGAGGAAGCAATCTTTGAGCCCACAGACAATTACGAGAAGACGCCGTTCTTATCTTCGCTTCTGTATCTTTTATATGGTCATGATTTTGGAAACGCCGATGCTCAGACAAAGAAAGAAATCAAGAAAGCTCGACGCGAGGCTATTGTATAGCAGCATGCCGGAACTGCTTGGCGAAGCGCTTTGCCTGAATTGGACGCAGAATGTTGTGATCATGGAGGCGGAGTTGACCGCAGAGGAGCGCTACTGGTACATGGACGCAAGGAAACGCTATACGCAAGGGCATGACCATGCAGGAGGACGGTAAGAACTACGGTGATTTCCTGCTGGACACCATTGAGTCCGCCAAGGACAAGTTTACCGCCGACGAGCTGAAGCTACTGCGCCAGGGAGGCGAGAAGATCCGGGAGATCGAGCGCACCCTGACCGCCATTGAGGCCAAGTTCCCCGAGGCGGCTCCCAAGGCCCCGGGCAACGGTGACAGCATCCCTGCCGACAGCCCCACGACCCCCGGCGACGGCGACAAGACGCAGAAGTTCCCCGCCTTCGAGGGCAAGGACCTCAACGGCAGCCCCGTCAAGAGCGATGACCTGTTCTCCAAGAACGCCGTCACCGTGGTGAATTTCTGGTTCACCACCTGCAATCCCTGCGTGGGCGAGCTGTCCGAGCTGGAGTCCCTGCATCAGGAGCTGACCAAGAAGGGCGGCGGTGTCATCGGCATCAATTCCTTCACCCTGGGCGGCGATGAGGCTGCCATCTCCGAGGCCAAGTCCGTTCTGTCCAAGAAGGGCGTCACCTATCCCAATGTCTACTTCCCCGCCCAGGGCGAGGCCGGCAAGTTTGTAGAGAATGTGTTCGCCTACCCCACCACCTATGTGGTGGACCGCAGCGGCAACATCGTGGGCGATCCCATTGTGGGCGCTATCACCGACAAGACGCAGGCGGAGACGCTGCAAAAGCTCATCGACCAGGCTCTTGCCGCCGATATGGGCTGACCTGGGATTTAATACTGATTCTTGATTAAAAAATTTAATCAAGAATCCCGTGCGCTGTGCGCACGCACAGCGTGTGAAAACACGCTGTGACGTCTCATACAAAACCTGACGCACCTTCGGTGCTATAAAAAGCTTTTCAAGCTTTTTAACAGGTTTTGGTATAAAAAAGTGCCTGCTGCGTGCCATTGCATCGTCCATGGAGCGCGAAGGGGCGGAGTGAGCCCCGCTTCCCCTGAAAGGAAGAAACGCGATGCATCGAAGCGTATTGCTCCTTGCTCCGAAAGCGCTTTGTCCGCAGCTTTTCACCGCAGGCGGTCAGGGCAAGAAGGAGCATTGCTGCAAGGACGGCGGCCAAGATTTTTGATTTCATATTCCTGATTCTCCTGTTTTACTTGATTGTTGCCTGTAATTTTGGAAAAATGACGCGGATCGTCAGCGTATCGTTTTTGCAATCGGCAGTGATTCTTCCGCCCATCTTTTCAGTCAGCAGCCTTGCGATGGGCAATCCCATCCCGGTGGAGCTCCGCGCCGCTTCGACCGTGTAGAAGCGGTCAAACAGACGCTCGACCTGCACACGGCTGAGCGAACGCGCAGTGTTGGAGAACTCAACGGAGCCATCCGGCAGCAGGCTGACCGCGAGATCGCCGTCCGCGTATTTGGCGGCGTTGCTCAGGATGTTGTCGAAAACGCGCCGGAGCGCACCGGCATCCGGCTGCCGGACAACCTTTTCACTCGTCAGCTGTATATCCGGGACGATGCCGCGCACGGTCAGTGCGCCGTAAAACCCCGCAAGGCTTCGCTCCAAAATGTCGTTCAGGCAGACAGATTCCGATTGCAGCGTATCGGCCGTGGCCGTGAGGACGGAATAGCGGAACAGCTCCTCCGTCAGGCTCCGCATGGCGTCCGTCCGCTCCCGCACCACAGCAAGATAGCGCTGCGCCTTCTCGGACTGCGGTTCTTGCTCCAGCAAATCGAGATAGCCGCAGATGGCGGTGAGCGCTGTGCGCAGGTCGTGAGAGATGTTCGTAAAGGACGCCGCAGCTTACGAGCGGCTATATGAGCTTCTGCGGCCTGTGGTGCGGCACAGAACCGTGCTGGAGCCGGCCGCCGGCACGGGACTGATCGCCAAAAACATCGTAAACAGCGCCGCCCATATCGAGGCCACGGACGCATCGCCGGAGATGATCGCGGAGGCGAAGCGGGACAACCGCTCCGCCAAGCTGCATTTCTCCGTGCAGGATATGTTCCGCCTCCCCTACGCCGACGGCAGCTTTGATGTGATCATCGTGGCCAACGCCCTGCACATCGTGCCGGAGCCGGAGAAGGCTCTCTCCGAAATTCGCCGGGTGCTGAAGGACGACGGCGTGTTGGTGGCGCCCACCTTTACCCATGCGGATAACGCTTTTTTCGGAAGGGTCAAAGCGTTTTTCATGAAGCTGGCGGGCTTTCCGCTGCACAGCAAGTGGACAAGCCGCGAATATCTGGCATTTCTGCGGGAAAACGGCTGGACGGTGCGGAAAAGCGCCGTCTTGACGGCGTCCTTCCCGCTGACTTACGCCGAGTGTGTGAAAAGGGAGGAAACATGATATGAAAGAAAAAATCAAGCTCTCCGGCGTGCCGGAGACCATGCTGCAGACCGTTTATGCCAGGGCGAAGGAAATACGGAATGCACCCGAAACTCCTCTGGTGCCGCACAAAAAACCTGGGCCGGGGCGACGACTGCTGCGATTTCTGCCTGAAAATCCAATGAGGAGTGAAACGCTGCAGTAAATAAGAAATAAACGGGGCCAGGCTTACGCCTGGCCCCATTGCTTATTATTTTGCATACAGCAGTCCGATGAGCCAGTTCAGCAGCCGCCCCGGCAGGATCCGGGTCAGGAACACGAAGAACTGATAGTCGAACCGGATGGTATAGATGGGCTTGGGCCGCCGCTTCATGGCCACCCGGGCGATGAACGCCCCGGCCTTGGCCGGGTCCATGCCGTTCTGCTCGTCGTGCTCCATCCGCTGGACGGACCGTCCGATGCGGCCGCCGTACACGTTGTCGCCCTCCATGGTTTTCACCCGGGCGGCGGTGAAGCCCGTGTGGATGTCCCCGGGCTGCACGGCGCACACCGTGATGCCGAAGGGCCGCAGCTCGTTGGCCAGGGCCATGGTATAGGCGTTCACCGCCGCCTTTCCGGCGGAGTAGTACGCCTGGAAGGGGATGGGGCAGGGCGCCGCCACGGAGCTGAGGTTCACGATGCGGCCCCGGCCCGCCTGGCGCATATGGGGGATAACGGCCTTGTTCATCCGCACCATGCCGAAGAAGTTCACGTCCAGCAGGCGCTGGGCCTCCGCCGTGTCGGTGAACTCCACCGCCCCGGAGATGCCGAAGCCCGCGTTATTCACCAGCACGTCGATGCGCCCGGCCCGGTCCATGATCTCCGCCACGGCGGAGCGGACCTGGTCCTCGTCGGTGATGTCGCAGCGGATGTGGTGCAGGCCCTCCACTCCCTCCGGGCGGCGGCTCAGCTCATACACGGTATAGCCCGCTTCCCGCAGGCACAGGGCCGTGGCCCGTCCGATGCCGGAGGTCCCTCCGGTGATGACGGCGATCTCACTCATGGCCCTTCACCAGCACGTCCGCCATGATGTCCATGGCCTCGTCCAGCAGGGCCTCGGTATGGGTGGCCATATAGCTGGTCCGCAGCAGGGCCTCCCCCTCCGGGGTAGCCGGGGGCAGGGTGGGGTTCACATACACGCCCCGGTCATAGATCTCCCGGGCCACCTCCAGGGTGTGGTACGTCTCGTAGGTATAGATGGGGATGATGGGCGTGGGGGCCGTCAGGGCGGACTCCCGGATCTTCATGCCCCGGTCCGTCATGCCCTTGCGGGCATAGAGACTCAGCTCCCGCAGCCGCTCCGGTAGCTCGGGATGCTGCTCCAGGTGCCGCAGGGCCGCCAGGGCCGTGGCGCAGTTGGCCGGGGGAATGGACGCCGAGAAGATGAAGGGCCGGGACGCGTGGCGCACAAAGTCCGCCACCTCCTCCGAGGCCGCCATGTATCCGCCCAGGGACGCCAGGGACTTGGAAAACGTGCCCATATAGATGTCCACCTGGTCCTCCAGGCCGAAGTAGCTGGCCGTACCCCGGCCGCCCTCGCCCAGAACGCCCAGGCCGTGGGCGTCGTCCACCATGACCCGTGCCCCGTACTTTTTGGCCAGGGCGCAGATCTCCGGCAGTCTGGCGATGTCGCCGCCCATGGAGAACACGCCGTCGGTGACGATCAGGGCGCCGTTCTTCTCCGGCACCCGCTGCAGGCACTTCTCCAGCTCCTCCATGTCGCTGTGGCGATAGCGCAGCATCTTGCCGTAGCTCATCTGGCACCCGGCATAGATGGAGGCGTGGTTCTCCCGGTCGCAGATGACGTAGTCGTGCCGGTCCACCAGGGCGCTGATGATGCCCACGTTGGACTGATACCCCGTGCCGAAGGTGACGATGCCGGGCTTGCGCAGGAACTTCCCCAGCTCCGCCTCCAGCTCCAGGTGCATCTCCAGGGTGCCGTTGAGGAACCGGGAGCCGCTGCACCCGGTGCCGTAGCGCTCCAGGGCGTGAATGCCCGCCTCCACCACGTCCGGGGCGATGGTCAGGCCCAGATAGTTGTTGGAGCCCAGCATGATCCGGCGCTTGCCCTCCATCTGCACCTCCACGTCCTGCCGGGATTGCAGCGCGTGAAAATAGGGATACACCCCCGCCTCCTTCAGCTCCTTGGCCAGGGACGGGGCATAGCATTTCTCGAAAATGTCCATGTAAGACCTCCTTGCTGATATGAAATATTAGATTCCATAGAGAAAAACATCGAATTAACAGGGAATGATGATTCGATTTATTATATACTGCCCCCTGCTTCCCTGTCAACCGGTGATTTGCGGGGTCACACGGACCGGGTGGCCACCACGTCCACGCCGGTGCCCAGCACATTGGGGATCACCACGTCCCCGACCTGCACCGGGGCCGTCAAGTGCACCCGGCACAGCGCCCGGGCCACGTCCAGCACCTTCTCCTTGGGTACCTCCCCGGCGGTGCGGACGGACACCACCGGCAGCGCGCCGCCGGACACCCGGACGGTGCCGGTGACGGTGCGGGCCGGATGGGTGCACTCCTTCCGGGCATAGGCGTCCCCCCGGGGGCAGGTGTTGCCGGTGACCCGGGTCACCTGGCCGTCCTCCAGAACGGCCGTCAGCTGGCAGCCCATGGGGCAGCCGATACACGTCAGCTCGCGGATGCTCATTGTGCTCCCTCCTCCACCTGAATGGTGATCTGCTTCAAACCCCGGGGCAGGTCCGCCCGCCGCAGGGTCAGCTGCTCCATCTCGCCGGGGCTGAGAATGCGCTTATGCACCCGGCGCAGCAGCCGTCCGTCCAGATAAACCGCCAGATCGGCGTCCCGATAGGGCTGGCCCACCCGGAACCGGACGGTGACGGTTTCCTCCATGGCCGCCGGGTCCAGATACTGGGGCACGGTGTACCGCACGCCGTTCTGCCCCGTCAGGCGGACGGTCTTGCCCTCCCGCCGGTGCTCCAGCAGGTACCGGGCGGCGTTTTCCCCGGCCCGGGCCGCCTCCTGGGACACGAAGTCCACCAGATCGTGGACGTGCAGCACGTTGCCGCAGGCGAACACGCCGGGAACGGAGGTGGACAGATCGTCCCCTACCTCCGGCCCGCCGGTAACGGTGTCCAGCCGGACCCCGGCCTGCTGGCTCAGCTCGTTTTCCGGCAGCAGACCCACCGACAGCAGCAGCGTGTCGCAGGGGATGTCCCGCTCCGTCCCGGGGATGGGGCGGCGGTTCCCGTCCACCTGGGCCAGGGTCACGCCCTCCAGCCGCTCCCGGCCGTGAATGTCCACCACGGTGGTGGACAGATACAGGGGAATGCCGAAATCCTCCAGACACTGGACGATGTTCCGCTTCAGGCCGCCGGAATAGGGCATCACCTCCGCCACCGCGTGGACCTTTGCCCCCTCCAACGTCATCCGCCGGGCCATAATCAGGCCGATGTCGCCGCTGCCCAGGATCACCACGTCCCGGCCGGGCATCAGCCCCTCCATATTTACCAGCCGCTGGGCGGTACCGGCGGAATAGATGCCCGCCGGGCGGCAGCCGGGGATGTTCAGGGCCCCCCGGGGCCGCTCCCGGCAGCCCATGGCCAGGATCACCGCGTCGGCGCTGAGCTGCACCAGGCCCGTCTCCCGGCCCGTCAGCGTCAGCACCCGGTCCGGCGACAGGTCCAGCACCATGGTGTTCAGCAGGTACGGGATGTTCAGCTCCCGGACCTGGTCGGCAAACCGCCGGGCGTACTCCGGCCCGGTAAGCTCCCGGGAAAAGGTGTGCAGGCCGAAGCCCGCGTGGATGCACTGGTTCAGAATGCCGCCCAGCTCCCGGTCCCGCTCGATGATCAGCAGGTCCTCCACTCCGGCCTTCCGGGCAGCCGCGGCGGCGGCCAGACCCGCAGGCCCGCCGCCGATGATGGCAAGCTGTACATGTTTCATCATGCTTCCTCCTTGGTCCGCCCGGCCAGCAGCCGGGATGCTCCGCCGTTTTTTGTCAGCTCCGTCTGGGGCACTCCCAGCTCCCGGGACAGGATCTCCATGACCCGGGGGGTGCAGAAGCCCCCCTGGCACCGGCCCATACCGGCCCGCACCCGGCGCTTCACCCCGTCCAGGGACCGGGCTCCGGGGGTGCGGCGGATGGCGTCCACGATCTCGCCCTCGCTGATGCCCTCGCAGCGGCACACGATATTGCCGTAGGCGGGGTTTTCCGCCGCCAGACGCTGCCGCTCCTCAAAGGGCAGCTCCCGCAGGTGGACGATATCCCGGCGCAGGGGGTCGAAGTCCGGCTTTTCCGCCGCCCCCAGATACGCCGCCGCCTGCTCCGCCAGATAGGCCCCGATGGCCGGGGCCGAGGACAGCCCCGGGGACTCGATGCCCAGGGCCTCGAAATACCCGGGCACGGGCTGGCCGATGCGGAAGTCGTCCTCCCCCTCCGCCAGATGGGCCCGCAGCCCGGCGAAGCTGGTGATCACGTCCCGCAGGGGCAGGCCCGGCACGCTTTTGCGGGCCATGTCCTGGGCATAGGCCAGGCCCTCCGCCGTGGTGGCGGTGCGGTCCCGCTGGGGCTGGTCCGCAGCCGTGGGGCCCACCAGCAGGTTGCCGTGGACCGTGGGCGTCACCAGAACGCCCTTGCCCATGGGGCCGGGCAGCTGGAAAACGGTCCGCTGCACCAGGCCGCCGTCCTTCCTGTCCAGCAGGCAGTATTCCCCCCGCCGGGGCACGATGCAGGCGGTATCGCCGCAGACCTGGTTATGGAGCACGTCGCCCCACACACCGGCGGCGCTGATAACGGCCCGGGTCTCCAGCGGCCCCCGGGACGTCTCCAGCACATAGCCCTCCCCTGTCCGGCGGATGGTCTCCACCCGGGTGTCGAAGCGGAACTCCGCGCCGTTATGGGCGGCGTTTTCCGCCAGGGCGATGGTCATGCCGAAGGGGCAGATGATGGCGCTGGTGGGGGCGTACAGCGCGGCCACGGCCTTCTCCGACAGGGCGGGCTCCAGCTCATGGAGCCTGCCGCCCCGGAGGATCTCCAGGCCCTCCACGCCGTTGACCCGGCCCCGCTGCAGAAGCTCCTCCAGCCGGGGCAGGCCCGCCTCCTCAAAGCACACCACCAGGGCGCCGTTGCGGCGATAGGGGAAGTCCAGCTCCCGGGACAGCGCCTCCATCCGGCGGCTGCCCTCCACGTTGAACCGGGCCTTCATAGAGCCGGCGGGGGCGTCGAACCCGGCATGAACAATGGCGGAATTGGCCTTGCTGGTGCCCACGCACACGTCCTCCCCCTGCTCCGCCAGACAGATTTTCAGCTTCCAGCGGCTCAGCTCCCGGGCCACGGCGCAGCCCACCGCGCCGCCGCCGATGATGACGGCATCGTACATAGCGATCTCTCCTTTCCGTGAAAAAAGAGCCACGCCAAAGCCCGCCCGGTCTCCCGGACGTTCCCTGCGCATGACTCAGACTCTCAATGCATTCCCATATTGGATTGTGACCCCATTATACGCCCTGCGCCCCCGCTTGTCAACGGCAAGCAGGGGCGCAGGCCCGGTCATATGGTCCTTCTGACGATCTGCCCGGCCATGACGCCGGTATATTGGCCGCCGTCGATGACCGGCTGTCCGGCCACCAGCACGGTGTCCAGCCCCTCCGCCATGCGGCAGGGGTCCTGATACGTCCCCGGCTCCCGCAGGTCCTCCGGGGCGAACACGTTGATATCCGCCTGGGCCCCGGGGGTCAGCACGCCCCGGTCCTTCATGCCCAGCACCGCCGCCGGGCGGCCCGTCATCTTATGGATGGCCGCCTCCGGCGTCAGGTCCCCCCGCTCCCGGACGAACCGGGTCAGCAGGTGGACAAAGGTGCCGTATACCCGGGGATGGGGCTGGCCCTCCGTGGGATAGGTGGAGTCGGAGATCAGGTTGGAGAAGGGATCTTGCAGAATGGCGGCGATGTCCTCCTCGTGGGCCATGAAGTCGATCATGGTGATCTCCCCCTGCTCCCGCACCAGCAGGTCGCAGCAGCAGGTCAGGGGGTCCTGGCCGGTCAGCTCCGCGATCTGCTGCAGGCTCATGCCCTGATAGGGGTGATCCTCCGGGCAGTGGAGACTGGTGAGAAAAATGCCGTCCCAGCCCGCCAGTTTGGCGATGTCGTCAAAGCCATCGCCGCTTTCGATGCGCCGGGCCAGCAGCTTCCGCTGGTCCGGGTCCTGCAGGCGGCGGACAATGGCCTCCATGCCCCCGGCCAGAAACTCCGGCGGCAGGATGTGCAGCAGCTGGGTGGACCCGGCGGTGTAGGGATACACGTCGCAGGACAGGTCCAGCCCCTCCTGCCTGGCCCGGTCCAGCAGGGCCAGCACCTGGGGAATTTTGCGGTTCCAGTTGTCCCGGCCCATGGCCTTCAGGTGGGAGATATGCACCGGGGCCCTCAGGGCCCGGGCCACCTCCACCATCTCCCGAGCGGCCTCCACCACGCCGCCGCCCTCCTGGCGCATATGCACGGTGATGGGGATGCTCTGCCCCGCCAGCGGGGCCAGGGCCCGGATCAGCTCGTCGGTGGTATAGAAGCACTCCGGCGCATAGCCCAGTCCCAGGGACACGCCCAGGGCCCCGTCGGCCAAAGCCCCCTCCAGCCGCCGGTGAATGGCGGCGTAGTGCTCCGGCTCCAGGCGCTGCACCTGATACCCGGCCGCGCTGGCCCGGACGGTGCCGGCCCCCGCCAGCATCCCCGTGTGCAGGGGGGCTGCGGGCTGGGCGGCGAAATACTCCGCCAGGGTCTCCCGGGCCGCTTCCGGCGGCACCCGGCCGCAGATGGGTTCCAGATACGAGGTGATGGCCGGCAGGTTCTCCGGCCCCACCGGGGCGCAGGACAGGCCGCAGTTGCCGTTGACGATGGTGGTGAGCCCCTGGCGTAGCTCCAGCTCCCCGAAGCCCGGGCGGAAGGCTGCGGCATCGGCGTGGCGGTGGATGTCGATAAAGCCGGGAGTTACCCATTTGCCCCGGGCGTCGATGACCCGGGCGGCCCGGGCGGCGGGCAGCGGCTCCACGGCGGCGATTCTGCCGCCGGACACCGCCACGTCCGCCTGGATGCCGGGGCGGCCGGCGCCGTCATAGACGGTTCCGCCCCGGATGATGAGATCAAACATGAGATTCCCTTCTTTTGCGCGATTATTTCTTCCCGCCCAGCGGGAGAGTCACAATGAAACGGGTGGAGCGGGCGTCGCTTTCGCAGCGGATGGTTCCCTTGTGCTCCCGGACGATGGCCTGGGCGATGGACAGCCCCAGGCCGAAGCCCCCCTGGGTGCGGCTGCCGTCCGCCCGGTAAAACCGGTCGAACAGATGGGGCAGCACCTCCGGCGGAATCGGCGGCCCGCCGTTTTCCACCGTCAGCACGGCCTTTCGCTCCGCCTGGGTCAGGGTCATGTGCACCCCGGCCCCCTGGGGGGCGTATTTGATGGCGTTGTCCAGCAGGACCCCCGCCACCTGCTGTAGCTGGTCCCGGCTGCCGGTAACGGTGATGCCCTCGTCGATGTCATAGCTCAGCTGCCGCCCGGCCTCGAAGGCCACCGGCTCGAACCGCAGCGCCGTGTCCACCACGGCGTCGGACAGGTCCACCGGGACCATGGCGGCCTTCAGCCGCCCGTCGTCGGCCCGGGACAGGGTCAGCATATCCTCCACCAGCCGCTTCATCCGCCGGCCGGACCAGCGGATGTTGTCCACATACGGCTGCTGGTCCGGCTGAACCGCCGTCTGCTGCATCAGGTCCGCCGAGGACAGAATCACCGTCAGGGGCGTTTTCAGCTCATGGGACGCATCGGACAGGAACCGGCGCTGCTGGTCCAGGGACCGGGCCACCGGCCGGGCGGCCAGTCCCGCCAGCAGATAGCTGCACCCCAGCAGCACCGCCAGGGCCGCTACGCCTACAATCAGGCACATTTTCACCACCGCCCGGAGGGTGGCGTCCTCCTGGGCGGCGTCGGTGAAGGCGATGCGGGTATACAGCGGCCCGTCGGCCCGGAGATACCGCAGATGATAGCTGCGCAGGATGCCGGAGGAATCCCCCTGCTCCAGGCAGGCAGTGACGATCTCCGCCATGGCGTCCTGGTCGTCCAGCCGGTAATAGCTGCTACCGGACAGGCGCACGGTGCCGCTGGGGTACACGTCCGCCACAAAGCAGGGGGCGGCGGACCCCTCCCCGGGCAGGGAGGCGTCATACCGCCCGGTCTGGACCACCTGCATGAGCCGCTGGTTCACGGTGCGCTCCACGGCGGCCCGGCTGGACACCAGCACCCCCACGAACACCGCCAGCAGCACCGCCGTCACCATGGCCATGTTGATGGCCACGATCTTCCAGCGAAGGCGGCGGATCATGCCTCCACCTCCAGGAAATACCCCACCATCCGCCGGGTGCGGATGGTGACGGCGGAGTGCAGATGGGTCAGCTTCCGCCGCAGGAAGCTGATATACACCTCCACGTTGTTGTCCTCGGCGTCGGAGTCATAGCCCCACACCTTCAGCAGCAGCTGCTCCTTGGGCACCACCCGGCCCTGACTGCGCAGCAGCAGCTCCAGCATGTCGTATTCCCGGCGGCTCAGCCGCAGGGACCGCTCCCCGCAGGACAGCTGAAAGGTCCCCGGCTCCAGCCGCAGATCCCCGAAGGTGATGGCGTCGTCGGTCCGGGCGTCGCCGCCGCCCCGCCGCAGCAGGGAGCGCACGCAGGCCAGCAGCTCCTCCGGCTCAAAGGGCTTGGTGAGATAATAGTCCGCCCCGCAGTCCAGTCCCTGGACCCGGTCGGACAGGTCGCTGCGGGCCGTCAGCATCAGCACCGGCACGGCATGGCCCCCGGCGCGCAGCTTCCGCAGCAGGGTGAACCCGTCCATCCCCGGCAGCATAGCGTCCAGCAGGATCAGGTCATACAGGTCCGTGGAGGCGTTGTCATAGCCGGACACGCCGTCGCTGCTGATGTCCACGGTGTAGCCCTGCCGCCGCAGCAGCTCCGCCAGGTTCCGGGCCAGGCGCTTTTCATCCTCGATCACAAGCAGCCGCATGGGGCGCCTCCTTCTTTATGCCAGGCCCGACTGGGCCAGGGTCAGCAGCGGGGCCAGAGCCTCCGCGCTCATCAGATAAATGGTGTCGTCATCGGAAACGGTGACGCAGTAGCCTGCGCCCCGCTGGCCGCCTACCGTCAGGGTGAAGCTGTGCTGCACCCCGTTATGGGTATACTCCGCCGTCAGAACCGCACCCGGCTGGTCCAGCCCGCACAGGGCCGCTGCCCCGGCGCTGGGCCGCCAGTCCACACAGGCCGTCAGGTGCATATCCCCCAGCCAGGCAGTCAGGTCTGCCAGCTGATCCGTTACATCCCGGCCATCGGCGGTCCAGGCCCCCTCCGCAGGAGTCAGGGTAAAGCTGACGTCCCCGGCGGCAACGGTCAGGGACTGCACGTTCTCCGCCGTCAGCTGCGGAAGCTCCGGCAGGGCCATCATGTCATAGATGCTGCGGCCGATCTGGCCCAGCAGGTCCGGCACGGCGTACACCGTGGCCTCGGCCCCCTCCCGATAGACGTACACACTGCCGTCGGACTCGCTGCCCAGTCGGTAGGTAACGGACGTGTCCTGGCTGTCGGTGAGGGTGACGTACTTGGCGCTGCTCTCCAGGCCGTAATCCGCCAGCTGGGCGGCGGTGGTGACAGGCGGCAGGCTCTCGATGCCCTGCACCGTCTCCAGCAGGGTCAGGGCGTAGCTCTCGTCCAGGGGGAAGGTCTTGTCATCGGCCCACAGCCAGTGTCCGTCCTCCTCCCGGCTGAAGCGCAGGGTGGTGGAGCCGTTGCTGCACACCAGCCGCACCGGCACCGCCTCCTCCTCCTGGGGGACGTCCGGGTTCTCCGGCTGGGTGGGCTGCTCCTTTTGGCCGCAGCCCGCCAGGGCCAGCAGCATCAGCGCCAGCAGCAGGGCGCACAGGTTCCGTATCTTCATGGCAAATCTCCTTTGATCGTGTATCACCGCTCCAGGCCCAGCAGGGCCATAACGGCCTCCTCCCGGCCTCGCATCTGCGCCTTCATAGGCCCCTCGTCCAGGTGGTCATAGCCCAGCAGATGCAGCACCGAGTGGGTCACTAAGTACGCCAGCTCCCGCCGCCTGGAGTGGCCGAACTCCTTGGCCTGGGCCGCCACCCGCTCCATGGACAGCACCATGTCCCCCAGGGGAATGAGCCCCGTGCCGGGGTCGGCGTCCTCCGGCCCCGGGTGCTCCCCGGGGGCCAGGTCAAATTCCGGAAAGCTCAGAACATCCGTGGGCCGGTCCACCTGCCGCATATCCAGGTTGATGCGGTGGATGCCCTCGTCGTCGGTCAGCAGCACGTCCACCTCGCAGGGGGCCGTGACCCCCTCCGCCGCCAGGGCCGTGCGGATGGTGCGGCGGATCAGGGCGCAGTTGGCGTCGCTGGCGGCCCCGGGCACGTCGGCGGTAACGGGGATATAGTGGGTCTTTCTCATCTCTTTTTCTCCTCAAACCGGGCATAGGCCTCGATGATGCGCTGGACCATCACATGCCGCACCACGTCGGCCTTCCCCAGCTGGCAGATGGACACGCCCTCCACCCCCTTGAGGACCTTCATGGCCTCCTTCAGGCCGCTGGGCTTGTCCCCGGGCAGGTCGATCTGGGTAATGTCGCCGGTGATGACCACCTTGGAGCCGAAGCCCATCCGGGTCAGGAACATCTTCATCTGCTCCCGGCTGGTGTTCTGGGCCTCGTCCAGGATGATGAAGCTGTCGTCCAGGGTCCGGCCCCGCATATAGGCCAGGGGGGCCACCTCGATGTTGCCCCGCTCCAGGTATTTCTGGTACGTCTCCGCCCCCAGCATATCAAACAGGGCGTCGTACAACGGCCGCAGATAGGGGTCCACCTTGCTTTGCAGATCCCCCGGCAGGAAGCCCAGCCGCTCCCCGGCCTCCACGGCGGGGCGGGTCAGGATGATGCGGTTGACCTGCTTGTCCCGGAAGGCGGCCACCGCCGCCGCCACCGCCAGATAGGTCTTGCCGGTTCCGGCGGGGCCCACGCCGATGGTGACGGTATCCTGCATGATGGCGTCCACATACTGCTTCTGGCCGATGGTCTTGGGCTTCACAGGGCGGCCCTTGGACGTGATGCAGATCACGTCCTGGGTCAGCTCGCCGATGCGCTCGGACTGGCCGCTGCGGCACAGGCCGATGACATAGCGGACGTGCTGCTCGCTGATGCTCTCGCCCTTGGCGGACAGGGTCAGCAGGGCCTGCACGGCCTTTTCCGCCAGCATCACGTTCTCCGGCTCCCCGGAGATCACCAGCTCGCCGCCCCGGTTCACCACCGTCACCTGAAATTCCGATTCCAGCAGGCGGATGTTTTCGTCAAAGGAGCCAAACAGGTTGATGGCCTCCTCCATGCGCTCGATTCCGATGCGCTGTTCCATTGGGCATTCCTCCCCTTGTATCTTCAAAAATTTATTCCTTGGTCAGTGGGACCTCCCGGCCGATCTCCTCCAGGCACTCCGCCCGCAGGGTCACCAGCAGCCACGAGCCCTGCTCCACGGCGTCAATGCGGACGCTTTCGGCGGCCCCGGTGTCCCCCAGCAGGGCCTCCAGCTGTTCCCTCAGCAGGGCCTCCCCCTCCTGCCGGGCCTCTCCGGCACTGCGGCGGAGGTCCGTGGACGGGCCATAGGCCGTTACCGTCTCCGCCGCCACCGTGATGGGCAGGCGCAGGCCCCAGGGCAGGCACACGGGCCTATACTGGGTTATTTTATCACAGTCGCCCCCCAATGTGCTACCCTTTCCGTATAATTTTATCCGCTTTTTGCCGATATCCAGGGCATACCGGGTCCGGGAGGACAGGGGGACCCCCCTCTGCCGCACCGTCAGGGGCACCTGGGCCGTCAGCTCGTACCAGGTTCTGGCCCACACCCGGCCCATGCCGTGCTGCCACCGCAGCCCCCCGTTGTCCAGGTCCACCGCCCCGGAGATCAGCAGCTGTCCCTGGGTCACGGTGTCCCCGGGGACCACGGCGGCCTGGCCTCCCAGGGCCTCCACCCGGGTCACAAGCCCCGGCCGCCGGGCCACCACGTTGGCCGGGCCGTCCTCCACCATGTCCTGCCCCCGGACCCGCTCCACCACCTGCACCCGGGCCACGCAGCCCCGGACGTTCACCGCCAGCCACACCACGTCCTCCAGCTCCAGCAGCACATGGTTGCGCATGTCCTTCTGGTCGATGTCCAGGCTCCGGGTGCCGATGGTGATGCCGTAATCCTCCAATGCCCGTAAGACGGCCTCGTCCGGCACCGTCTCGTTGCCGCTGACCTGAAATTCCCAGATGGTGAAGTTCCCCTCCACCACCAGCAGCACCGTCAGCAGCGCCGCCGCCAGCAGTACATACCGCCGCCGCAGCCGCCGGGCCAGCAGGGGCGCCCCCTGCTCCCGCCGCACCGTGGCCGCGGCCCCCACCTGCTCCGCCGCCCGGCGCACCTGCGCCAGTCCCCGCCGGGTGGTGCGCAGGGTCAGCTCCACCGGCGACAGCCACCGTACGTCCCAGAAGGGCACCTCCGCCCCGGCGCACAGGTTCACCACCCGCTCCGGGCAGCCGCTTTCGATATGGACCAGCACCTGGCCCCGCAGGAAGTTCACCGCCGCCTTATACATGGCCGCCTCCCGGCCGCAGCTCCACCGCGGCGATGCGGCCCCGCAGCCGCAGCTCCTCCTCCGTCATGGCCACCAGCTGCAGCTCCGTGCCGATCACCCGTACCGTCAGGCTCCCGCCGCCGATCTCCACGGTTTCCGTGCTGTAGGACAGCACCCCCCGGTGCCGGCACATGAAAAACTCCCGCTCGCCTATCAGCTCCATATGCGGCACCCCCGCCGGGATATCCCCCGGCAGGTCCAGCCGCTCCATAGCCGCCTGGCCCGCCCGGGTCAGCCACCCTCTCTCCATGCCGCGCCACCGCCTTTCTCCCGATTCCGTAAACCCTATGCGCGCCGCCGGAAAAACTTGCAAGTCCCACCGCCGGGGCGCATACAGTGGCCATGGAGGTGAGGGATATGAAGGGAAAGCTGGCGGCCTGGGGATGCCTGGCGGCTCTTGGACTTCTGCTGGCCCGGTCGGCGGAGGCGGCCCAGGCCGTCCGGGATGGGCTGGCCCTGTGCGCCGGGTCGGTGATCCCGGCGCTGTTTCCGTTTCTGGCGGTGTCGGGCCTGCTGACGGCGCTGGACGCCGGGGCGTCCCCGGCTCTGGGGCCTCTGGCCCGGCTGCTGGGGTGCAGCCAAGCCGGAGCTCGGGCCTTTCTCCTGGGCCTTACGGGCAGCTATCCCGTGGGGGCCCGCACCGTGGCCCAGCTGTATCGCCGGGGCGGGATCTCCCGGCGGGAGGCCGGCCGCCTGCTGCTGTTTTCCAACAACTGCGGCCCGGCGTTTATCCTGGGGGTGGCGGGGCTGGGCTGCTTCGGCAGCCTCCGGGCCGGGGTGCTGCTGTGGGGGGTGCATATTCTGGCGGCGCTGGTCATAGCCCTGGCCCTGCCCCGGCGGGCGGCGGAGCCGCCGGAACGTCCCGGCTCTGTTCCACCCCGTACCCCCCTTGTCCCGGCTCTGATCGCCGCCGTGCGGGACGCCGCCGGGACCATGGTGTACATCTGCGGCTTCGTGGTGTTCTTTCTGGTGCTGCTACGGGTATTGGGCCGGGTCACGGGTCTGAGCCACCCGGTGCTGTCGGGAGCGGTGGAGCTGACCCAGGGGATCCTGGCCCTGCCCCATACCCGCCGGGGCTTCGTATGGGCGGCGGGCCTGCTGGGCTGGGGCGGCCTGTCGGTCCACGGGCAGTCCGCCGCCGTGCTGTCCGGCACGGACCTGCCCATGGGGCCGTATCTGGCGGCCAAGGCCGCCCACGCCGCCGTGTCCGTGCTGCTGGCCTGGCCGGTGAGTATGTGCCTGTGAAAAGCCACCGGATTTGATTGCATTGCGTATATTTCCACGGCAAAATTGCGGTTTGTATTCAAAATTCCCCATCATTCGACGCCCCCGCTTGCATCTCCCGGAGCGGTATGGTATGATAAAGGGTACGAGAGAAAGGGGGCGGACCATGCAGCGATGGAGTCCGGAGGTCATCCGCTATCTGCACACGGCGGCGGACCGCAGCCGCTACTATACGGACCTGGCCCGGGAGTTGGGGGCGTTCCTGCACCCGGAGGACCGGGTGTGCGACGCCGGGTGCGGCCTGGGTCTGCTGAGCCGGGCGCTTCTGCCCTACTGCGGACACGTCACCGCCATAGACCGCTCCCCGGCGGCCATCGCCGACCTGACCGCCCGGGGCCATGACCCCCGGCTGACGGCCCTGACCGGGGACATCCGGGACCTGCCGCCCCAAAGGCCCTATGACGCCATGGTGTTCTGCCTGTTCGGCGGCACCGAGGAGATTCTGGACATCGCCGCCCGGCAGTGCGGCGGCACGGCCCTGGTGGTGCGGCGGGATTTCCGGCATCACCAGTTCAGCACCGGCGTACGCATGGCGGGCCACACCGCCGCCGACATGGAGCAGGAGCTGCGCCGCCGGGGACTGACCTGCACCCTCCGGCGGTTCACCCTGGAATTCGGCCAGCCCTTCCGGTCCGTGACGGATGCCCTGGCGTTTTTCCGGCTGTACAGCCGGGACGGGACGGCGCCTGCCCGGCAGGAGCTGGAGGCCCGGCTGGAGCCGTCCCCCTGGCCGGACTATCCCCTGTATCTGCCCAATCCCAAGCCCCTGTGCCTGCTGGCCATCCCGGCGGCCCAGCTGAAGGAGGCTTCCCATGGATAAAATACTCATCTGCGGCCCCCGGGGGGTGGGGAAAAGCACCCTCATCCGGCGGCTGACGGCCCTGTATCCCGGCCCGGTGTCGGGCTTTGTCACCAAGCGGGAGACCGTGGCGGACGCCGAGGGCCTGTTCCCCATTTACATTCACCCCGCCGCCTGTCCGGAAGCCCGGCGGCAGTACGGCCCGGAGAATCTGATCGGCCGGTGCGACCGCCGCCGCAGTGTCCGCTGTACCCCGGTCTTTGATGACTGGGGCCCCCGGCTGCTGGAGGGGCCGGGCCTGCTGCTGATGGACGAGCTGGGCTTTTTAGAGCGGGACGCTCACCGGTTCCAGGAGGCGGTGCTGGCGGCCCTGAGGGGCGACCAGCCGGTGCTGGCGGCGGTGAAAAACCGGAACGACCCGTTTTTGCAGGCGGTGCGGGGCGTCCCCGGCGTCCGGGTGCTGTATATCACCCGGGAGAACCGGGAGGGCCTGTTCCGCCTGCTGGAGCGGGACTTTTGCCGGTAAACCGCGGATTTCGTTCACCTGCGCCGCCCTGCGGCGGCTGGTATATCCGGAAAGGAGTTATCCCCATGAAAATTCAGAACCGAGAAGAACTGGAACGGCAGGACGCCTTCGGCATCGGCGCCCCCCCAACGACGCCTATGCCCGGTATTTTACCGGGCATTCCTTCCTGAAGCCCCTGACGGCGCCGGGGGGCCTGGCCGGGGTGGGTGGCCAACGTCACCTTTGAGCCGGGCTGCCGCAACAACTGGCACATTCACCACGCCAGCTCCGGCGGCGGACGGCTGCTGGTCTGCACCGCCGGGGAGGGCTGGTATCAGGAGGCGGGCAAGCCCGCCGTGAGCCTGAACCCCGGCATGGTCATCACCATCCCCCCGGAGGTGAAGCACTGGCACGGAGCCAAGGCCGACTCCTGGTTCAGCCACATCGCCGTGGAGGTCCCCGGCGAGAACACCCGCAGCGAGTGGTGTCAGCCGATGACGGACCGGGAATACAACGGGCTGAAATAAAAATCCAGCGCCCCTGCACGGACACCGTGCAGGGGCGTTTTGGTTCCCTATTCCATCTCCGCCAGGGCGGCGTTATACAGGTCGTTGCGGGGCAGGCCGGTATCCTCCGCCACCCGGCGGACGGCGTCCTTCATCCGGACCCCCTCCTGCCGCAGGCGCAGCACCTGCCGCACCCCCTGATCCAGAGTCACCGCCGGGGCGGCGGCTTTTTCGGCCCCGGCCACCACCAGGACGTACTCCCCTCTTGGCTCCTTCTCCTGATACCGCTCCACCGCCTGGGCCAGGGTGGTGCGCACCGTCTCCTCGTGGAGCTTGGTCAGCTCCCGGCACAGGGCCACGGGCCGGTCCCCCAGCACCTCCAGCATATCCGCCAGGGTGGGCCGCAGCTTGTGGGGGGCCTCGTGGAACACCATGGTCCGCTCCTCGCGGGACAGCTCCTCCAGCCGGGTGCGGCGCTCCTTTTTATTGGCGGACAAAAATCCCTCGAAGCAGAAGCGCCCGGTGGGCAGGCCCGACACCGCCAGGGCGCACACGGCGGCGCAGCAGCCGGGGATGGCCTGCACGGTGATGCCCTCCCGGCCGCACAGGCGCACCAGGTCCTCTCCGGGGTCGCTGATGGCCGGAGTGCCGGCGTCCGTCACCAGGGCGCAGCTCTCCCCGCCCAGCAGGCGCTGGACAATGGCGGGGCCGGCGGCGGCCCGGTTGTGCTCATGATAGCTGACCAGGGGCTTCCGGATGTCAAAATGGTTCAGCAGGCGCAGGGACACCCGGGTGTCCTCGGCGGCGATAAAATCGGCCTGGGCCAAAGTCTCCACCGCCCTGGGGGACAGGTCCCCCAGGTTGCCGATGGGCGTGGCCACCAGATATAGGATTCCGGCCATGCTTCATTCCTCCTTGTCTCGAAAATACGCCCGGCGGACGTCCTCGGTTTCGCCGCCGTCGGGGCCATGCAGCAGCAGCGGCGGCTCCACGGTTAGGCCCACGCCGCCGCCCAGCCGGGCCTCCAGCAGAAACAGCGACGGCCGGGCCGCCGCCGTGTGGTGCACAAAGCGCAGGCGCTTGGGTTCCAGCCGCACCCGCCGCAGCTCCTCCAGCACGTCCGCCAGCCGGTCCGGCCGGTGCACCAGGCAGAAGCTGCCGCCCCAGGTCAGGGCCCGGGCCGCTGCGGCGCACAGCTGGGCCAGGGTGCAGTCCGTCTCCGCCCGGGCGGTGCGGCGGGCGGCATCGGGGGCCACGGCCCCGGCATCGGGCGGGAAATACGGCGGATTGGCCACCGCCAGCCGGAAGCGCCCCGGCGGCAGCAGTCCCTGCCGCAGGTCCCCCTCCAGGCAATGCATCCGGCCCTGAAGGCCGTTTTCCTCCGCCGTCCGCCGGAACAGGGCGCAGGCCTGCGGCTGAAGCTCCACCCCGGTGACCGTCAGCTCCGGCTCCCGGGCCAGCAGCAAAAGGCTCAGAAGCCCCGTTCCGGCCCCCAGCTCGCACACGGTCATGCCCCGCCGCAGCCGGGGAAAGGCCCCCAGCAGAAACGTATCCGTGGAGGGGCGGAACAGCCCGTCGTCGTATAGAAATGTGTACCCTCCCGGCCAGAGCCGGTCCCGGTGCTCCATGGCGTCGCCCTCCCCGGTGTTTTCTCCTATTGTAATATACTTTTTCACAGGACGCAAGGCCATCCCTGGCCCCGGGACTGTAAACCGCCACGAAAAATGAAAGTTTCCGGATATTTCCCACCGGCAGGGGGTTGCAATTTTGGATTTTCATGATACAATATGCTCATAATCTAAATGGAGGTGCTACTATGGCTTATCAGATCGGCTCTGCTTGTGTCAGCTGCGGCGCTTGCGCTGACGTCTGTCCCGTGGGTGCTATTTCCCAGGGTGACGATCGTTATGTGATTGATGCTAACGCCTGCCTGGACTGCGGTACCTGCAGTGATACCTGCCCCAACGGCGCTATCAATCCTGCTGACTAATTACATCAGTCTGAAAAAATCCCCGGTGCTTCGGCACCGGGGATTTTTTTGTGGAGGCGGCAAATGTAAACTTTTTCCGCATCGGTTGACGGGGCGGGCCGGGAAAGCTATACTGGAAGATGAAAAGAGGTATCCACCCCCTTCCGCGAGAAAGGAGAGTTTTTCATGAATCACAGCTGGAACCACGACCCCTTCCAGGGGGGCGGGCCGGTGCCCCACCGGCCAAAAAAACAGCGCCGGCCCATCGGCACCCCCGTGGGGCGGACGCTGCTGAACCTGGCGGTGACGCTGGTGTTTGGGGCCATCTATTTCTATGTGGTGCTGCCGCCGCTGAACCTACACTCCGGCGACTTCTATGTGTTCGTACTGCTGCTGTGCGCGGTGTACTGCGGCTGCGCGGTGCTGACCTCCGGGTTTCAGGGCGGCGGAGCCAAGGGCTACTTCGGCTTTGTGAAAAAGCAGTGCACCGTCCCCTTTGTGCTGGGCCTGGTGCTGGTGGTCACGGCGCTGATCGGCGCGGCCATCGGCTGGGAGGTGTTCCGGGCCGGGTCCTACCGGGACCTGCTGACGGTGGAGACCGGCGACTTCGCCGCCGACATCGAGGAGATCAGCTATGACCAGATCCCCATGCTGGACCGGGACTCCGCCGAGAAGCTGGGCAACCGCAAGCTGGGTGAGCTGGCGGACATGGTGTCCCAGTTCGAGGTGGCCGGGGACTATACCCAGATCAACTACAAGGGCCGCCCGGTGCGGGTGACGCCCCTGCGCTACGGCGACTGGATCAAGTGGCTGAACAACCGCTCCGACGGCCTGCCCGCCTATCTCATCATCGACATGGTCACCCAGAACGTGGACGTGGTGCGCCTGGACCAGGGCATCCGCTATACCACCGCCGAGCACTTCAGCCGGAACCTGGGCCGCTATCTGCGCTTCCACTATCCCACCTATCTGTTTGACACCCCGGCCTTCGAGATCGACGAGGAGGGCAACCCCTTCTGGGTCTGCCCCCGGATCAAAAAGACCATCGGCCTGTTCGGCGGCACGGACATTGCCGGTGCGGTGCTGGTGAACGCCGTCACCGGCGAGTGCACCTATTACGACGCGGCGGACGTGCCCGCCTGGGTGGACCATGTGTACCCGGCGGAGCTGATCATCCAGCAGTACGACTATCACGGCGCCTATATCAATGGCTTCATCAACTCCCTGTTCGGCCAGCGGGACGTCACCGTTACCACCGACGGGTATAACTACCTGGCCATCGGCGACGACGTGTATATGTACACCGGCATCACCTCCGTGGTGTCCGACGAGTCCAACATCGGCTTTATCCTGTCCAACCAGCGCACCAAGGAGACCCGGTTCTATACCGTGGCCGGGGCGGAGGAGTATTCCGCCATGGATTCCGCCCGGGGCCAGGTGCAGCAGATGAACTACACCGCCACCTTCCCGCTGCTGCTGAACATCGCCGACCAGCCCACGTATTTCATGGCCCTGAAGGACGCGGCGGGGCTGGTGAAGATGTACGCCATGGTCAACGTCAGCCAGTATCAGATCGTGGCCACCGGCAGCGACGTGGCCGAGTGCGAGGGCAACTATCGCCAGATGCTGGCCCGCAACAACCTCATCGACAACTCCGACGCCAACATCCCCGCCGATACTCAGGAGGCCACCGGCGTGCTGACGGATATCCGCACCGCCGTCATCGACGGCAACAGCCGGTACTATCTGCGGCTCCAGGGCGAGAGCGTGTACTATGTGCTCTCCGCCGCCGACGCGCCCCAGGTGGTAACGCTGAACACCGGCGACCGGGTGACCATCACCTACCGGCCCCAGGAGGACGCCTCCATTCTGGAGGCCACCGCCGTTGCGTTGCTGTCCTCCGACGGTAGCACCGTGGTGGTGAAGCCCTCCGACCCCATCAAAATCAACCCCGCCCCGGGCATCGGCGACGTCATCACCGACCCCGGCGACGGCGGACGGGTAGAGCTCCCGGTGGAGCCGCCCCCCGAGGAGGTCCGGCAGTAAAAAAACTGTCGAAAAAGGGCAAAGCCCTTTTTCGACAGGCTGAGGGGGCCGGGCGTAAGCCCGGCCCCCTGTGCTGTTTGT
>ERZ1673742.628-NODE-628-length-41052-cov-10.947484_pt1 | contig 41052 bp, 43 predicted proteins | sample MGYA00580208_ERZ1673742 | MGnify/ENA primary metagenome ERZ1673742 (study PRJEB41218, sample SAMN15661774) | gut metagenome | host: Homo sapiens | place: Canada: London | collected 2015-08-20/2019-03-30 | study: EMG produced TPA metagenomics assembly of...
TATCACTTCCTATAGAATTCTATAAAAATGTGTCCAATATTTTTGGGTAGGTTCAGGGCGTTTAGAGAAAGGTTTAATAGAATCTAAAGAACCATCAAATCTCTTAAGAAGTTTATAGATGAAAGAACGACTAACATTAAAATGATCACTGGCCCGAGTAACCCCGAAGCGATTGGCGTATTTAATAATTGAGTGACGATATTTTAAATCAGAAATAAAGTTTTTCATGAGAGTCCTTTCTCAAAACCCATACGATGATTGACAACCCGTCAGTGTTCGTGTACACAATCTAGTGTACACGAACAATAAATAAACACTCATAAGGGTGTTTATTTGCTTTTTTTAAGTAATAATGTTATAATATTGCGTAAATATCAAATTAAATCAAAATTAAGGAGTTAATATGAAAGCTAGTAAAATGTTAATTGCAACCCTAAAGGAAGCACCAAATGAAGCAATTATATCTAGTCATATTTTATTAATAAGAGCTGGTATGATTCGTAAATTAGTTGCTGGAGTATATAATTATTTACCACTCGGACTAAGAACTTTACATAAAATTGAAAACATTATTCGTGAAGAAATGGATGAAGCAGGCAGCCTTGAGATCTTGTCTTCAGCTATTCAACCTAAAGAATTATGGGTTGAATCAGGAAGATGGCAAAAATATGGACCTGAACTAATGCGTTTTAAAGATCGCCATGATCGTGAATTTTGTTTAGGACCTACTCATGAAGAAATATTTACTGATTTAGTAAGAAATGAAATTAAATCACGTAAAAATTTACCTATTAACTTGTACCAAATTCAAACAAAATATCGTGATGAATTACGTCCTAGATTTGGATTAATGCGTGGTAGAGAATTCATTATGAAGGATGCCTATAGTTTTGATTTAGATCAAACTGGTTTAGATAAGTCATATAAATTAATGTATGAAACTTATGAAAAGATCTTTACTAGACTTGGTTTAAACTATAAGATTGTGCTCGCGGATACAGGCGCAATCGGTGGAAGTGGCTCTCACCAATTTATGGCTATCTCTGAAGTTGGCGAAAGCGACATCATTTATTGTGATGAGTGTGGATATGCAGCTGACCAAGAAAAAGCTGAATCAGTAGCCGAAGATACAAATAGTACTGATGAAGAAAAGCCTTTAAACAAAGTCCATACTCCAAAACATAAAACTATAGAAGAAATATGTAAATACTTAAATATTACTCCAAAGCAAGTAGTAAAATCACTTATCTATTACAATATTGCTAATAATAGCTTAGTTATGGTATTAGTAAGAGGCGATCGTGATGTAAATGAAATCAAAGTTATCAATGCTTTAGGTATTGCTGAACATGAATTAGTGTTAGCTTCTAATGAACAAATAAGTTCAATTGGTTCAGTCGAAGGCTTTGTTGGGCCAGTTAACCTAGATATTGAAACATTAGTAGACGAAGAAGTTACTAAAATGAAAAACTTTGTCGTTGGTGCTAATGAAAGTGATTATCATTTTGAAAACGTTAATTTTGGTCGTGATTTCACTGGTAAAGTACTTCAAGTTAGGGCTACAGTCGATAATGATTTATGTCCAGTTTGCCATAAACCTTTAAAAATGGAAAGAGGCATTGAAATTGGTCAAATTTTCAAACTTGGAACTAAATACTCAGATCCGTTAAAATGTACATATCAAGATGAACAAGGTATCGCAAGACCAATGGTAATGGGCTGTTATGGTATTGGTGTAACTAGAACTATGTCTAGTATCATTGAACAAAATCATGATGAACATGGTATTATCTGGCCTTTAAATGTAGCACCATATCATGTTGTAGTTGTTCCAATCAATTATAATGATGAAAATATGCGAAAAGGTGCCGAGTACATTTATGAAACTTTGAAAAAAGCCAAAGTTGAAGTTGTTTTAGATGATCGTGATGCTAAACCTGGCTTTAAATTTAAAGACTGGGAATTAATCGGTATCCCATTTGTAATTACTGTTGGCAGATTAGCTGAAAATGGCGAATGTGAATTAAAAGTAAGAAAAACTCTAGAAAAAACTGAAATGAGCTTTAATGATGCTATTAATAAAGTTATCGAAGCAGTAAAAGATATTAAATAATAGGTTTTATATGTATGAAAAAATTTATTAAGTTGTTAATAGTCATAATTACTAGTATATTCATACTAACTGGTTGCGATATTACATCAACTAATGGAGAAACCAAAAAACTTGACACTCCATATCTTGAGTATGGTACAAATAGTATTATTTGGGATTCAATTACCAATGCGGATGAATATTTAATCTATGTTGATGATGTTTATCTAACTAAAACTAATCATGCTTATTTTGATGATTTTGAATTATCTGGAAAAACAGGTATGCTTTACATTATCGCAAGTGGTGATAAATCACGCTTTGAAAATAGTGATATTAGTAATAAAATAAATCTAGCAGATTTTGCCAATGTAAAAAGTAGTTATGAATCTAAGTTTTTAATGATAAATGATACTCATGGTGCTTTTGTAGATAATCAATATCCCGGAGTAGAACGACTTGCTAGTTTGATTAAACAACTAGGTGATGAATATATTAAAATTGCTAATGGTGATATCTTGCAAGGTTCGTATATTTCTAATATCTTATGCGGATACCCAATGATTGATGCATTAAACAACATGAATTTTAATGCTTATGTTATTGGTAATCATGAATTTGATTGGGGTTTAGATAAGATTGCAGAATATAAAGATGGTAATTTAACTAATGGTGAAGCTAATTTTCCCTTTTTAGGTGCAAATATAATAGATAAAAAAACTAACGAAATTGTCGACTTTTTAGAACCATATACAATAATTGAAAAAAAAGATGTTCGAGTTGGTATAATCGGATTAATAGGCTCAAGATTAACCTCATCAATTCTTTATGAAAATGTAAAAGATTATGAATTTATTGATTGTGTTGATGTCGCCAAAAAATATGCAAAAGAGTTACGTACAACTAAAAACTGTGATGTTGTTGTAGTTGCAATTCATGATTATGATTATGAAACTAACTATCAATTAGCTCAATTAGAAAATGATGAAACAATAGATGCCATATTCTGTGGACATACTCATACTTATGAAAATGAATATCAAACTAGAAAAGATGGTGTAAATATTCCGATAGTTGAAAATAGAGACAAAAATCAAACTGCAGTATCTGTTTTACTAGAATTAAACGTTCGTAAAGATTTAGTTAAATACAATGTCAATTTCTATAATCCCGCAAATTTTAATCTAGATCCTGATATGACAAAAGTTCTAAAAGAATATCAATCATACATTGATGAAGGTAACCGATCACTTGGTATTGCAAGTTCATATTTAGATAAAAATACTCTTGGTAATATTTCGGTTGAAGCTATGCGTGATTCATTCAAAACTGATTTTGCCATTTTAAATACTGGTGGAGTACGTGCTTATATTTCTGATGGAAATGTAACAGTTTCTGACGTTTACAATGTTTTCCCATTTAATAATGAAGTATATCTTGTTGAAATTAAGGGAAGCGATTTGTTAAGATTTTATTATAATGCTGATTACTACATCTATATCAATAAAAATTTTAATGCATCAGAGATTATTTCTGACAAGACCTATAATGTTGCAATTATTGATTATGTCTTTACAAGTAGGTATTATCAATCATACTTTGGAAATGTCAAATATGTAGATACTGATGTAATAATGCGAGATTTGGTTATTGAATATATCGATAATCTTATATAAGTAGACGCCCTTTTAAAAGGGCGTTTTTTAACGTTTGAATTAATATTTACTCACCTAAAATTATTTCGAACGCTCACAGAAGGCTATTGTATATAAAAAAATAATAGCAAAAAGCTATTACTCTTCTTTGACAATTTTGTCAAGTTTATGAACACTTATAAGATTTGCTCCATATACATCAGTAGATGGATTAACAATGATAATTTCTGATTCATTAATATATTTAACGATTTCTTTAGGATTATTAGTAAAAGCTACAATCTTTTTACCAACATAATCTTCATTCATAAAAGTCGCAATTTCATTTAGATATCTTTTATGGGGTTGATGTTTACCAGGAGTGTTACCGGCTCCATATTTAAGTTCCCAAGTTGATTTATTATTTATTTGAATTTGAGAATAATTTGGGATGTAAACAAATTTAATAAAATAACTATTATTATTTGAAAAGACTACGTTAATAACTGATTTATCAGTATCTAGTCTTGATATTTGTACATTAGTATATTTTGTTTTCAAATGGTTTTCGTAATGTCTTATCTTTTTATTCACTTCAGATTTTGGTAATCTAACGTTATAAATAAAGACTATAATTGCTATTATTACAACAAATATAATGATAAAATACATACTATCACCTCAAGGCAAAAACTATCATACTTTGAACTTTTTTGCAAACAAAACACATTTAATTTTTAATTGATTTAATTCTTTGGTTTATGAAAAAAACATAAAAAATTTACATTAACCTTTTATTTGACACTAAAGCCTTTTTGTATTATAATTTTGACATACTTTTTAACAAAAATAAAAATTTGATTGTATTTAGGGAGGTTTGGTTATGGTTAAAAAAATTATAAAAAGAGATGGACGAAGAAAAGTTTTTGATCCTCAAAAAATTGAAAATGCCATTTATAAAGCACAACTTGCTTGTGGTCAAGATGATTTAAGTGTCGTTAAGACCGCAACCGAAAAAGTTATTGAACAAGTTAACGCAAAGTATGAAACAAGTGTTTCAGTTGAAAACGTTCAAAATATTATTGAAAATGTTTTAATTGAAATGGGTGAAACAGAAGTTGCCAAAACATATATTCGCTATCGTGCAGAAAGAACAAGAGTTCGTGAAAGAAAAACTAACTTAATGCAATCTTTACATGATATTACATTTAAAGATTCAAAAGATGAAGATGCGAAACGTGAAAATGCTAATATAAATGCTGACACACCTATGGGTATGATGTTAAAATATGGTAGTGAATCTGCTAAACATTTTTATCTTAGTGAACTTATTAAACCTGAATATGCTAATGCTCATATTAGAGGGGATATTCATATTCACGATTTAGATTTCTATGCCCTAACTATGACATGTTGCCAAATTGATTTAATCAAATTATTTAAAGGTGGTTTTTCAACAGGCAATGGTTTCTTAAGAGAACCTAATGGTATTAGAAGTTATGCATCACTTGCTTGTATTGCTATTCAAGCCGATCAAAATGACCAACATGGTGGCCAAAGTGTACCTAACTTTGATTATGCTATGGCTCTTGGGGTAAGAAAAACTTATAAAAAAGAACTTCGTAAAGCTCTTGAAAAAATGTTAGAATTTGAAGGCTATCAAATTAATGATGATGAGTTTAAACTAATGTTTTCAAATATTGAAGTAAACGAAGGCCGCGAAATTCGTATGGGTGACGAAAAAATTATTGAAGCTATCTATAACGAATTAAACAAAAAATATGCACCTATCAATGGCAAGATGTTTGATGCCGCATTAAAAATGGCAATGGATGAAACTAAAGATGCAACATATCAAGCAATGGAAGCTTTAATCCATAATCTTAATACAATGCACTCTCGTGCTGGTGCCCAAGTTCCATTTAGTTCACTAAACTATGGTACTGATACATCAGAAGAAGGACGTATTGTAATGCATGCTATCTTAGATGCTACAATTGCGGGATTAGGAAATGGTGAAACTCCAATTTTCCCTATTCAAATCTTCAAAGTAAAAGAAGGCATAAACTATAATCCTGAAGATCCAAACTACGATTTATTTAAGAAATCAATGTATTGCTCAGGAAAACGTTTATTTCCTAACTTCTCATTCATCGATGCACCTTACAATTTACAATATTATAAACCAGGTGATTATCGTACAGAAGCAGCTTATATGGGATGTCGTACACGTGTTGTTGCCAATGTTTATGACCCAACTAATGAAATAGTTACAGGTCGTGGTAATTTAAGTTTTACATCAATAAATTTGCCTCGTATTGCTTTACAGCTTATGAGTGTTAAAGACCTTGATGAAAAACTAACTAAGTTCTATGAAAGATTAGACTATTTAGTTGATTTATGCGTTGGTCAATTATTAGAACGTTTTGCTATTCAACAAGACAAGTATGTTTATAATTTCCCATTCTTAATGGGCCAAGGAATTTGGCTTGGAAGTGATAAGTTAAAGTTCAATGATAAAATTTCGGAAGTTATTAAACATGGAACACTTACTGTAGGTTTCATTGGACTTGCGGAAACATTAAAGGCTTTAATTGGTGTACATCATGGTGAAAGCGATGAAGCTCAAAAATTAGGTCTTGAAATCATTGGCTTTATGAGACAAAAACTTGATCGTTATTCTAAGAAATATCGTTTAAATTTCTCGCTAATTGCAACCCCTGCTGAAGGCTTATCGGGAAGATTTGTAAAATTAGATAAGAAATTATTCGGCGAAATAGAAGGAATAACTAATCATAAATTCTATACTAACTCATTTCATATTCCTGTATACTACAATATTTCTGTATTTGATAAAATCAAGAAAGAAGCACCTTACCATGCTTTAACTAATGGTGGTCATATTTCTTATATTGAAGTAGATGGTGACATTGCTAAAAACCTAGATGCTTTTGAATCGATTATTCGTTGTATGAAAGAAGAAGGAATTGGTTACGGGGCTATTAACCACCCTGTTGACCGCGATAGTATTTGTGGATTTAATGGTATAATTGACAATGTTTGTCCTAAATGCGGTCGTAGTGAAGATGCAGTACCGTTTGAAAGAATTAGAAGAATTACTGGTTATTTAGTTGGTACACTTGATCGTTTTAACGATGCTAAACGTGATGAAGTTGAAAGTCGTGTAAAACATATGAAGGCTGATATTAATGAACATTAGAATCGCAGGAGAAATATCTGAGTCAATTGTTGATGGTCCAGGTATAAGATATGTGGTATTTACTCAAGGCTGTCCACATCACTGTGTAGGTTGTCATAATCCTGAAACTCATGATTTTGATAAGGGAACAAGCATTGATGTTGATGAAATTTGCTCTCGTTTTGCTAAACACCCTTACATGAGTGGTCTAACTATTAGTGGTGGTGAGCCGTTCGCGCAAAAATCGGCGATTTTGAGCCTTATAAAGGGATTTAAAAATATATTTCCTAAAAAAAACATATTAATTTATACTGGATACACTTTTGAACAATTAAAAGCATTTGCGGATCCTGAAATAAATGAAATACTATCACTTGCTGATTATTTGGTTGATGGACCATTTATTATTAGTAAAAGAGATATTTCTTTAATATTTAGAGGTAGTTCAAACCAAAGAATTATTGATTTAAAGCAAACCCAAGCATGTAATCAAGTTATAACAAAAGAATTTTAGTCCTACATTTGTAGGACTTTTTTTATGGCACTTACTTATTTATTTCATAAATTAATAATGGAGGTGTCATATGAAATTAATAGTAGGAAATATGAGTAATGCAATTAAAGATTTTATTAAACGCAACAACTTTACTGAGCATGTTTTAGTAATAAATAAAATGTGTAACGTAAAAACTATTAAAGAACCCGTAGATGTTATTATTCCTTTTGGATATTTAACCGATGTAGGATTAATTAGTAACACGTTAGTTCATTTAGAAGAACTAATTATGAGCGTTGATGTAAAATCTATTAAATATGGTAATATGGTAAACAGAGAAAAAATTGATTTAATTGGCAAAAAATATGGTATACCGGTAGAACACATTGATAATTTAAATAAACGAACGCGTTTATTATTATAAAAACTATCTACTTGCCAAATGAAAATAATTAATGTATAATAAATAAGAAAAAAATGTAGAAAATGCCGTTTTACAGCGTTTGAAAATTTATTTATGGGTAAATATCTACCTCAAACGCTAAAAAACGATTAAGGAGCTAATAATGTTACCTAACAAAGAAACACTATTAAAACGCCAAAATCACATCCGTAATTTCTCTATTATTGCTCATATCGATCATGGTAAAAGTACCCTAGCTGATCGTATTTTAGAAAAGACTAAAACTGTCGATATTAGAGAAATGAAAGATCAATTATTAGATTCAATGGATTTAGAAAGAGAACGTGGTATTACCATTAAACTAAATGCCGTTGAACTAAACTACCATGCAAAAGATGGCGAAGATTATATTTTTCACTTAATTGATACACCGGGGCATGTCGATTTTACTTATGAAGTTTCAAGAAGTCTTGCGGCATGTGAAGGTGCAGTCTTAGTCGTTGATGCTGCACAAGGAATTGAAGCTCAAACTTTGGCTAATGTTTATCTAGCAGTTGATAATGATTTAGAAATTATTACTTTAATAAATAAAATTGATCTACCTGCAGCTGACCCTGAACGTGTAAAAAAGGAAGTTGAAGATGTTATCGGTTTAGATGCTAGTGATGCAATTTTAGCAAGTGCTAAAGAAGGAATTGGTATTGATGAACTATTAGAACGTATTGTTGAAGTAATACCTGCTCCAACTGGTGATCCAACTGCTCCCGTAGAAGCATTAATCTTTGATTCTTTTTACGATGCATATCGAGGGGTAATCCCATCGGTAAGAATTAAAAATGGTACGATTAAAAAAGGCGATCATATTAAAATGATGGCAACTAATGCCATCTATGAAGTAGTAGAACTTGGTGTTAATACACCAAAGGAAAAAAAGAAAGACTATTTAACTGTAGGCGACGTTGGTTGGATTGCCGCAAGCATTAAAGATGTTCAAACTGTTCATGTTGGTGATACCATAACCACATTAGAAAATGAAACTAAAACGCCCCTTCCTGGATACCGAAGAATGAATTCAATGGTGTTTTGTGGTATATACCCAATTGAACCAAATAAATATGAAGAATTAAAAGATGCTTTAGAAAAACTAAGACTAAATGATGCGGCTTTAGTTTTTGAACCTGAAACCTCACAAGCGCTAGGCTTTGGCTTTAGAACAGGCTTTTTAGGACTTCTTCATATGGACGTTATTCAAGAAAGAATTGAAAGAGAATTTAAAATTGATTTGATTGCCACTGCCCCAAGTGTTGAATATCATGTATATTTAACTAATGGTGAAATGAAAGCAATTGACAATCCAAGTGAATTACCAGACTTTACAATGATAAAGCGCATAGAAGAACCTTATGTTGAAGCCACAATTATGGTACCAAATGAATATGTAGGTCCAATAATGGAATTATGTCAAAATAAACGTGGTACTTTTGTTGGTATGAATTACATTGAAGAAACTAGGGTAGCTATTCGCTATGACTTACCACTTTCAGAAATTGTTTATGACTTTTTTGATCGTTTAAAATCTTCAACTAAAGGCTACGCATCACTTGATTACTCACCTAGTGATTATCGTGAATCAAAATTAGTTAAACTTGATATATTATTAAATGGTGACAAAGTTGATGCCTTAAGCATAATTGTTCACAAAGATTTTGCTTATCGAAGAGGTCGAGCCCTAGTTCAAAAATTACGTGGTTTGATACCTCGTCAACAATTCGAAATACCAGTTCAAGCAGCGGTAAATGGAAAAATTGTTGCGAGAGAAAATGTTTCAGCTCTTCGTAAAGACGTTCTTGCAAAATGTTATGGTGGTGACGTTAGCCGTAAGAAAAAACTTCTAGAAAAACAAAAAGAAGGTAAGAAACGTATGAAACAAGTGGGAAGTGTTGAAATTCCTCAAGATGCATTCTTAGCAGTTCTTAAATTAGATGATGACAACTCGAATTAATATTTGGGTTGTTTTTTTGCACAAATTTTACTTTTTTTGCTAATTGTGATATAATAAATGCTGGTGATAGAAAATGCTAGGTCTTTACATTCATATACCTTTTTGCCATTCTATTTGTCCATACTGTGATTTTTGTAAATCAGTTTCTAATGAAAACCGGCAAAAAGAGTATGTAAAAGCGCTCTGTACGGAGTTGAAAATAAAAAATATTAAAAATTATTCATTCAATACCGTTTATATCGGCGGTGGGACTCCATCTAGTATTTCGTTAAAACTTTTAGAAACTTTACTAGAAAGTCTTACTAAAACTATTGATGTAAATAAATTAATTGAATTTACAATCGAAGTAAATCCACAAGATATTAATGAAGAACTAGTAAAAATTCTTAGTAAGTATCACATAACAAGAGTTTCAATTGGTGTACAAACTTTTGTTCCAAAATTACAAAAGCTAATTAATCGTTTCATAACTGAAGAGGAACTTAATAAAAAAATCAACCTTTTAAACAATTATCAGATTAATAATATTAATGTTGATTTAATGTATGCCATACCTTCTCAAACTTTAGAAGATGTTGATATAGATTTATCAATCGTAACAAAATTAAATATAACACACATTTCCTATTACTCACTTATTTTAGAAGAGCACACAATCTTTTATCATCTAGTTAAACAAAACAAACTTAACCTAATTTCTGAAGATTTAGAAGCCAAGATGTATCATCACATCTGTAATATCTTAAGAAAAAATAAATTTAATCGCTATGAAACAAGCAATTTTGCAAAGAAAGGTTATCGATCAATTCACAATCTCATATACTGGAATTGTGATGAATATTTGTCATTAGGTGCTAGTGGTAGTTCATACTATAATCATTGTCGTTTTACGACTACCAATAACATTAACAAATATATACAAGGTATTAATAACCATAAAGTTGAATTAGATGAGACAATAAATTTATCAATGCAGGAAGAAAAAAAAGAAGCAATAATTCTAGGACTTCGTAAAAAACAAGGTATTGATATAAATAGGTTTAAACAAAAATTTGGTATTTCCATCTTTGATGCTTATCCAAATATCAATTATTTAATAGAAGAAGGTAGTCTTAAATTAAATTATAATCATGTATATATTCCTGATAAATATGTTTATATAACAAATCACATTATTCTAAAAATTATTTAGAAAGATTTGATATAAGTGAGAAAACATAATAAAAGCATATTAATGATATCAATTATTCTGACAATTATTGTTGGTTTTATTATTGGTGTCATATCAACTAGTCAATTAAGAAGAGAAAACTATCAATTAAGTTACCAAGATATTCCTTATCTTCAGGTATTTTTAAATTCATTTTCGTTAAATTATTGGTACTTTTTCTTATTATGGTTAGTTGGCATAATTCCTTTGGGTTTTATAATTGCATATTTTATAATATATTTTAAGAGTTTTATGGAGGGAGTAACATTTGGCATTATTGTCAAGAGTTCTGGACTTTTTGGAGTTGCGACGTTCATAAAATTTGGTTTTCTCGAATTATTTTTAATATTTCCGTTACTCTATTATGTAGGTTATCAATCTTTAAAGTTAAGTTTCAGAGGAAAAGATATGCTAAATTCTAAGAGTGATTATTTTAAAGTTATTATTGTTGCGACAATATTTATCGTAATATACGCATTATTAATATGTATAAAATTTAACTTTGTGGAGGCAAAGTATGAATGATTTGATCAGTGAATATCAACATTATCTCGTCTCAGAGAAGATGAAAAGTGAAAATACTGTACATTCGTATGTCAGCGATTTACAGAACTATATTTATTATTTAAATGAAAAGCAAGGCATTGATGATATTAGAAATGTAGATACAAAAACTATTCAAAAGTATCTTGCATATTTAAAAAAACTTGGATATAGTCCAACATCAACTAGTAGGGCATTAAGTGCTATCAAGAGTTTTCATAAATTCCTCTATTTAGAACATCGTACTTTAGAAAATCCTGCGACAAATTTGTCATCTCCAAAACTTGATAAAAAGCTTCCTACTGTCCTTTCAGTAGAAGAAGTAATCAAACTTTTAGATTCATTAGATGATTCTACTCCAATCCATCATCGCAACAAAGCAATGATTGAAATGGTTTACGGTACAGGACTTCGAGTATCAGAATTAGTTGGTCTAAAACTTCAAGATTTACATTTAACTAATAAGATGATATCGGTAAAAGGTAAAGGAAATAAAGAAAGAATTGTACCGATAAATGATTACGCAAATAAAGTATTGCGTGAATATATCATTAATTCAAGGCCCAAACTTGCCAAGCCTTCAAAAGATAACGGTTATGTCTTTTTAAATCATCTCGGCACCCCAATATCTAGACAAAGTTTTTTCTTAATTTTGAAAGAACAATGTAACAAAGCTGGCATTACTAAAGAGGTTTCACCCCATACCTTACGCCATTCATTTGCCACCCATTTACTTGAAGCAGGTACTGATTTACGCCTAATTCAAGAAATGTTAGGCCATGAAGATATCTCAACAACGCAGATTTATACTCATTTATCTAATCAAAAATTAAAAGAAATTTATAAAGGAGCACACCCACATGGAAAATAAAAAATTTAAAAGAATATTTGTAATCGTTACTGATTCAATGGGAATTGGAGCAGCATACGATGCCAAAAAATATGACGATTTAGGCGCAAATACCTTCGGTCATATTGCAAACTTAAGTGAAAGTTTCAATGTACCAACCCTAACAAAGCTAGGAATTGGCAATATTTGTCCTAATAACAAGACCCCATTTATGGCAAAACCAATGGGAATTGTCGCAAGAATGATTGAACAAAGTGTTGGTAAAGATACTTTAACAGGCCATTTTGAAATGATGGGATTAAAGGTTACTACCCCATTTCCATCCTTTACCGAAACTGGTTTCCCAAAAGAACTAATTGATGATTTAGAACAATTTAGTGGTCGAAAAGTTATCGGTAATAAGAGCGCTAGTGGTACAGAAATCATTAAAGAATTAGGAGAAGAACAACTAAAAACTGGTGCTTTAATCGTTTATACTTCAGCTGATTCAGTTCTCCAAATTGCCGCAAACGAAGCTGTTATTCCACTTGATGAATTATACAAAATTTGTGCCTACGCAAGAAAAATTACTATTGAAAATAAAGCATGGCGAGTTGGAAGAATCATCGCAAGACCATTTGTTGGTACTTCAAAAGATAATTTTACTAGAACAACTAATCGCCATGACTACGCTTTAAAGCCTTTTGCTAAAACTACATTGAATTTTTTGCAAGAGAAGGGCTATGATGTTGTTACAATTGGTAAAATTAATGATATTTTTGATGGCTACGGCGTAACTGAAGCTACCAGAACAGTGTCAAATCATGATGGTATGTTGAAAACAACCGCATATTTAGACAAAGATTTCACTGGGCTTTGCTTTACTAACCTAGTTGATTTTGATGCTTTATATGGCCATCGTAGAAATTTACCTGGATATCGTATGGCAATCGAAGAATTTGATGTTGATTTAAAGAATTTTATTGAAAAAATGCATAATGATGATTTAGTAATAGTTGTTGCGGATCACGGAAATGACCCAATCCATCACGGAACTGATCACACTAGAGAAATGGTACCATTTATTTGCTATCATAAACATATAAATGGTAGAGTTTTACCAGATTTTGATACATTTGCTAATGTTGCCGCAACAATTTGTGACAATTTTAACTGCGAAATGCCTAAATTAGGTACATCTGTACTAGGAGAAATAACAAAATGAGAGAAAGATTTGTAATTAAATTCGATGATAAAGATGATATTGTAGGATATCGTTGGTATAATCCCGATGTAAAACCAATCGGAACTATTCAAATAGCCCATGGGTTGTCTGAACACGTATTAAGATATGATGAATTTGCCAATTTTTTGGTTGATAATGGCTTTCAAGTGCTTGGTGAAGACCATTATCACCATGGAGAGTCAGCAGAAGAACCTTCAAAAGTTGGAGTAATTAGCGATTATGATTTTATTGATGCGGTGATAAAGAGTATAAAACTCGTTAGAGAGGAATTTGCAAGTGAATTTACGGGAATTCGTTGTCTTTTCTCCCACAGCATGGGTTCAATTTCCTCACAAGAATATATTCAACGTTACCCTAATGACTTTGATAAACTAATATTATCTGGTACTGATGTTGGTGATGCACGATATGGCCTTTTAAAAATATTAACTAGTATGACTTCTAAAAATGATCCCGCAAGATGTTCTAAATTAATTAATAAACTTACTTTTGGCGGCTTTCAAAAAAAATTTGAAGAAGATTCTGAATTTAACTGGCTATCAAAGAGTTCTGAAAATATAAAAAATTATGAAGCTGATCCATTATGTGGTGCACCTGTACCTGATATGGTTTATCATTCAATCGCATGTAGTTTAAGAAAATCTTTTAAAAAATCATCAATTGAAAAAGTAAATAAGAATTTAAAAATTTTCATTTTCTCTGGCGCTAAAGACCCCGTTAGTAATTTTGGTAAATCAGTCAATAAACTATATAAAAAATATCAAAAAGCTGGATTAAGCGTTTCTAAAAAATTGTATGAAGATTTACGCCATGAATCACTAAATGAAAATGAACGCTATGAAATTTATAATGATGTTTTAAACTTTTTTAAGTCTTAAAAGCCTCCTGTGAGCGATTGAGATTTAAAAAGACGAATATTTATTAATCTAATCGTTTTTAGAAAGCGTTAGGAATCGTTTAAATTCCTAGCGTTTTTTATTTTTTATTTATTTTCTAATAAATTAATTTACAGAATATCAAAATAAAAAAAATATATTTATTAGATTAAAAGTTAATAAATGGGGATTAAAAAAAGTTATTAACATCTAAAATAAGTTATGCACATTATTATAAAAATATAAATTTATTGGCTTTTTACTTATGTTTTTTACAAGTTAACATAATATATATTATAGGAAGTAAAATATAAATATAAAAAAATAAAGTAATTGATTAATAAATGTACTATTTCTAATTAATTAAGTGTTTATTTGCTGTTTTTTTACTTTTACGACAATTAAACTAACTCATTTTTAGCATTTATGAGTGTATTTATTTTGTTGAAATGTTTTGAACCTCAAAAACATTGTTTTTTAACATCTTTTGCACTTATGTGAATAACTTTAGAGTATTAATGGTTAAAACTTAAAAAAAGGCCCTTTTTAGGCCTTATTTTTGATTTTTAAACTTGTTTATTAACAGTTTTTCTTCTACTTTTATTAAAATTAATATGTTTTTAATAAAAAAACACCTTTTTATAGCAATCGAAATAAAAAAGTTGGATATTTATCCAACTCGTTTTCTTACATTTATTATTATAATTCATCAATTTTAGTTAAAACATTGATTCCAATTTTTTCTGCCTCTTCATAGATAGCTAGTGTATATTTATCCTGTATTCGATTAGGAGCGTGTGCATCATCATTAATTATAATTCTTGCATTCATTTGTTTTGCCAGTAGCCAAAATTCACGTCTAGGGTAAGGAAAATTAATTTCACCATTTTTATAAAACACTTTATCTTGGTAGTATGAATTTCTTATACCATTGACATTAATTTCTAAAACTACATTATTTTTAATTGCTGAAGCGATAATCTTTTTTGATACTTCTTCACATTTTTTATCCCAGTCTTTAATATTCCAGGCAAATATCTCAGGATGTGCTAGTATCTTAAAAAATCCTGTTTCTAAGCCTTTGACAACTGTATTAGTGTATATTTCTATTTCATCTTCTGTTAAGGGGTGATCAAATATACTAATGTATTTGCCATTTACAAAAATATAGTGTTGGCCTAAAACCAGTAAATCTAGTTCTTTTTTGAATTTTTCATATAAAGGTTTTAATTCTTCCATGTACTCAATTTCAACACCAAATAACACCTTTATTTCGCCTTTATAGTTATTTCTTGCCCTCTGTAAGTGATCCAAATAAATTTCATCGTATTGTTCTATGCTCATTCTTCTAGAAGCAAGCTTTTTTTGCAATTCTTTTGTGAACGGACCATGATCAGTAATTGCTATAGTGTGATAACCTAGTTGAATAGCTCGTTTTACGTAATCTTCTACATCGCCAATAGCATGTTTACATAAAAATGTATGTGTATGATAATTAGATTCAATCTTTGTTTTCATAATTTAGCCCAAAAATAAGTCGTGGATCGTTTTCTGAGATAATTTTCATCCAACGAGCACTTCTTCCTTTGCCAAGTGGCATGATAATTTGTTCATCACGAAGTTTAAAAAGAATACGATTGATAGTTGAATCACTAGCATTGGGGTGAATTCTTCTAATATCATCTTTTGTAAAATAAACTGGCATCTTTTGTAAAATAGTTACTTCTATTACATCACTCTTAAAAGCTCGTTCTTGTTGAGTAAGTTTTTTAATCATTTCTTGAAGCGTTGAATATGTTTGTGCAATCAATTCGAAGACTAATCTAACAGTATCAGTAGTTTTTAAGTAATTATCTTGGTAATTAATGCTTCCTTTTGCAACCGCAGTATCAATTTTATTTTTAAACGTAGTGTAAGTTTCAAAAAAACTAACATAGTGAATTGAAATTACATCAGATAATAAAATCATGTAGTATAAAGATAAGATTGCTGCAAGCTCATTATGATTAGAATAAGGTTTTAAATTAACCATTTCCATAAACACAATAACTGATAAAAAAATATGCTCAAATTTATCGTTTTTGAACCAATCCTGGTATTTTTCAAGAATTCGTTCATAAGTAAGTCTTAAGCTTACTTTATTTTCAAGTATTGCATTTGAAAATTTAATTGTTGTTTTACCATATATTAAGTTTAAACAATCTAAAATATCACTACCATTAAAGAATAAATGATTAGTGGCCTTATCATAAATCATATTGACAACTTTTTTTATCCCAACAACCATTTGTTCTTCTTTATTTTTAGGTAAAGAATTTTTAGTAATAAGTAATCGTAAACGATTATCAGTAATATCAACACCTATTAAATTAGCTAGAAAAAATGTATCTTTTTCAATTACTTCATTTCTTAAATACTTGGCTTGATCTTTTATTTTTTCTTCATATTCAAGATTCATTCCAAGTAATCGATATGTTGATAACATGTCCATCAAAACATCCGATGGAATTGTATAATGTTTTAATATTTCGAAATTATCCATTATTACACCTCAAGTTTATTATAAAATAAAATTATTTTTTTTGCAACAAAAAGAAACAAAGACCCTAAGAGACTTAGGGCAGTTATTCTGACATTTTCATTTTATTAATTGCTTCTTCTATTTTAGTAAAAATAAGTGGGACTACATAAATACCTAAAAAGGCAATTAAGAAATGCATTACAATAGTAAAAATAGCATTTTCATGAATATTTTTAGGAACGATGCCATAAATAAGATACGCCACTCCAACTATGGCAAGGCCAATTGCTAATCGTAATAGTTTTTGAAGCTTAGGTACATTACAGCCAAAATTGACCGTTTTTTCCTCTAAAAAGGCTCCACTTGCAAACCCTAGTATCATACCATAACTTTTTAAAAAGTCACGACCGAATAAAAAACTTCCTTCGGAATTCTTAAAGAATAAACAAGGTGTAAAGATAGTTAAAGTTACAATGTACAAAATCCACTTCTTTTCACCAAACATATCTTGTAAAAATGCACATAGGAAAGCAATTGCCACACCAATGACAATACCGGTTAAAACATCACTTGGAAAGTGAACACCTAAATAAATTCTACTAATTCCGACTAGTATAATGAATGCAATAAAAACAATTCTTACAACAAGTAATCGTTTTGCGTTATATTGTAAACATACTGAAGAATATAATGCTGCACTATTTTGACTATGGCCACTTGGAAATGAAGTTCCTGTTGCCCCATCTTTTAACGATGTATCAACTAATTTTCTTAAATATTCATGTCCTTCATATTCAAACGGTCTTCTTCTATTAACTAAGCCTTTAACAAAGTTATTAATTAAAAATGAAGAAACCAAAGTATAGCCAATAATTAACCCTTTATCTTTATCATATAACCAATATATAATTAGAAATAAAATGATTAAAAACAAACTTCCTAGAATTGTTGAAACAAAATAATTGAAATAATTAAAAAAAGTATTTCGCATTGAATCGAAAAATTCTAGTATTTTCCATTCCAAACTCATATAGCCTCCTATTATTTATGATAAGTATCACGTCTTAATATTTTAGATGCTTTTGAAAGTTCAATTAAAGTTTTTACTTCGTGTATATCTAATCTGCGAATTGCGCCTTCTGAAAGATCATTAATTTCAACACATCCAAATCTTACTCTAGTAAGTCTTTTTACTTCATAGCCGATAGTTTTAAACATTTCTTTTACTTGGTGATTCATGCCTTGGGTAATAACGATTCTAACTAGAGTTGAGATATTAGCACGATCAATCGATTCGATACTAACGATTGCGGGTAAAGTTAGTTTACCATTAACCATTACCCCATTTTCAAGTTTATCTAAATCATCTTTATTCATTATTCCCTTAACTCTAACAAGGTATTCTTTTTGAATTCCGCTTTTTGGTCCAACCATCATATTCATAAAATTTCCATCATTGGTAAGCAAGATTACACCTTTAGTGTCGTAGTCTAATCTACCTACAGGAAATATTCTTAAATCTCTATATTCAGAAGGAAGTAAATCCATTACGGTTTTTCTTCCTAAATCATCGTTTACGGTGCTGATACAACTGCGTGGTTTATTTAAAGCGAGGTAAATGGACGAGGTTTTAAATACAACTACATCATCAACACTAACTTCATCACTGGGTCTAACTTTACAACCTAGTGAATTTACTACTTCACCATTAACTTTTACGCGGCCCTCCAAAATTAATTCTTCGGCTTTTCTTCTTGATGTCAATCCGCTTGCGGCAATACGTTTTTGAATTCTTTCCATTTTTTCCTCCTCTTAATTGTCATTTTTATTAAGTAAATTATACCAAAAACGATAATTTATTGCAAGCGATTTAATAACATTTTTTTAGCCTAAAAAAGGGCTCATTTTAGAACTTTTCTAAAGAACCCGCATAATTATTGCAATAAAAAGATAAGTTAGCAAATTTGCCAAAAATAAGGGTATTAAAATTTTGCTATTTTTGTTACTTTTTAAGGCTGATAAATAGGTAATTACAACATAAAAGGTAGTATCAAAACTATTTTGAATTAATGTTGCATATTTCCCATAAAAAGAATCAACACCATACTTTTTATATATTGAAGTCATTGTAAGGAGTGATGATGACCATGAAATCGGTTTTGTTAGCATTTGGATGATTAATTCTGGGCAAAAAAATTTTTCAACTCCGCACAGATGCATTTTTTCGACTATTCCCGAATTTAAAAAAACATTTAGCACTAATACAATGCCAAGCATTGATGGAAACATTTTAAGAAGTGAACGATAACTATCTTCTACTCCTATCGAAAAAGACTCATATAAATTTACTTTTTTAAATAAGCCAAACAAAAAAATTATTATAATATACAAAACAATTACTTGCATTTAGTGACAAGCCTCATAAAGATATCTAATAATATTCCAACAACAAATGCAAATGTACTACAAATTATCATAGCAATGACTAGTGCACAATCGGTAACTCCACCAAAAGAATTTCTAATACTAATAATGTTTAGTGGAAACATGCTCAAAGTACATACATTGATAGTTATAAAAGTATTAACGCTTGCTCTTTTTTGATAATTATTTAATTTTATATTACCATCAATTAATTCTACAGCTTTTAAGCCAAGCGAGGTTGCGGCGACACCAATACCTAAAATATTTGCCACCAAATTTGCACACACATACTCCATTTCTTTGGAGTTTTTATCTAAATTAGGAAATAGTTTTGAAACCGGCTTTTTAAGTAATTTTGCTAACCGTGAGATTAAACCTGAATCATTAGCAATATTAAAGATACCATTCCAAAACATTATTAGTAAAGACATACTAATAAATGTTTTAAGCGCTTCATTTGTTGAGTTCAAGATTATTGAAGACATGTTCTTTATGTTACCTGTAAATAAGCTGATAATAATACCTAGAAAAAATAGGACAACCCACAAAATACTCATATTAACTCCGCTTATTTAAAACTTTTTCGCAAATCACTTCTTCTTGTTTTAAATACTGAATTACTAAATTGTCATTATTATTAATAACTCGGTAATCTATTTTCTCACAATAAGCAATTGGAACTAAGAGATCAGCTTTTTTTACGAAATAATTCTTATTTTTTTTCATCTTAAAATACAATTCGAACTTAGATATAATCTGTTTATTATGATAAGTGTTAAAACATTCCTTCGCAAGATTTTGATGAAATTCCCAATCGTTGCCACAGCCCAAAGTAACAATCACAATTTCCATATCATCTTTTTCGAAGACACTAACCAATGTTCTCCCCGCAAGTTTTGTGTAACCAGTTTTACCACCGATGGCAACATCGCCTTTTATTAATCGATGTTTATTTGAAAAATACATTTTCTTATTATCTAGTAAATTGGCAACATAATTTTTAGTTGAAGTAATTTCACGAAAAACCGTATTATTCATTGCGTAACTCATCAATAATGCCATATCGTATGCGGTGGTATAATTTTTGGTAGTAGTATCAAGACCACTAGGATTTTCAAATGTTGAATCGTTCATTCCAATCTTTTTAGCAGTCCTATTCATTAAATAAATAAAATCAGATACATTACCACTTAAATGATATGCAAGTACAGTAGCCGCATCATTGCCACTACACAACATCAAGCCATACAGTAAATCTTTAACTGTGATTACATCGCCAACTTTTAAATAGATTGATGATCCCTCACATTGGTTGACAAGATCACTTACAACAATAATATCATTCAAATTATAATTTTCAATGCATGTAATACAAGTCAATATTTTGGTAATTGATGCTGGTAACATTCTTGATTTTTCATTACTAGCTGAAAGTACGCGATGTGTATTAGTTTCCATCGCAATGTATGATTTGGCGTATGTTGTAACCTTTACTGCTGGAATATCAACTTCAGTTTTTACTATTTTAGTATAAAAGACAGTAATAATAATGCCTATATAACTAAGTAACAGAATTATAAATACTATTTTCTTTTTCATTATTTTCACCAATATATAATATGACGCAACAAGAAAATATAGCACAAATAAAAGGTGTAGACCCCAATATCTACACCTTGATTATTTACTAAGAAATACTGTTATTAGATTATAAACTTCATCAATTGTTTTATTAAAATCTTCTAGATTAATATTTACTACTTGGCAATTATCTTGATTTTTAAACCAAGTAAATTGTCTTTTTGCATAATGTCTCGAATTCTTTTTAATTAGTTCAACCATTTCATTATAATCTATCTCATTATTTAAATATTGAATTACTTCTTTGTAACCTATTGCTACTTTTGAAGTCATTGAATAATTATTAATACCAATATTTTTAACTTCTTCAATTAAACCATCTGCTAGCATTTTATCAACGCGTTTGTTGATTCTATCATATAACGACTCACGATTATCATTCAAGAAAATTATTAAAGCATCATATACTAATTCGTTCTTTTTAGAACGTGAAGTATTATCAACATTAGATGAAATAAGTTCAATCGCTCTTAGGACCCTTTTTCGATTGTTTGGATGGATTTCACTTGCTTTATCAGGATCAAGATTAGCTAATACTTGATGTAACTCTTCATTAGTTAATGAATCGTATTTACTTTGTTCATTACTTCGTTTTTCTTCTAAGAATTGATAATTTTTAATTACCGAGTCAATGTATAATCCACTTCCACCAACAATTAAAGGGACTTTATTTTTGCTGGTTAAATCATCAATGCATTCTCTTACACCTTTTTGAAATTCGGCAATCGAGTATGTTTTACTGGAATCTAAGAAATCCATATAGTGATGAATAACTCCTTGCTTTTCATCATCGGTAGGTTTAGCAGTACCAATGTTCATTTTTTGATAAATTTGGTATGCATCTCCATTAATGATATCAGTTTGCAACCTTTTGGCAATTTCAATTGACAATTTTGTTTTACCAACCGCAGTTGGTCCCGTAATAACAATAACTTTTTTCATTATATTACTCGCTTAAATAATTTTTCAATTTCGTATTTGGTAAACTTAATTATAGTTGGTCTACCATGTGGACAAGTAAAAGGATTTTTGCATTCGTCTAGTTTTCTCAAAAGTTCATTTACTTCTTCTAAAGAAATATTCATATTAGCTTTTATAGATTTCTTACAACTCATTGTCATAGCAAGTTCATCTAGTATTACTGATCTATTTGCTTTCTTGTTATTAATCACATTAGAGAATATATCATTTAAATATTCAGATTGCAAATCACTTGGAATCCAAACCGGAATATTTCTAATTAGTAAAGTGTTTGTGCCAAATTGTTCAAATGTTATACCAAGTTTTGCAAACTCATCTTCTTTTTCAAGCACCAAATTAATTTCATAGGCTGGTAATTCCATTTTAAGTGGTACCATCAATTCATATGTTTCTGGAGTAGACTCATTAAGTTTAGAAGATATTATTTCATACATAAATCTCTCCATCCCCGCATGTTGGTCAAGTAGGTATAAATTATCATCTTTTTCTAAAAGTAAATAAGTTTTATTATACTGACCAATATATTTCATATCTTTAAAGAATGAATGATTCTCACTTCTTAATTCAAAAGTTGGTTGTTCGTACGTTTCTTCTTTCAAAATAGGATTAGGTTTAGAAACGATTGGTTCATCAAATTCATAATTAAAGTCTTCATCTAAATCATCATTTTCTATTTTATTAGATTTTTTTATTTCGTCATCTTTGTAAGTAAATGGTTCTTCTTTAACCATTGAATCTTTTGCGGGCAGAGGTGAACTGACTACGAAATCGTCCCATTCAATTTTTTTATTTTCTTCAAGAATTGATTTTTCGTAAACATTAGTAGTTGATTTTATTTCTTGAGAATAAACCATTTCAATTGATGATAATGCATTTGTTATTGCTTTAGTAATTAATCTTCTTAATTCATATTCATCGGTAAATCTAACTTCTTGTTTGGTTGGATGAACATTAACATCAACTAATCTTGTATCGGCATCAATCATTAAAATAGTTATTGGATATTTTGCAATTGGAAGCGTTGATTTATATGCATCAGTGATAGCAAAAGTTAAATTATTATTTTTAATGATACGATTGTTTATCATCATTGTAATACTATTTTTATTAGATCTAAAAACACTATTAGTAGATGTAAAACCATGAATTTTATACATCCCATTACTATCTTCAAAACTAATCATATTTTTTGCAACTTCATGTCCATAAATACTACGAATAATCATTGCGTAATCGCCATCGCCTGTTGTTGCATATAAAACTTTAGAATTGTTGGAAAGAATGAATGCAATGTTTGGATATGCTAGGCTACATCTATTAACAAAGCTTAAAATGTGAGACAATTCAGTGCTAGCATTGCTTAAATGTTTAAATCTGGCAGGTGTATTGAAAAACAAATCTTCTACTTCAATGGCAGTACCTTTAGGAAAAGATATGTTTTTGGTTTCTTTGATAGTTCCTGCAACATATTTTTTTTGGATACCATTGTAACCATCAATTGATGATGAAATAGTAACTTTAGATACACTACTTATTGAAGGTAGAGCTTCACCTCTAAATCCTAGTGTTGCAATTGAAAATAAGTCATCGGCAGTAGCAATTTTACTAGTGGCATGAGGAAGTACAGCTAAGTTTATATCATCTTCAGTCATACCACAGCCATCATCGATGATACTCACCTTTTTTATCCCCGCATCAATTAATTCAATTCTAATAACAGTTGCATTCGCATCAATACTATTTTCAACAAGTTCTTTTACGACACTTGCGGGTCTTTCAACAACTTCACCTGCCGAAATTAGATTGGCAAGTTCAGTAGGCAATTTCTTTATTATTGGTCTATTCATCTTCATTTACCATCGCTTTTAATTTAGATAATGCAACTAAGGCATCAATTGGTTTCATATCATCAGGATTTAATGATTTCAATAAATTCAAAACATCATCTGCTTCTTTAGTATTTTTCTCAACCACTTGAACAATTGGTTTATGATAGTTTTCAATCGATAAGGTTTTTTTATCAATATTTGACTTAGCTTCTAGTTTTTCTAATAAGTCTTGAGCTCTAAGAGTAACATCAGTTGGTATTTTAGCAAGTGAAGCTACATTTATGCCATAGCTTTGATCAGAAGGGCCATCTAAAACTTTATGCAAGAATACAAGTTCTCCAGTTTTATCAAAATTACTAGCATTAGCTTCAACATGCACATTTTTCAAAAATGGCAAACTTTGATCAAGTGATGTTAGTTCATGATAATGGGTTGAAAACAACGTTTTTGCTTTAGTTACAAAGTGAATATGCTCAATAATTGCTTGCGCAAGTGCCATACCATCAAAAGTTGCGGTACCACGTCCTACTTCATCTAAGATAATAAGACTACGTTCAGTAGCATTTTGAAGTGCATAGTTAACTTCTAACATTTCAGTCATAAATGTTGATTCGCCACTTACAATATCATCACTTGAACCGATTCTTGTGAAAATTTGATCAAAAATTGGTAGTTTTGCGTAAGTAGCGGGAACAAACGAACCCATTTGAGCCATTATGGCAATTATAGCATTTTGTCGCATATAAGTTGATTTACCACTCATATTAGGACCCGTAATAAGTAATATTTTATCATTATTGTAAAGAATTAAATCATTAGGAATGAATGGTTTATCAAGGTTTACCTCAATAACCGGATGTCTTCCACCAACAATTTCCAATTCATCATATAAAGAAAAAGTTGGTCTTACATAATTATTAGTTTTAGCCACAATATTAAAGGCAATAAGCATGTCGATTTCTGAAACTATTTGCGCAACTTTTTGTAGTTTTGAAGCATATCCTTTACAAATATTGCGAATTTCGTTGAACAATTCCGATTCAAGTTCAATACTTCTTTCATCTGATCTAAGTATTAAAGCTTCTCTTTCTTTTAATTCTTCGGTAATGTATCGTTCAGAGTTACTTGTTGTTTGTTTTCTAATATATCCAAATTCATCTTTGATTAAATTTAAATATGACTTTGTTACTTCAATATAATAACCAAATACTTTATTATAGCCTACTTTCAAATTTTTAATGCCAGTCTTTTCTTTTTCTCTTTTTTCGAGATTAATTAAGAAATCTTTATTTGTTGAACTAATATTTTTAATTTTATCTAATTCTTCACTATAACCAGCTTTTATTACGCCACCATCTTTTAGACTAAAACCTGCGCTTTCATCGATTGATTTATTTAGCAAGTCATATAATTCATCAAAAGTAATTATTTGATTGGCTTTTTTCTTAGCTACTTTACCGTTAATTTTATTTAAATTATTTTTAATACTAGGTAATACGCCAATTGAACGTTTCAATTGAATTAAATCTTTGGGATTTAAATTACCATAACTAATGCGTCCTACAATTCTTTCTAAATCATAAATTTCCATTAAATCTTTTTTTACTTCTTCAACAATTAGGCCATTTTTGGCTAATTCATCAATAAAATCGTGGCGTTCATTAATTGCCTTTAAATCGACTAACGGAAACAAAATGCTTCTTTTTAAAAATCTTGAGCCCATTGCGGTAGAACATTTATCTAAAACACTAAAAAGATTATTTTTGAAACGGTTACCTTTTAATGATTCAACTAATTCAAGATTACGTACGACATTATTATCAAGTCTTAAATAGTCTTTGCTATCATAGTATGCAAAAGGTTGAAGGTGTACTAAAACTCTTTTTTGAGTTTTAACAATGTAGGCAAGTAGTCGTTTTGCACAAACTTTAATATTTTCAGGTAGATTAACATACAAGCTATCTAAATAACTATCTAAGGTATTATCTTCGCATATTGAAACTAGAACTCCAAGATTTTTAGTCAAATTGTTACAAACTAATTGATTTAAATTTTTGTTAGAAACTACTTCTTTGATTGAAAGCTTTGAGATCTCACCATAAATTAGATCAAAATTATTGGGGAATTGAGTTATTTTAGATTCACCAGTTGACAAATCAATATACGCAAAAGCATAGCCATTATCTAATTTTTCTATAGCTCCAATGTAATTATTATTTTTATCGCTTAAATATTTTTCATCTATATTAGTTCCAGGAGTAACGATTTTAGTTACATCACGATGAACAATTTTCTTTCCACCAGGTTCTTCTAATTGTTCAACAATGGCAACTTTGTATCCCTTATTTGATAATTTTTCAATGTAGCTATCAACCGCATGATAAGGCACACCACACATTGGAACTTTTTCATTGCCAACACCCGCATCACGGCCTGTCAAAACAATTTCTAATTCACGGCTTGCAACAAGAGCATCATTAAAAAACATTTCATAGAAATCACCTAGTCTAAAAAAGACTAAAGTGTCAGGGTAATTTTCTTTAATCTCTAAATATTGTCGCATCATAGGAGTATATAAATTCTTATCTATTTTTTCGTACATGCTATCACCTTACATTGTTGATTTTTTATAGATTATATCATAATTCATTTTTTTTGTCATTATTTAACAAATTTTTTATTTTTTTGCTATATAAAAATTTCCTAATATTTTTTTCATAAAAAAAGAAAAAATAAGATTTCTCTTATTTTTTTATTATATATTTATTTATTGCAAGCGCAGTTGGATAAGAAATAATTATTCCTACCAACAATTCCACTAGTCCATTAATTCCTACAAAAAGAACCATAAAATGAAGTGGATTAAGAGCATTTAAAGCAGTAACAAAACTTTGAATATATTCAGTCTGATAGAACAAGATAACTAACGTACTCGTAAAAAGAATAGTATTCAAAAGTGGCATAAGAACAGATGCTGCTAAAGCAGAAATTTTTGAATTCTTGTTTCTTAAAATATCAGCGACAAATCCTGAAATTCCACCCGCAACAATTCTTGTTGGGACACATACTAGGAAAGTAAAGAACGGATTAATAGAAAATAGTGTAGCTCCAAACGCACTATATCCAAAGCATTGTACATAACTTATTAATCCAAAAATTGTTCCTAGGATTAAACCCATCTTATAGCCACCAATAATAATTCCAATTGATATAGGAATTATGGTTAGGGTTATTTCAACAAATGCCTTAATTGGCAAAAAAGATAGTACTACTATTAATGCTGATAAAACAGCTGCTAATGTTATATATTTAATTTTTTCATGTTTTGTCATATCTTACCTCGTTATGTTAAGTATATGCATACTTTTATTTCTTATTCAATAAATTCAAATTCGTAGTCGAATACACAAACCGTATCGCCAGACTCAACGCCTAGTCTACGTAGTTCAGCGTCAACACCTAAATCACGCAATTTTTTAGCAAATAATCTAACATTTGCTTCAACATTGAAGTTCGTTCGATCGAATAGTTTTTTAACTTCTTCACCTTCAACGTGATATACGCCAGAATCGTCTTTTCTAATAGTAAAAGCAGGACCTTTAGGAACAAAATTATATTCAACTACTTCATCTTTAGCATCCTCAATTGGCTTATATTTTTTTGCCTCTTCTAGAGTGTCTGCTATTTTATATAATAAATTTTGAACATTTTCTTTCGTATACGCAGAAATTGGAATTACATCGTTTATGCCTGTGGCTTTTTTAAATTCTGCTAAATTTGCTGCAGATTGTGGTAAATCCATTTTATTAGCTACAACGATTTCGGGTCTTTTTAACAATTCTTGATTAAATTGTCCTAATTCCTTTCTTATCTTAAAATAATCATCTGCAGGAACACGACCATCGGTTGCACTCATATCAATGATATGCACTATTACACGTGTTCTTTCGATATGTTTTAAGAATTGAATACCAAGACCAGCACCATCAGATGCTCCTTCAATTAAGCCTGGTAAATCAGCCATAATAAAACTTCTTCCATCACCCACACCAACAACACCAAGATTAGGGTGAAGAGTTGTAAAATGGTAAGCCGCGATTTTTGGTTTAGCTTTAGAAACTATTGATATTAGTGTGCTTTTTCCAACACTAGGGAATCCCACTAATCCGACGTCTGCTAAAACTTTTAATTCAAGTTGAAGGTTACGTTCAACACCTGGTACACCTTTTTCACTAATTTCAGGAGCAGGATTTCTTGATGTAGCAAAGGCAGCATTTCCTTTACCACCTCGTCCACCTTCTGCAACCACTACTTCTTGACCTTGTTTAGTAATGTCACCGATTACAATACCTGTATCAGCATCCATTATTGTTGTTCCAATTGGCACTTTAACATAAGTGTTAGAACCAGCTTTACCAAACATATCGTGAGACATTCCATCTTGGCCACGTTCTGCTTTAATTTTTCGATTGAAACGAAAATCTAATAATGTTGTAAGGCCTTCCTCACCAACCATTATTACGCTTCCACCTTTTCCGCCGTTTCCACCAGATGGGCCACCCATAGCTACGTATTTTTCGTGACGGAAAGCAACAACACCATCGCCACCATCACCTGCTTTAACATATATTTTAACGCTATCTACAAACATGTAAAAGCACCTCCTAAATTCAAAATAAAAGCACTTGAAAACAAGTGCCTCGGTTTTTGTCAACTATTCCACAGGATAAACAGAAACTTGTTTTTTATCCATACCCTTGCGTTCATATTTAACAATACCATCAATCATACAGAATAAAGTATCATCTTTACCAATACCAACATTGTTTCCTGGATGAACTTTAGTTCCTCTTTGACGATAGATAATAGAACCAGCAGTGGCGTATTGACCATCAGATAATTTAGCACCTAAACGTTTAGATTCAGAATCACGTCCGTTCTTAGTAGAACTAACACCTTTTTTAGATGCAAAGAATTGCAAATTAAATCTTATCATGATGTCACCTCCTATTATTAATTTTCAATTTTGACTTTTAAATGATTTTGATAATTTGCTTGTATACTTTCTAATGTTTCAATCAAGTTATCAATAATTTTGGTAACAATTGAAATATCATAAGTAGACATTTTAGAATATTCAATATTCTTTAAACAAATATATCCAACTGCATCATCTTGAATTACTTCAAAAAGATCGGGAATTAACTTATCAAGTAAGTTAATGCTCATAATAACTGCAGTGGAAATACCGGCACACACAATGTCATTACCAGAATCGGCATAACTTGCGTGTCCATTTACTTCGAAGTTGATATACAACCCCTCTTTTTTCCTAAAGACAGCTCTAGTCATAAATTACGCTTCAATAGTGTTGATAACTACTTTTGTGTAAGATTGACGATGACCTTGTTTTTTGTGGTAATTCTTCTTTGCTTTATACTTGAAAACAATAATTTTTTTGCCACGACCTTGTTTTTCAATAGTACCAGTAACTTTAGCACCATCAACAAGTGGTGTACCTACTTTATCACCTGCTAATAAAACTTGATCAAATACTACAGTTTGACCAGCTTCACCATCAAGTTTTTCAACGTAGATTGTGTCACCTTCTGCTGCGCGATATTGCTTACCGCCAGTAACAAAAATTGCGTACATGTTGCACCTCCTCATTCAATTATTTTTAAGACACGCCATAGGGGTGGCATTAGCACTTATTACCCTTTTTGTGCGGTTGCTAATATGTAGCGTACTTATTATAACACATTATATGTTTTTTAGCAAGTAAAAACCTTTTTTATTGCTAATTTGTGGAATTATATCTTTCATTTGACTTAACACTTCTGTTATATAAAATTGTTAGTTTAGGTCTATTATATCGCAATATTGCAAAAGAAAGATACGATATAATGCCATTTGCAATCGCAATAGGTAGTCCAAAATATAAACAACACTTAGGATTGATTAACAATATTAAAAATCCTAAAATAATTGATAAAAAATGAATAGTTTCCCCATACACACATTCCATTAAATATCGTAATAAATACTCACTGTTTTTCGGTTCTCTAACTTTATTCTTTTTGAAATTTGTTAATTGGCCCAATTCAGGGATTTTATCTTTCCATTTTTTTATTTTAATTGCCTCATAAAATTTACGTTCCCATTTAAATATTTTAAAAACTTTGTATTTATAGACAAACCACTTTTCTGGTAAGCGTCTAATTACAAAAGCAATTATGGCATCTATTATAAAAACCACTAAAATATCAATACTTGTCCATTTCAAAATATACAAAATATCTGTACAACCTCTTAACAAATTTAATAAGTAAACGATAATCAAAGTTATTGATATTATTACACTGTAAATTATCATATATTATTTATTATTCCTCATAAGTTAATGGAATTTTGTAGGTTTCTTCATATACTTCTTTCCACATTTGATAGTTTTGAATGCTTAACTTTTCAGAGGAGTCCTTTAAATTCAAAGAAGTATCAGGAAAAATTGGTTTAAGAAAATTAACAGTATATTCTTGTATTTTGAAACCATCTTTATCATAATTTGTACTATCAGACATTGTAATGAAACAAGGAACTATGGGGACATTAGTTTTTGAAGCATACCTAAATGCGCCGGCTTTTAAAGGCCTTGGTTTACGATAATTCCACCACATTGCTTGTTCAGGATAAATCAATACAATATCACCTCGTTTTAATATTGTATCTATAGCATGATTAAAATTCTTCATTGTGTTGTAATTAGAACTTAAAGGAAGGGTATTACAGTGTCTAAAAAAATAGCCATAAAGTCCTTTAAAAGAATAATTGCCTTCTTTTATTACTTTATAAAATCTTTTTTTAGTTTTCTTTAGATAGGTCTTTAAAACTTCGTGCAGGGCAAAATTATCATATGGGTTAAAATGATTACACGTAATAATAAAGCCAGTATCTAAGTTGGATAAATTATCTAAGCCTAATACTTCTTTTATGATCATATTTTCATTCTTTATTAATTTATCAATAAATTTTCTAGCAATATAATTGGCAATTTTCGTATTAATTTTACTTGTTAATTTCTTATTCAAATAATCAACTTCGTTTGCCTCTAAAGGTTTAGCAGGCAAATCATTTTCTACATCAATATCAAACTTTTTTTCTTTTTCAAATTCGTTAATACGATTTAATACTTCAAGGCGCTCTTTACTTTTTTCCATAATTAAGCTTCCTTTATTACTAAATTAACATAACGATTTTCTTTTGTTGTTTCTAAAATAGCAAGTTTCTTTAAAGATTTCTCAATTTCCAAATCTTTTCGTTTATGTTCTTCCGTATAGTTTTCTAGCATATTTTTAATAATTTCATAGAAAGTTGTTCTTCTTGCATATTTCCAAAATTCATCCGCATATTTAATATTAGAATAATGCCATGGTTTGGCAGTAAGTTTAAAATGAACAATTTTAGGATTTTCAGGTGAATTAGCATCTATAAATAATGGTGAACAATTCCAACTTTTATCTAAATACTTTACCTTATCCTTACAAATAACATTTAAATAGTCTTGATCGGGGGCAACAATAAACTTAACAATTGCAAGCATTTTAACAAATCTTTCATAAATTTTATCTTTTCTAAGTTCGTTTAGATTCATTACTAAAATGCCAGAATTGAAATATTGGTCAGCTTTTACGCCAAGGGCTAACAAAGTATAGTTTTTGAACTCATCACACGAATTTACAACATCATCACAAATAACACCTAGATAGTGGTTCTTAATATTATTGTTATACAATTTAGAAATATCATCTAAAATTATTATATCAGCATCCAAATATAATGCTTTATCATATTCAGGAAATAAATCCGCAATAAATAGTCGATAATATATTGCGTTGGTGTAATAATCTCTTGTATGTAATTCTGTTATTGCGTTAATTCGTTCATTCACATTGACAAAGTCGATTTTACAATAATCACTATTTTGATATTTCATTAACATTTCTTTATATTCATCATTAATACCATTATTTAAAACATGGATGTTATAAAAATAATTTTTTGATGCTTTTTCGAACATTGATTCTAAGGTAACACCCAAAAAAGGAGCATAGCCATCGTCAACCGCAAAAAAAATTGGAATGATTGATTTTTTGTTTATTTGATTCATATAATACCTCCGTTTTACATGTTTCAAGTATAACATATGGTATCCAGTATAATCAATCTATGTTTTTTAATTTACCTATAAACAAATAAAAATGTGAGTAGAAAAATTCTACTACCAATTCTCTTAATAGTAGAATTATAAAATTAAAGCCTTTTTACTTGAAAAAAATGTTATTTAATGCTAAAATTGCCTTATGAATGAAATTAATAACTATAATAACGAAATTAACAACGAACAAAATGTCCGTTCTATAATTGCAAGCAATTTAACTAAATATCGAAAGAACTTAGGTCTAACCCAATTAGAGTTAGCCGAGAAACTTAACTACTCTGACAAAACTTTGTCTAAATGGGAACGAGGTGAATCAATTCCTGACATTGTAACGTTAAAGCAACTTGCAAGTATCTTCGGTGTTTCAGTTGATGTACTAATCAGTGAAGAAGGTACTTCTACTGCATTTGTTCGAAAAAAAGACAAGAAACCGCCAACTAGACGCAAAATCATTTGTGTTAACCTATTATCGGTAGCATTAGTTTGGCTTGTTGCGGTATTCATATTTGTATTGTTGTCGCTGATTTTAAAAGACCAAAGTAAACTATGGTTATCCTTTATGTATGCAATTCCTGTATCAGGAATAGTGCTATTAGTATTCTCATGTATTTGGGGTAACAATATTTACCGTTTCTTGTTTACTTCTTTGATTGTGTGGACTTCATCGTTATCTGTCCATCTAACAATGAACTTATTTAATGTTCAAAATGGTTATATGCTATATTTCATATCAATTGTGTTAGAAATAATGGCTTTCGTATTCTTCATTATATTAAAGAAAAATAAGAAAAATTAATCAAACAAAAATTAAGCCCACAGTATTTCTGTGGGCTTGTTTGTTTTTTTAGTAATGGTATACCTTTTGTTTTGTAATCATAAAGAATAATGAAATTGCTGTCGCAAAAACCTCTGCTACACAAATTGCAAGCCATATTCCATCAACGCTAATAATTAAAGGTAGCATTATCACTGATCCAAGTTGAAAAACTAATGTTCTTAAGAAAGCAATTAATGCAGAAATAGCTCCATTGTTAAGTGCTGTGAAGAAACTTGAGCTAAATATATTAAATCCTGTTAAGATAAATGCAAATGAGAAAATTCTAAATGCATGTACAGTTAAAACATACAAGTTTTGATCATAGCCAACAAATATCTTAGCAAGTGTTCCTGCTAATAATTGTGCTATTATTGATAATGTTATACCAGTAGTAAACATAATGGCTATACTTTTCTTACGAACATTTTTTAATTCATCATAATTTGCAGCCCCGTAATTGTAACCAACGATTGGAGCAGTACCGATTGAATAACCAATAAATATAGCAACAAAAACAAATTGCACATACATTAAAACACCGTATGTGGCAACACCATCTTCGCCTATATACTTCATTAATTGAAGGTTATAAACCATTCCTACAATTGATGAAGAAACATTAGACATCAATTCCGATGAACCATTTGCGCAAGCAGCCAATAATTCTTTAATCGATAACTTAGTTTTAACCAATTTTAGTAAACTATCATTTGGTAAAATGAAATATATTAGTGGAATCAATCCACCTACAACTTGACCAATGCCTGTTGCTACAGCTGCACCCGCAAGACCAAAGTTAAATACCGCAACAAATAAATAGTCTAATACAGCATTAGTGGTACCTGCCGCAATCGTTACAATTAGTCCAATTTTAGGTTTTTCGGCAGTAGCTAAAAAGCTTTGAAAAACGTTTTGTAACATAAATAAAGCCGTAAAGCTTGTAACAATTCTACCATATAACACACAGTTATCAATCATTTCATCAGATGCTCCAAGCAAATATGAAACTGGTCTAATAAAGATAATACCTATAATACTTAATATTAATCCCAATATTGTCGTAAATACTATCATCATAGAAAATATTTTATTTGCTTTTTCATTTTCTTTTTGACCTAGGGTTTTTGATACTAAAGCACTGCCACCAGTACCAATCATAAATCCCATACCACCCAATATCATTATAAAAGGCATAACTAAATTTAGTGATGAAAAAGCCGATTTTCCTACATAATTAGAAACAAAGAATCCATCTATTACCCCATATATTGATATTATTATCATCATAATTATTGATGGAAATACAAATTTTAACAGTCTCTTTAATGTAAAGTGATCTGACAATTTTATTCGCATATTCTTTCTCCTATAACTCTTGTTGTAATATTTTTATAATTCTTTAAACTTTCCTGTTTTACATTGTATACTACGAAAGTTAGAATGTTTGACATTCAACAACTCATCCATTTCTTCTGCTAAACGTCTATACTTTGCACCTGTGTGATGGACCAACATATAGTTCACTTTTTTAAGCTTCCCACTATAGAGATTACAAAAACTTCTTATCGGTGCTGAAATTGAAAATACCCAAATAGGTGAACAAATTGTTACTTCATCAAACTGGCTGAAGTCAATATCATTTTTTTTAATGGCATTCCCCAGCGATGCATTCCAAATCTACTACACCACCAAAAGCCTAAAATACCATCTACTTTTTTGGTAGTTTTTAATTCATATAATACTGCACCAGTTTTATTAGCTTCCTATAAAGCAATGGTTTTAGTATATCCCATTCTTGAAAAGTAAACAACTATTTTTTTTGGGTTAGTGCCAATATTATTATATTTTGAATAATCAATAACAAAGTGCTCTTGTTTCCAAAATATGATTGCATCATAACCAATAACAGCTTGGCAGAAGCCAAAAATAAAATAAATTGTTGACATAAAATTGAATACAAATCCATAACATTAAGGTAACACCAAAAATTCCACCTAAAATAGCACCAATTTTCTTATTCAAAAATAAAAAGATAGATGCAACGATATTAGTAATTCCATTTACAATTAGAAGGGCAATACCGGAAAAAGTTAAATCTTGAAATAAGATTTCTGAAAATATGAAAGCATTTGGTCCATCCCAAGAGCCTTTCCAGTAGGATCAATAAGCATACCAAGTGACCCAAACAATGCTCCAATCCCAATAAAGATGGTCCAAAAAATTAAAATTTTGCGTGTTTTGTTGTATCTTGAAGAGATTTTCATATTTTTTCTTCATTTATATCTCATTTAAAAGCCCGGTTATTAATAACCGAGTCCTTTTTTATAATATAATACTATATTAAGTATAGCACAACATAAATAAAATAGCAAGTAAAAGCCCCACGAAGTTCATGAGGCAATTTCCCTATTCTTTTATTACTTTTAATAAAATTTATAAAATATTTTTACCTTTATCTCAACAATTTATTATTCTACCCACTTGTTAATTGTATTTCTAACTCGTAAGTCAATATCAACACGAGTTGCAAGACATTCTTTTGAAAATTTCTTTGCGTCAGCAAAAGCTAATTTAACAAACAAATTATGACCAATTGGCAGCATCATTTTCATTAGGCTTTGAGGAAAAACAAAATGTGTACCATGTTCATAAGTATATACTTCTACAGTACAATCATGTTTCTTTTCATTTAATCTTTTTTCCATACGATGAATATATTTAGAAGTATCCCATAGTACATCATCATCGGCTCCGATAAGTAATAATTTACCTTTAATATTTTCTACTTTAATAAATTCATCTTCTGTTATTGGATGAGCATTTTCAGAATCATCAAAAACTTTGCGAGAACATAGCATATTTTTAGTTCTCTTCGCTTCTTCTTTCATTACTTGGCCATAAATAGGATGTTGGTAGCATAAAGGCATATAAGGAAGAGGCTTACCACAATAGGTAAATAAAGATTCTCCCTCAATTGGTCACTCTGTATAACCATCTTTTTTCCCTTGTTCAAAGCCTTGCCAAATGAAGTCACTTGGAGCCATTGCAATTGTAAGTGAAATTTCTGGGAAATATGATGCGGCAGTAAGTGCTAGTGTACCTGTTGTCGAAGCACCAACAATTCCTATTTTTTCAGTATTATGTGCTAAAAGCCATTTAATTGCATTTTCAATTTTTTCAATTGGATAGTTATGATTGGATAGTTATGATGGCTATAATTCTTTTTACCAGGAGACATTGTTAATACGTTAATGCCTTTTTTTAATAACCATTTAACAGCGGACTTAGCCATATGATCTTCTGGATCATCACCTAGCATGGCTATAATTGTATATTTACTAGGTATTTTATTTTCCCAGTATGCACCATAGAAGCCTGCTTTATCAACATCGAAATGTATATGTTTCATAAAATACCTTCTTTCATTTTATTATTTATCACTTCTTTTATTTTATTATAGCACCAATAAATAAAATTCCAATTAGTTAGCAATCACTAACCTTTATATATTAAAGAAAGCGAATGATTAAATCACTCGCTTTGTTTGATAATTAATTTTTTCTTGGATTATGAATATTTGCTTGTGCTGTACCAACTCGCGAGCGAGCGATTTATCGCCCGTTTGAGTGCTGTATTATATCGCTTGACTGTATGCAATATCTGTAATCTGCGACGACTCGCAGCTTGTTTTCGTATTTATACTACGCAAGTAAATAACTTGTCTTGAGTAGTTATTTTTCTCCCCTTATGAATTTTTCAAATCCCTCAAATGTATACTCTGACAATGAGGTCTTCCCACTGATTGGGTCTTAACATTCCTTCTCTCTCTTTACGATATGTTTTTGCCTCGTTATAGTCTATCTTAAATGACCAAACCATTTTTTTCTTTTCATTCGGTTTCTCGATCAAATCGAAATCCATATACCACTCATAACAAGTTTCGCTTCGCGGAATAACGGTATCAACAAATTACGAGATTATATCTCTATCCACATAATGCTCCGTAAAATCCATTTTTTGCAAAAGGAAATTCTGTATTTTTCCCTCTATGCTTTCACTGTCCGTTCCCGTTTCAACGCCTGCTTCAAATGCGAGTCTTTGTTGTACAATTTTTTCTCTGTCTTTTTCTATTTCAGATTTATATTCCAAAAATTCTTCTTTGGAAATTTCATCTTCCAATCGCATTCGAGTCAAACGTTTCATCTTTTCATCCAATTTTGCGATGTCTTGATTTAACCTATCTTTTAGAGCATCCGTCTGTCTGCGCCCTTGCGCGTTCCATTCTTCAAACGAGAAACAGATGCTCGCGCTTGGTCTTTCAATGACGATCTGACACGCGTCGTGCAAGGCGATATGCGGATTGTTCGCTACAAATCGGTAAAAGGTTTTCAGTCCCTCGCCGCTTGTCAGCATCTCCTGTATCGCTCGGTTTCTGTCAGACAGTCTTTTCATCTCGCTCAATTTTTCTTCCACCTCCTTTGTCTTTCTTTCTGTAACGGTAATTCTTTTCCGAACACTTCAAAGTAAACCTGTTGTCGTAGTTCAAAGGTCGGAAAATAAATAACGAAGCACTCCGTCGACGCTCCCATGAGTCTGATCAGTATCCGCAGTTGTTCTCTATTAAAAAGTTGTTTTTCTTTGAGTTTGCTGAGCAGATCTTCCTCTTTCATATTCAGACGTGCCGCTATTTGGCTCGTTGTATAGCCGTTCTCTTTTACCCAAGAGGTAAACGCTCCGATCAGAAGGGAATATCCCTTTATCTTCGTTCTGTCGATTTCTCCCTGTTCGGGTAAATATGTATTCTTGCTTTCGGTCATTGCTTTGCCTCCTGTTCTGTCCGTTTTTTTGTTCGGGTGTTGTACCCCTTCACCTTTAATGGACATTTGAAAGGCAAAACTTCGTACTTTTCTGAAAAAATTTTTTAGTTTTTTTGAAATTCTTTCTTGAACGCAATCAAAGCACGCTGTAAAAGTTCAGAAAACGTGTTTTCTTTAATACCTAAAACCATTGCTGCCTCACGTTGCGTTTTCCCTTGCCAAAAGATAATTTCTATCGCTGTTCTGTATCTCGGTCTTATCTTATTAAGTGCGTTCCGTACCTTTTCTTTCTCTAATTTAAGCATCATCAGTTCTTCCGGACTTTCCCCCTCGTCCACAGGTTCATTGCCCGTTTCTTCATACATTTGGTCAAGCGATTCCGTCTTTGCCTTAATTCTGCGGTCTTGTCTGTCTGTCCGCTCGAAGTCGCGGTTCAGTTCTTCAATTTGCTTTTCCTGTTCTTCCGTTTCCACTTCGATGGTAATGCTTTTGAATTGCTCGATTTTGTAAGTTACTTTTTTCATTTTGAAATCCTCCGATTTTTGATTTTTGTTTTAGAAAAAATCGCAATCGGACAGATTTCTGCCCCAAATAGAAAAAGCCCGACTGCGAGGTAAAATCCTCGCAATCGGGCATAATAGGCATCAAAAAAGAAGCCTGACAAATAGAATAACCCTATGCTTTCAGGATTTTACTATCTGTCAGACTCCTCTTAACCTTCTCATTAAGTCCAGCCTCATAACAAGATGTCAGTAAAGGAATACAACGGCACTCCTTTACCCGCTGCTATTCAGTTTTCTTTTTTATTTAAACGTGTTGCTTTAACTGCTTGTCCTGCGTTGTCGTAAATATCGGCTTTTTGCTGATATGTATATCATCTTCTTCGATGATAACGGAAGCAAATTCTCCGCACTTCGGACACTCCATTTCCACCTTGGTTCCGTTTTCGCCTTTACAAAGACGTCGACCGCATTTCGGACACATTGCATATTTCATTGAATACAACCTCCTTCCTCCCAAGCCTTACATCCGATTTGAATTTAAGCAACTGTTCAAGCATGGTCGGGATAACTCCAATGCAACAGTCGCTCATCGTCCGTAATTTCTATATCTTTGCGCTTTCGGGGCGTAAAGCGCATCAATACCTTAATCATATATCTTGATACAACTGACCAAGACTCCCTGTATCTCGCAATCCTTTACGACAATATCTTTCATCTCTTTGTTTTCGGGATGCAGAATGACTTTGCCGTTTCTTCTGAAAATACGTTTCAAAGTCGTTTCGCCGTTTATCATTGCCACGACAATCTCTCCGTCATCTGCCGTGTTTTGCTTGCGGATAACTACGAGGTCGTCTTTTTTGATACCTATGTCAATCATACTGTCGCCGAACGTGCGGAGCATAAACAAGTCGCCGTTTCCGAAAATAGAGCGCGGAAGCGCAAAACTTTCTTCGATATTTTCTACCGCGTCAACAGGTTGTCCGCAGGCGATAGAACCCACAAGCGGCGCAATCGCAACTCCGCTCGGCTTCAGCTTCGGCGGCACGGAGATATTGCCGATTCGCGTCCTTTCGATTCGTCCCTCTCTTTCAAGCGCCAAAACGTATCTCTGTACAAGATTGAGAGAACTCATCCCCACGCCGTGCATAATCTGACGGTAGCTCGGTGATTTTCCGTTCTTCTTCTGATATTCGGTGATATAGTTCTCCACCCGTTCCAAGGTGTTCGGGTTTAGCGTTCTCATTGGTAAGTCCTCTTTTGTTCTTATATTGAACTTTGCGTTCAATTTAGATTGTGAGCGTATTATACCATTTCTTTTTGATTATTTCAAATTTTCAGTTCCAAAAATTTGGCATTGAAAGACTTTTTTATGAATTTTTTCAAAAAAATTTGCTCCCACCGAAGTGAGAGCATCTTTTTTACGGGCTAATATACTTCTTTTATCTTTGCTACAAAGTCTGAAAACTCCGTAACTACCTTTTCAGGAGCTTTGATTTTGACCTTTCCCTGCGTTCCGACGATCCACGCAAAGAACGTTTTCGATACCTGAACGGCTACGTCAACCGTATATGTATTGTCGTCAATCTTTCTGATTCGTATATCGTCCCCGTAACGGTCGAACATATCCGAAAGAATTTTCGGCGTAAAAAGAAGGGTTACTTTTTGCGTTTCTCCGCCGAACATTGAAAACACCTGCTTTCGGTATTCTTCCGTATTGAATAACTCGTATTCCGGGTGCGGTTCGCGCTCCGCTTCTTCGACCTTTACGTTCTCCATTTTGTCAAGGCGGTACGTTACCATGTCGTCGTGTCCGTTTGAGAAACACAACATATAATAATTATCCCTGTTCCATACCATAAACGCAGGATTGACCATATATCTGTCGCCGTTCTTTCGATAGACTTTTTTATGCTTCTCGTCATAGTCGAAATACAAGAAAGAAATTTGCTTGTTTTCTTCTATTCCGCGCTCTATGGCGTCCACGTTGTAAATCAAAGACGAACTTCCTTTTCTGCTTTTATCCAACGAAATAATATGCTTTGAAAGATTCTCTGCCTGATGGGAACACAGCGTACCTGACAATTTTTCAATCATTATATTTTTCTGCGTAGAAGTCAGTTTGGACGCCTTGATGACGTCTGCAAGCATAACGACTTCCGCCGTTTCAAGCGGACGGCTTACGACGTAATAATAGTAATACTTTTTCTTATAGGATAAAACCTCATAGCCGTATTTATTTAATGCGGCTATGTCCGTTGCAACCACTTTACGCATTACGCTGATTCCGCGTTTTGCAAGTTCTTCGCGTATCTCGTCAGAGTTCATTGCGTGATTTTCGTCCGTGTTTTTACACAGAATATCCCACAGAACAAGCAATTTGATTTTATTCGTATCGTTTGCCATAAGCTATCCTCCTATAAAGCAGATGGTTGGGACGCATCAAAACATAATAATACTTTAATTATATATGATATCTCAAGTGTTAGCAGCATTTTTTCTATATATCGTAACAACGCCATCACAAATCTCAAATATATTTATAGCCTCTTTCATAGCTTTCTCCCCATTAATGATTATAGTACAATAGGTAATTCACATTTTATTCTCCTAAATGCTTTTTACATACAGGTATTTTTATTTAGAAGATATTTGTAATAAACATATTGATAAGTCATCTCCGCTACCGTTTTGAGATAGTTTCGGCAAAAATTCCGCCGTTTCCTGCAACAGTTCATAAACAGCCATAAGAAGTGGTTCAATATCCGTAATATC
>ERZ1673742.660-NODE-660-length-39456-cov-21.296921_pt1 | contig 39456 bp, 33 predicted proteins | sample MGYA00580208_ERZ1673742 | MGnify/ENA primary metagenome ERZ1673742 (study PRJEB41218, sample SAMN15661774) | gut metagenome | host: Homo sapiens | place: Canada: London | collected 2015-08-20/2019-03-30 | study: EMG produced TPA metagenomics assembly of...
AGGTTACGCAGCCTTACATATCACATTTCCCTATAAATTTATGGAGGTGGTACGATGAACAGAGAAGGAAAGAAATGTGTCCTATATCCGAGAGTAAGTACTGAAATGCAGGTGGACGGATATAGCCTTGAAGGACAGAAGAATAGCCTGAAACGATTTGCTGACAGAGAGGAAATGGAGATTGTTGGTATATATGAAGATGCAGGTAAATCGGGAAAATCTATTGAGGGGAGACCTGCTTTTAAGAAGATGCTTTCCGATATAAAGAACGGATTGGAGATAGATTATATTCTGGTCTATAAACTTTCACGATTTGGAAGAAACGCAGCAGATATTCTAAATTCATTGGAGTTTGTGCAGTCGTATGGAATAAATCTTATTTGTATTGAGGAAGGTATTGACTCATCACAGACAAGCGGAAAACTTTTAATTTCTGTATTATCTGCGGTTGCAGAAATTGAAAGAGAAAATATCATTGAACAGACAATGAACGGACGCAGAGAAAAAGCAAGACAGGGAGGTTGGAACGGCGGTTTTGCTCCGTATGGATATTATCTGAAAGACAATCAGCTCATAATAGAAGAAACCGAAGCTGAAGCAATCCGAATTATATTTGATAAGTTTGCCAATTCAGACGTAGGGCTTGGCGGAGTAGCAAAATATCTTAATCTGCAAGGAATAAAAAAGATACCTCGTCAGAATGGAACGTTAGAAACATGGAGCAGCCATTTCATAAGGTTGATATTAGATAATCCTGTTTATTGTGGTAAAATTGCTTATGGCAGAAGAACACGAGAAAAGGTAAAAGGCACAAAAAATGAATATAAGCAGGTTCATACAGATGATTATATTCTGGAAGATGGACAACACGAAGGAATAGTTAGCGAAGAATTATGGCAAAAAGCTCACACAAAACGTATGGCAACAGGAATTAAGTAGCCGTCCAAAATTGGTAAGGACAGGTCGCATCTTTTAACGGGAATATTAAAGTGCCCTCTTTGTGGAAGCTCAATGTATACGAATAAACATGCTTGGACGAATAAAGATGGCACATACAAAGAAGTTTACTATTATATCTGCGGTAGGAATAAGCAGGAACGAGGGCATCATTGTGATTACAAGGCATCTCTTAGAAAAACGGACATTGAACCACTTGTAATTGAAGCTGTCAAGGAATTGGTAAGTGATAAATATTTTGCAAAAGAGATAGAAAAGCGTATTGGTGTGCAGACTGATACCACTGCAATTGATAAGGAACTTGCCAATTATGAGAGCAAGCTGAAAGAAGTAGATTTGAATAAAGCCCGTCTGGAACGAGAGATTGATAATCTGCCTATTGATGCTCGTTTCAGAGAAAGAAAAATTCACGATATGACTTTAAGACTTGATGCCTTGTATGATACGATTGTAGAGTTGGAAGAACGGATTGAAGATGCAAAGCTGAGAAAAAGTTCTATCGAAATGGAAACAATCACTCTGGACAATATTTACAAGCTTATGCTGAATTTCGGAAAGCTCTATGATATAATAAGTGACGAGGAAAAGAAAAGCCTTATTACTTATCTCATAAAAGAAATTCAGATATATCCAAATGGGGAGTCAGAGCAGCCTTTGAAGTCGATAGAGTTTAATTTCCCAATATATCGGGATGGTCAAGAGGTAAGGCGGCTCTTGTGGGAAAAAGGTAATACCGTTGAGACGGTGGTCCTCTTGTCACGGGAAACAAATCCACTGACGGTTGAGGTCAGAATGGAAGTGGAAACCGGCGAGGTCAAGGAGCATCCGACCTATAAACGCATTCAGGAGTATGTGCAGGAGAAGTACGGCTTCAAAGTCCATACGGCATATATTGCAGAGGTCAAGCGTATGGTCGGACTGGATATGCACAAAGCGCCGAACGCAGTGGAGCAGAGAAAACATGAGTATCATCCCTGCCCGCCTGAGAAGGTCGAGGCAATCAAGGATGCGCTGCGGCACTTTGGCTTAATCTCAGAGTGAGTTTACGGCTAAAAAACCAGCATCACGTCAATGGCGTGGTGCTGGGCTTATTTTTTGTCGTGCTTCGGGGCTTTTTTGGAGGATAAAACCGCCTGTGTGCCGTTTGCTTTTCTTTGCCATATTGACACGCTGCCCTCTGTTCGTCGTGGCAACTGTGCGTTTTCGGGATAGAAAATGGACACTTAGCCCTTGAAAAGACCATCCTTTACGCGGTATGCGACGAAGTGATTGCTCAAACGGCGCAATGTAGCTCGTTTTGCTGTGTTGTGCCGCTCTGACAGCAGCTTTTGTACCTTGATCCAATCCTCTTTTTTGATAATCGCTGTGTGGTGATTTTCCTTGAAATACATATTCAAATCTGTGTTTTTGACGGATTTATGGGTGCGAAAATCATTTACTTTATTTTGCATTTTTGCAAGAAATATGATATTATATTCTCAACAGCCAAGACCAGCTGTTCCTGTTTTTTGAGTAAATCCTGATTGAATTGAGGCTGACGGTATAGATATAAGCCATAAAAAGCTTCGGAAATTGCTGATCGACAGGGATATGAAAAAGAAAGATCTTGAAAAGGCCAAGGGTATCAGCAACTAAGTCATTTTCTAAATGACCGGAAATGAAAACATCACGGTTGAAACCGTGGGAAAGATCTGCAAAGCACTGAGGTGTACGCTGAATGATATGATGGAATTTGTGTCCAACAGTGAGAACTGATGATGCTTTAGTATACTGTCTTTGGTAAATGTACTTTTGGAATTGCCCTGCTGAAAAACACATAAAATTGACAAGGGATTGATCTTTGTCTGAGAGAGAAAGCGAGAGATTTCCCCTATGAAACGGAATACGAAACAGCTGATCCCCATGATCCTGGTTTTTACAATCATTGCGGCGGCCTATTCCTGCCGGATGCTGGCCATGTTCGACATCTGCGGGGTTTATGTGAACTATATCCGCGCCGCGCTTTATTTACTTCTGTTTTCCCTTTGGGGTTATTCCCTTGACCGACGCATTATACAGCCGCAGACTCTGCACTGGCTGCGTCTGACCGCGGCGCTGATGCTGCTGTGGCTTATTCTGCGCACGCTGAAATATGAGTTTGTCACCGACCTGACAGTGGCGCGGTACATTTGGTATCTTTACTATCTGCCAATGCTTTTTATACCGCTGCTGGGAGTGTATATTGCGCTGTCTCTAGGAAAATCGGAGAAATTCCGCCTGACCGGAAGGATCGGCGCTTTGGCAATCATTCCGGCTGTGCTGTTTTTGCTGGTGATCACCAACGATCTGCACCAGCAGGTGTTTGCATTCAGCAGCGGTGTGCCGGGAGGACCAGACAATTATTCCTATTCCTACGGTCCCGTTTACTTCTGCTACCTCGGTTGGACGGTGACCTGCATGTTTTTTTCACTTATCCTCCTTTTGAAGAAAAGCCGTGTCCCGTGCAGCAAAAAAAAGAGGCTTGCACCGTTTGTTATAGGCTGCGCAACGGTTCTGTACGGGATTTTGTATCTGCTGGGGCTGCCGGCTGTACGCCGGTGGTTCGGGGATATGAATGTGATGTTTTGCCTTTTATATGCGGCGATTTATGAAAGCTGTATACGCTGCCGGATGATACCGTCCAATACAGGCTATGTGGAGCTGTTCGAGGCGACAACGCTGGCGGCGTGCATTGCGGATCGCAGCGGGAATATCGTTCTCCGTTCCCGGGCCGCAGGGGAGGGGATGGTTTGCCCGAGGGAGGGCGTTCCGCTCATCCGGCCCAACGGAATACGCATCTCCTCGGCGCCCATCAGCGGCGGCTATGCCGTATGGCAGGATAATGTGCGGCCGCTGACGGAGCTGCGCGCAAGACTGAGCGAAAACAAGGCCAAAATCAACAGCAACAAAGAGAAATTACGGGAGGCCTATATCATACAGAAAAAGCTGCTTGAGCTGACGGAAAAAAACCGTATTTACGACGAGATGGAGGCAAGGTACGGAGATCAGATCACCAGAGTCGGGCAGCTGCTGCGGCAATGCCAGGGGGCCGCACCCGAGGAAATACAAAGCGCACTGAAAAGGATCCTGCTGCTGGGCACTTACATTAAGCGCAGCGCCAACCTGTACTTTCTCAGCCAGGAATATGAGCTTCTGCCGCAGCAGGAGCTTCGGCTGACCATAGACGAGGCGGTGCGGGTGATAACCGTTTGCGGCACGGAATGCAGCGTGGTCTACCACACGACCGGGCCTATGCGCGCGACAGAGGTGGCGCGGCTGCTTGACCTTTTGAAGGTCGTGACGGAAGCGGCGATAGGCGGGCTGTATTCCCTGTTTATTTCCGTGTCCGACGGCGAGATGGATCTGTCGGTGGAGTGTGCTGCCGAGCTGTCCTTTTTGGCTTCTCCGGATGTGACGGTTCAGCAGGAGGACGGCTTGTGGCTTGTGCGCACAAGGATAGGAGGTGGGAGCGGTGCATAGAATAAAACAACTGGGCTTTAATGCCATCAAGGAAAGCTTTGACCGGCTTCCCACAGGCGTGTGTTTTTTTGACCGAACGGGCAGCATCGTCCTGTGCAACCGGCAGATGTATCAGCTGAGCCGATACCTGCTTGACAGCGATATGCAGTATCTGGGCGAGGTCCAGGAGGCGCTGTCTGCCCCGGGAGGGGGCATTGTGCGGATCCCGGATATAGACAACACCTATCGGTTTCCGGACAACACCGTGTGGAGGTTTGAAAAAACGGAGGTCACCGATCGGTACGGGACGAGGTATATACAGCTTACCGCCGCCGATGTTACCGACCTGCAGCGCGCCTTGGTACAGCTTACCGCAGACAGCAAGAAGCTGCAGGAGGACGCGGAAAAGCTGAAGCAGCTTTCCAATAATGCCGGGGCTCTGGCCCGGGAGAAGGAGCTGCTGGACGCGAAATCCGCCATGCACGACGGCCTTGCCGCCTGCATTACACTGACGAAGCAGTACATAACAGGGGAATTTGACGGTATGGATCCGGGCGTTGTATGCCATGAATGGGAGAAGGTCATTGCCTTCCGGGATACGATCCGCCTGCCGGCCAGAAAAAGACTGCTGGACAGCGCCAGGGCCAGCGGCGTGACCGTGCGGATAAGAGGTCAGGAGCCCACGGACGGTGAGGCGGAGCTGTTGTACACGGCCATGCAGGTTTGCCTGAACAACGCCATTCAGTATGCCAAGGCCACGGAGATTTCCGCAAATATTTGGGAAAACCAGGACAGCTATACGGTGGTGATACGCAATAACGGCAAGCCGCCGGAAAAGGAGATCACCGAGGGCGGCGGACTTACCAACCTGCGCCACCGGATCGAAAATTCGGGCGGTAAGATGACGGTGCAGAGCTTGCCGAGGTTTTCTCTGGCAATTGAGATACCAAAATCCGGGAATTCGGGGGTGAATAACCTGTGACTATGAGAAAAATACTGATCGTGGAGGATCAAGCGCTGGCGAGAACCTATCTGTGCGCCTGCGTGGAAAAATGCACGGACTGCCAGGTGGCGGGTACGCTGTTCCGGGCCGATGCGGCGCTTCAGCGCTACGATGAGGGGCCCATCGATCTGATTCTCATGGACATATGCACCGAAAACGACTCGGACGGACTGGCCGCAGCCGAAGCCATTAAGAAGATCTACCCGCAGATAAAAATCGTTATGGTGACCTCTATGCTGGAGGGACGGTTTCTTGATCGGGCCAGAAGGATCGGTGCAGACAGCTTTTGGTATAAGGACTCCCCCTCCGGCGACCTTGTGGGTGTGATCGAGGGAACCCTTTCCGGAAAGCACTTTTGGCCGGACGGCGTGCCCAGTGTCCGGCTCGGCAACACGCTCTCCTGCGACCTGTCTGACCGTGAGATAGAGACTCTGCGCCTGCTCTGTGAGGGAAAAACAAATGCCGAGATTGCCGTAAAGCTGAATGTGGGCGAGTCCTCGGTGCGGACCTATATTAACCGTATGCTGGAAAAAACCGGCTACACAAACCGCAATCGACTGATGATCGCAGCTGTGGGCAAACGGATGGTCGTGCCCGGATGCTGGATCGAGGAGCAGGAAGAAACCAGGTAGGAGCAAATTGAATAAAGCGTCGCGCTGAAAAAACCATTTTTGACACGAAAATACCCAGCTTTCAAAAAGCTGGGTATTTTTTTGCGAAAAACAGACGCTCGTTCACAATTTGTTTACAATTAAAGGGGCGTTTGTCCTCACTTTTGAGGACAGACAGAGCCGGCGTTCCTTGCTACAATAAAGCCATAAAGTAAGACGGAACAGATTCGGTGTATGTATCAGAAAAAAGGAGGAACGGTTCGATGAAGAAAATCGTGGTCGATATGCAGAATTTTCTGTTTGCCGATTCCATAGCGACTGCTTTCAAGAGTTCGGATTACGACATTGCTGTGGTTCGTGCGGAGTCCCCGCGAGATACCATTGAACTGTGCCGGGTGTTCAAACCGTTTGTCCTTTTAATGGAGGTTACCGCCTATACTCCATGGCTGCTTTGCGAGAGGATGAAGCTGCGGGATGAGGCAAAGACGGTGTGCCCGGATTGCAAAATTGCCCTCATCGTGGATTCCAACACCGAAAAACAGGCGGCGAAGGACATCCGGGAGGCCAAGAAAAATGGTATCATCGACCAGTTTTTCTACGGGTCGATGACCGCTGAATACCTGATGGATCAGATTTACGCGATGTAAGGACGACACAAGAAAGGTGAGGTGAAGCACAGTGAAAAAAAGGAAATGGCTTAGCCTTCTGCTGGCAGTGATGATGCTCGTATCAGCGGTGCCCTTCTTCCCGGTGACGGCCGATGCAGCAGATGGCACGGTGGAGGTTTCTACCTGGGCGGAGCTGAAAAAGGCGCTGGACTACACGACAAATTGCTCGGTGGTGAAGGTGGTTAAGGACATCGAAACAAAGTCTCTGAACGGGCACACCGGTCTGCATCAGGACAACATCATCTTCATGACGATGGCCATGGACAAGGTGCTGGATCTGAACGGACACACCGTCAATGCGTATGCGAAATACTATTCGGAGGTTGCGCAGGGGTATCTGATCAATATAAGTCATAAGGATGCCCGGCTGACCATCCGCGACAGCGTGGGGGGCGGCGCCCTGATCGGCGAGTTTAATCAGGAATTCTACTATGAGTTTATCAATGTGAGTAAAGGTACGCTGGTTATGGAGAGCGGTACGGTCAAGATGCTGTGTCCCTCCAATGATAATCAGTATACGAAGTGCGCCATCGGTGTATCCGGTACGGCGATCTTTAACGGCGGCGAGGTACTGACGCAGGTGACCAGTCCCGGGGGCGAGAAGGAGGAGCGGTATCTTTCCCGCCGGCTGCAAGCCATTCGGGGAGAAGCAGGCGGCAGCGTCACCATCAACGGCGGTACCTTCGACCGGGTGGTTCTGCACAGCGCCCCCACACCGGAGAACCGGGGAAAGTATGAGCTGGTGGTAAATGGCGGCTTTTTCCGGCAGTCCATCGCTCTGATATTGACCGGGGATGTCTATGCCAGCAATTTCGATCATCTGCCCATGCAGATCAACGATGCATATTTCATGCGTACCACCGATAAGCTGGACCAGTGCCGTCTGGTGTTAGGCGGGAAGATGCAAAGTTTTTATGACAATAACTGGGATTACCGGTTATTTTATAACGATATTCCGGGCGCGACCCTGGATGATGCGAAGACTATGATGTGGGGCCTGGTGCCGCACCTTATCAGCGAAAACGGCGCGGTCTTCACCGATGTGCACGACGGAAACTGGTATGTGCGGGGCAATATGCGCCGGTCGGTTGAAAACGGCGGGCCGACCATGGCTTTCCAGGGTACGTCGCTGGGTATTCAGGGCGGCATAGCCAAGGTGATCTCCAACGCCTACGGCGTGAAGGAGGTTCTGCTGGACGGCGAGCCCATGGCCTGCGGCGAGCGAGGCTTCAGCGCGCCCCAGGTGGATACCACCGCAGAGAGCGAGCATCGGGTGACTTTTGTGATGTATCCGATTTCCCCCATGCTGCGTGTGCTGGGGTACAGCTATTCCAATGATTATTCGACCGGGTATATTCGGATACTCGTTGATGACGAAATAGGGTATGGCATGGTTCATTATCCCGATGTTCCGGAATCAGGTAAAGAGCCGTTTTCGGTGACTTACTACATTAATGAATCCAATGTGGACACACTGACCACCATGGAGCTGCAGTATGACCTGATGCTGGAGACCAACGGCGTAAAGAAGCAGGTTACGACCGGCTACAAGGGCGCAAAGGTGGCACGGTGGGTGGATCGGACGAAGGCTATCGACACCATTTATCTGGATATCAGCCAGCCTCTGGTGCAGGGGGATTATACCAGCGGCGCCTTCACTGTGGATGGGAGTGCTCCCTACACCATCGAGGACAGGCGGGGCTACTGGGAACATGAAGATATTTGGGACCTGACCGGAAACGGCAGTGTTCCCGCGATATTGGGGGATCAGTATTATCGCTTCATCCGTGTGTACCTCAAGGACGGCTATGAGGGGTATAAATTCGATAAGAACAACCCGCCGAAGGTCAAGATCCGGGGCCTCAACCGGGAATGCGACAGTATATCTGTTTCGGTCGCCAGTGATGAAAGGTCCCTGGGGGTGTCCCTGGCCTCCCATCCCTCCGAGCTGATTCAAAGCGCCTGGGGTACCGTTGCCGGACTGCGGGCGGGAAGCCTGGTCGGCGGAGTGAACATCAGGCCGAAGGACAGCCATTTTGATTTTGAGATTAAGGAGATCCAGCGAATCAAAAACGGAGTTGTTTACAGCACCAGCCCCGACGAGATGATCGATCCAGACTATACCTATCGGATCAAGCTGGTGGGCACGGGCAAACAAGGAATGACATTCCACAACGGTCCGGAGCAGTACGATATCACATTTGGCTATTATGTCAACACGAATGTCAAGCTGCGGATGTACAGTGATCTCAACATTGCAGAAAATTATCTTGAAGTGCCGTATGATGCATCCGCCCAGGCATACGTAATAGATTTGGTACCGGAACCGGATGTGATTCATTATGACTATCTGTCTTTGGGCGTGCCACTTCCGTGGGCGGGCGAAAGACCGATATATAACAATAATCTGGTTGCGGGGCTGCCGGGCGGCGTTTCGGTTGTAAACTATACATGGTATGCTTCCGCTACGGGGGAGCGGATTCAGGCTGATATGACCTTTATCGCAGGCAGAAGATATCACGTAAACGTGATTTTACAGTGCGAAGAGGGCTATTACATAGCTGACGACGAGGAGCTGGATGCTTATGTGAATGGGGCAAAAGCGTATATAAGCGCGCAGGACGGGGACAGAATAACTCTTACCGCAGGATACACCGTTCCCGTTGCTTCGGGTGTACACGGTCAGGTGGTGAGCTTCCACGATGACAGCGATGTGACCGTCGCCCTGTTTGCCGACGGCAGCGCACAGCCCCAATACACCACAACGGTGCCCGCCGGGGAAAAGAGCGGGGGGAAATATACCGCAGTTTACGACATCCCCGAGGTTGCTCCCGGTACCTATACCATGCAGGTGTCGAAGAAGAATCATGTCACCCGGGAGTACACCGTGACGGTGAGCGGCGATGTGAAGACGCAGGATGTGAAGATACATCTGATGGGCGATATCAACGGCGACGGCAGAATCAGTATCGGTGATGTCAATAAAGCAAACCTTCACGCAAAGGGAAAAAAGATATTGCTTGGGTATGAACTCGCCTGTGCAGACATCAACGGCGACGGCAGAGTGACGATCAGTGATATTAACAAGCTGAATCTTCACAATAAGGGAAAGTCCCTTCTGTGGTAGCCCAACCGGCTTGTCTTAATGCCAATGCGCCTGCCCTATACGCCATATAGGGTAGGGGCTGCGGTTTAAGAATAAAAAATGCAGAGCAATCTGCACCGCCGCTCTTCGGAACTAAGCGAGACTTCGGAAGCGGTGCGTAAGAAATGTCCCGCAAATCTATTTTCAAAGGAGGAGCTTGGTCATGAACAAGCGAATCACATCCCTACTGCTCAGTTTCGTCATGATTTTTGCGATGTTTGCAACTGCGGCACCGGTATCAGCAGAGCCTGCGACATCGACATTTACCTTCACGGTCGAAGCTGACAAAACAACAGCAGGCCCCGGAGATACTGTCACGTTTACCGTTTATATACAGCAAACAGGTACGATGACTTGTTTCGCGGGCAAACTTGGCATCCCGTCCGGCTTAACATACGTTGTGGATAGCGGTGCTCTTACGGAGGGGATCCAGGAGAAACTTGGCCGGGACGAAGTTGCCTGGACCCAGGATCCCTATAAGCTCTTGAGTGCATTTGGCGCAGAGGATTTCACCGGGACAGATAAGATCGCAGTGATGACATTTCAGTGCACAGTGGATAACGATACTGCTGCAGGAAATTATGAGGTAACTCTGCTTGAACTTGAAGCGGACGGCGGTTCTACTGAGAACTACGAAACCAAAAATCCCACATGCATCCCTGCGACCATCACTGTCCCTGCCGCCCCGAAGCCGGCAACGGGTATCACTCTTAACAAGAGCGAATTGACACTGGTTGCCGGTGCAGTGGATGACAGCCTGAAAGCGACGGTCACGCCGGCCGATTCTACCGACACGGTGGTATGGTCTTCTGACAAGCCCGCTGTTGCTACCGTTGATCCCGCCACGGGCAAGGTGACCGCCGTAGCCCCCGGTGAAGCGATCATTACCGCAACGGCAGGAACAAAAACGGCCACCTGCAAGGTGACGGTAAACTGTGGTCACGGCTCCTTCACCCTCTTCCCGGAGAAGGAATCGAACTGCACCGAGAAGGGCTGGGACGCTTATAAGAAGTGCGATCTCTGCGGCAAGCTGTTTGACATGAGCGATAATCCCCTTACCGGGATCCCGTACAGGCCCACCAACGACGATCATGATTTCAACACTTCTGAGTGGGGATACAAGGAGGCCGACGGCCACGCCCATGTCTGCAGCCGCAACGCGGCGCACCATGATACCGTAATGCCTCACACGGCAGGCCCTGCCGCAACGGAAACCACACCGCAGACCTGCACAGAATGCGGATTTGTGATGCAGGCTGCAACGGGCCATGTCCATGCCAACCATCTGACCAAGGTGGACAAGGTGGACGCTACCTGCACCACTGACGGCAACAAGGAGTACTACCGGTGCACCTGCGGCAAGCTCTTCGAGGATGCTACCGCCGCCACGGAAATTACCGACCACAGCAGTGTGGTGCTTCCCAAGACGGGTCATAGCTACACCGTGCAAAACAGCGATGAAGCTCACAGAAGATCCACCGCTGCAGATTGCCGCGAGTTTGACACCTATTGGTACACCTGCGCCAATGACGCAACCCACAGCGCCAAGGATGATGCCGCCGCTGCGGATAAGTTCTATAACGGCAAGCAGGGCGCTCATGTTTACGGCAGTGAGTGGGTCGATTGCGGGGAGACCGGTCACGCCCACAAGTGCCAGTATCACGATGCCTATGATGCAGTGCAGCCCCATACGCCCGATCATGAGGGCGGAGCGACCTACGATTACGCTGTGAAGTGCACCGGCTGCAGCCGTGTGCTTGAGCCGCAGCGGGAGAACGGCAGCATTCGCATCGAGGTTCCCTTCAAGCTCACTGTGAAGAAGACCGGCGAAATGGATCCCGGCCAGGAGACCTTCAAGTTCGCTATTGACAGATTCGGCGCCCCCACCGTCTATACGCTGGTGCAGGATACCGTGGAGACCAATGGCGAAAAGACCTATGAGGGTAAGTTCATTTTCACCATCAGTAAGGATCAGGCCGGCAATCTGTCCGAGGGCTTCGTTATCCACCAGGTCAAGGGCAATGCTGCGGGTTGGACTTACGATGAGAGCATCTTCTACGCCATGCCTCTGTTTGTCGACAGCTATGACAGCGTTCGGGGCTGGGCCTTCTTCAAGTTCGACGAGAAGGGCGAGCTGGAATACAACAATCCCATGGAGGAAATCGGCTTCACCAACAGCTATAGCGCCGAGAAGCCGGTGACGCCTCCTGCGCCGGAAACCCCCAAGAAGCCGGTGACGCCTCCTGCGCCGGAAACCCCCAAGACCGGCGACGGTAGCATGATCGCTTTCAGCATCGCGATGGCGATCGTATCCGGTGCGGCTCTGATGGGAGCAGCCCTGTATTCCCGCAGAAGGAGCAGATAAACCACCTAACCGAAAAACCGTGCTAAAGGATTGAAGCAAAGGGCGGGACGGAAGCCATCCGCCTCCGCCCTTTCGCTTTTCCAAAGAAAATCAAGCAGTTGGTTTTCTTTGGAAAGGTAATGTTATACAGCAATCCGCTAAGGTGCTCGGCTTCAAAAACCATCTGGACTTTGTAAAGGAGGAAAAGAGATGAAAACAAGTAAACGAAATCGATGGCTCAACTTTTTGCTGGCGCTGATCATGCTGGTGGGCTTGCTGCCGCTTTCTGTGCTGTCGGTGGGCGCTGAAAGCGGCGGCGAGAAGACGACCGGCGCCAGCCAGGAGGCAGCGCGGGCCTCTTCTTCGTCGTATCCCGCGCTGACCAATTTGGTCGAGGGAACGGAGATAATCTACGGTCACGTCTATTTTTTCTATAAAAACGGCAGGGTGGTGAGCCGTTCGGTCATTATAGACCCGGAGGATTGCATATATAACGAGAGATTACTCGAAGGCTATAAGAGCGATACAAATCTTCAGCGGGTCGTGTCATACGATAACGGCATTCTTATGTATTGGACACGTTTTGAGAATGATTTCCTGGATCTTTCGGGGCTTGAGGGTCGGTCTCTGACGCTGGTTCTGTTCGACAATCTGAAGCTATCCGCCCTGTATGCCCCCGGCGTCGATCTGAAGCTGATGGTGACCGACGGCGTCTATGTCACCTTCAACCACAGCACCCAGTATAAGAACAAGACCGCCTACTGTCCCCAAAACGGCGCAACCGGCGCGGTGATCGATCTGGCCCAGTCGGAGGGAAGCATGAACGGCTGCGGCAGCTTTGAGTTGTGCGGAAACGGGAAGCTGGGTATCGTCACGACGAATGCCCCCAGGAAAACCAGCCCCGACTATGCCATCGTGGCGAAAAACACATCGGTTCTGGAGGATGCCGCGCTGAGTATCGTCTGCGGCAACAGCCACAGAGATGTGAGCTCCCTGATCCAGACGATCTCACTCACCATCGACACCACCAGGGATGTTTCCCTTTCTATCAAAAATCCCCGGACCAACGCCGCCGCATGGAGCTGCCATATGAACAACTTCAAGCTCGTCAACGCAAAGAGCCTGAATGTCTATGTGCAGCGGGGCTCCGGCGGATGGACCTTATTCGGCAGCAACGGCGAAACCGACCCGGCGAAGGTGTTTAAGAATTACAGGAGCATCGGTAAGATCGGCGGGGAATGGTATATAGCCGGAAGAACCGACAGCAGCGGTTGCTATAATCTTACCATGGATCGCAGAGACTATATGCCGCAGATCCGCTTCAACCTCAACCTCCAGGAGGTGAAGGGGGGTCAGACGGTGTGGGGCCTGAAGGCCGGCCTGGGCTATGAGATGTCTGCGGATATTGTGTATATGCCCCAGTGGATGCAAAAGCTGAGGGATGCAGGCAGAGTCAGGTTCTATTTCTACGGCCTCCTGTGCAAGCCGGGTCAGGAAGAGGGCTATGAAGAAGACCCCTATGCGTATACGTATGATTTTTATGTGGACCGCACCGGAAAACACAGTGTAGAGTTCTACTGGGCCTGCAGGCCGTCGGCAGATAGTAACTATGTCAGACCGATGACAGAAGCGAGTGTCCTTTATCAGACACACATCGAATTTGATGTGCAGATGAACGAATCGGTCAGCGGCAAACAATACATATATAATGTTCATCTTCTGCAGGCGGGGGGCGAATTTACCGAAGCAACCAACGCCACCCACAAGATCTCCCTGGATCCGGCTACATTGGCGAAATGCTATACCGACGAGTCATATTCAACTGGTATCCCCTCCGAGTGGAGATATCTGGCCGATGAGGATGCGTATATTATGTACTTCTGGGTAAGACCGCGGCACGGATACGAGCTTGCCGATTCGACTGCGACGGCAGACAACGGAGTTACTCTGAATGTGCAGCATACAAAGGTTACAAGGAGGTCATTCACCAACTATGAAAAAAACCTCACTGTCAACCTTGTGGCAAAGCGGAAGCTGACGGATGTGCGCGGTACGCTCAGGAATTTCCGTCTCGGCATTGACGCCGGGTTTACGGAGATCGTATCGAATGAACCGAAAAAGTATACCTTCAAAAATACGGTGGTATACGATGTCGCCTATGGCTCTTACGGCGTAGAGGCCGGTCAATTGCGTGAAGGCGATACGTGTTATGTCTACTTCGACGTAAAGCCGGGGGTTGGCTATTATCTCCCCGAGAATGCTTCGGTAAAGGTGATCCAGCCAGCAGGCTACAGAGCCAACGGGATATTCGACTCTGCGGAAACATACAGCACAGTCTATAAGGGCGATTGGTACGACTATACACCGATAGGACGGAAATACCGGGTCTCTCAACTGTTGGAGCCGAACAGCGAGGGAGTGAAATACGGGACCGATATCCGCGTACAGGAGCCTAAGGCGGGGGACCGCCCCGCTGCCTTTGCCGACTATGAAAAACCGACAAGCCTGCCGTATAATATGAAGGTGCTGTCGATGCAATGGCTGGGACCCGATCAAAAACCAATGAGGAAATTTGACAAATTTGAGGTTGGAAAATCGTATTTCCTCGATCTTCGTATCGGATTTGAGGGCGGCGAAGAAATGGGCTATGTATACCCGGAAAATTGGAAAGATTTCAAGGTGAACGGTAAGAGCGTAAACGCATGGATGGAATATGACGACAATACAGACGGGCATGTCTGGCAGGTGTATGAATCCTATAAGGTGGTTGACCCCAACGCCAGCGGCTCCGTCAGCGGCACGGTGAAGAGCTTTAATTCCGCTTCCGATAAGGTGACCATTCAGCTCATTCAGCAGGGATACGCAGAGCCTGCGTATGAAACCACGGTCTCCGGCGGAACGAAGGAGGGGAATCAATATACCGCCTCCTACACGATTTCCGGGATCGCTTCCGGTACCTACACCATGCGGGTGATGAAGAAAAATCATGTCACCCGGGAGTATACCGTGACGGTGAGCGGAGAAGCGGTGACGCAGAATGTGAAAATACACCTGAAGGGGGACATCAACGGCGACGGCAAGGTCACGATCGGCGATGTCAACAGAGCAAACCTTCATGCAAAGGGAAAGAGCACATTGACTCTGTATGAATTTGCCTGCGCAGACATCAACGGAGACGGCAAGGTCACGATCAGCGATGTCAACAGAGCGAACCTTCATATGAAAGGAAAGTCTTTGCTTTGGTAGTCTGATTGAGTTTGCTTCAACACCTCAGCTCCTGCCCTATGTCTGCATAGGGCAGGGACCGAGGCTTAAGAAGATAAAGCTATCTGTACCACCGCACCTTACTATTTGGAAAGGGCTTGTAAAAGCCCCTTTCCGAAAGGCGATGAACAGATAAAAAACGCATCGTCTTTCGGAAGGGTGAGTATTTTCATTCAGAGCGTATCTATGGAAACCAGGCAGGGATGCATTGTGCCACAGGAATACTTCGGAATAAGAAAGAGGAGGTCCATATGAAAAGAATTGTGCTGCTGTTTTGCATAGTAATGTTATTCATTTGCTCTTTGTGCGGATGTTCGGCTTCACCCGAAAAAAACCCTTCTATCCCAGGCGGGAGCACGATCCCCGGGGGCAACACCGCGAAGGATCCGGATGATAAAAACACAGAGGAGGCCGCTTTTGCGGCGCTGCAAAAGAAAATCGCACAGAGCGGCAGCGCAGTCGCCGTTGCCTTTATCGGCTATGTGGACAGCGAGAGCTCTGAGGTGGACCTGCGCGCCTATGTTGCGGGCAGCGAAACGGGAAAGGAATATCCCAGCCTATCCCGTGCGCCGCTTTACATGGCTGAGGGACAGGAGCTGTATGCAATTATACCGCCGAATGACAAGGGAACGATAATCGTGTACCCATCCATGATGACCGAAGACGGCGAGTATGCCGACGACAAGAGCAATCCCCTCCACGTGGGGGAGCCCGGCGAACCGCTATTGCTGCGGTGCAACCTCAGCGAGATATACTCCAATGTGCTGATTGCCGCTACTGACGGCGGCGGGGCCATGGACTTCCGCCCGTCGCTGTCCATGGAAAACGGGCACCTGCAGGAGATCGCAGGGGTGTACGATTTCTCAACATACGAGGAAGTGCCCGATGAGCGATCCATTCAAATCGCAACAGAGCTTCTTCTGGAAACGGACGAGGTAAAGCAGGCGGTCATGCAGGGAATGAAGGTTATGTATACCGGAAATACCCAGTGGATCGAGGGGCGCCCCTGCCTGCTGTTTGCCCTGGGAACCGACAGCGAGGATCAGTTTGTCAGAGAACGTTATTACGGCGTGTGCGACAATCTCGTCTATAGCTACGATGCCATAAGCGATACGTGGTCTACTGTCGGGCGGCAATAAAATCAAGGGGAGAACAATCATTCATATTCCGTGGGGGTCCACGAAAAAAAGAAGTGATCTGCCGGCTCCGGTCGGAAAAGTATATGGATCATTCTCACAATTGGAAAGGAGCTTTTATTATGGGACTTATTAAAGCGGGTATCGGTGCATTGGGTGGCACTCTTGCCGACCAGTGGAAGGAATTTTTCTACTGCGAGTCTATGCCCAAGGAGGTGCTGGTCACCAAGGGACAAAAGCGCGTCAGCGGCAGGTCCTCCAATACGAAGGGGAGCGACAACATTATTTCCAACGGCTCCGGTATTGCCGTGGCCGACGGGCAGTGCATGATCATTGTGGAGCAGGGGAAGGTGGTGGAGATCTGCGCCGAGCCCGGCGAATTTACATACGACACCTCCACGGAGCCCTCCATCTTCTCCGGCAATCTGGGGGACAGCGTCCGCGCCACCTTCCAGACCATCGGCAAGCGCTTTACCTACGGCGGCGACACCGGCAAGGACCAGCGGGTGTACTATTTCAACACCAAGGAGCTTATTGACAACAAATTCGGCACGCCGAATCCCATCCCCTTCCGTGTGGTGGATTCCAAGATCGGTTTGGATGTGGACGTTTCGGTGCGCTGCTCCGGTGTTTATTCGTATAAGATCGCAGACCCTCTGCTCTTTTACACCAATGTCTGCGGAAATGTGGAGAAGGAGTATACCCGGGACGAGCTGGATAGCCAGCTGAAAACCGAGTTTGTCAGCGCTTTGCAGCCGGCCTTCGGTAAGCTGTCCGACCTGGAGCTGCGCCCGAATCAGATCGTCAGCCACAATACCGACCTGGAGGATGCCATGAATGTGGCGCTCTCTGCCAAGTGGGGCGAGCTGCGCGGTCTGAAGGTAGTCAGCATTGCCCTGGGTTCGGTCACGCTGCCGGAAGAGGATGCGGAGATGATCAAGCAGGCCCAGCGCACGGCCATCATGCGGGATCCCACCATGGCGGCAGCCACGCTGGTGGGCGCACAGGCGGATGCCATGAAGACGGCGGCAGGCAATCAGGCAGGCGCTATGACTGGCTTTATGGGCATGGGCATGGCCATGAATGCCGGCGGCGGCATGAACGCACAGAACCTGTTTGCCATGGGACAGCAGCAACAGCAGCAGGCGCAGCAGCAGGCTCCGGCGGCACCGGCAGCCCCGGCAGCGGGCGGCTGGAAATGTACCTGCGGCGCAACCGCCACGGGTAAGTTCTGCCCGGAGTGCGGTGCCAAGAAACCGGAGCCCGTACAGGCCGGCGCATGGAAATGCAAGTGCGGCGCTACGGCCACCGGCAAATTCTGCCCCGAATGCGGCTCTCCCAAGCCGGCGGATTCCGAGGGCTGGACCTGCACCTGCGGCACTTTGAATAAGGGTAAATTCTGCCAGAGCTGCGGCGCCAGAAAGCCCGAGGGCGCACCGCTCTACCGCTGCGATAAATGCGGCTGGGAGCCGGAGGATCCGACGAATCCGCCGAAGTTCTGCCCCGAATGCGGAGATATATTCGACGATAACGATAAAAAATAAAACTGCCGCTTATCGGGAACCGTATTAACGGAAGCGTTGTTTCGGCCAGGTATGAACGGCTTAAACAAAAAGCCGTTCATACCGCCGAAAGGCTTTTGCGCAGCAGGATAAGCTTCCCTGCCGGCAAGACGGCAAAGAATTTTTGTGTGATTTGTTAAAGAGTGGTTTTGCATTTGCTTGCAAAAGGAGATCCTGTTATGAGTAAAAGAAAAAAAGACATTAAAATGACCATATTTATCATGGTCGCCGGCATCGGCTTGATAATTGCGGGTGTAATCGGAATTGTTACAAGCAGAATCGACAGCAGGGAATATAAAAGCTCAACCGATGTACGGAAAATTCCCGCTGTCATTGTTGACTTCTCAACCAAGGACGATAAGGATGATTCCGGTGATGTAAAGTATACAACATATAAATTTAAGGTTTCATATGTTATTGACGGAAAAACCTATAAGGGAAAATGTGAAGAGCGTGTCTGGTCAAGCGACTACTCAAAAAAATATGCCTATGATAAATTGAGAAAAGGCGACACAATAGACGTCGAGGTTTATAAAACCTCAAAAGGTGATTACAAGCTTTCGCCTGAGAGAAGTCCCGTTGATTTTCTGCTCTATTGTGCGGCAATCCCCGTCGGCTTGTTCTTTGTTGTCATAATGATATGCGACGTTGTAAAAGACAACCGAAAAAAGAAAAGCGAAAACGAAATGATCAGCAAGGAATAAATCAGAGGTACTTTTATGGATTTATCAGTAGCACTGATTATTGCGGCTTCCTTTGCTATTTTATGTACATTCTATATCGGTAAAAGGATACTTACCATAGATTTTTCGGAATACAGCTCCAAAAACTCTAAAAAAGCCAAACTGGAAAGATTGCTTGCGAAAAAGGAAACACCCCTTCAGAATTCAAAAATCCGAAGAGATATGAGAAACGCCTTTGAAAGAATTCTGATACCGCTGGGGAATGCGGATCAAGACCTTCTTCCGGCAAGAATGGATATGGCATTCCGGAAAAAAATCGTCAGTCAAATCAACAGACTTCATAGGAATAAGCTTTGCCGCAAAATTTACGTCACAGATGTTGTTCCCATTCCTAAAAACAACTTTGAAACATGGAGCGATGACGGCAGAGAATGGCGGGAATCGGTTTTAATGTGCAGCACACTGGAGCGTTTTGAGTCAACCGAAGGCAACATGGTTCAGAGCGAGATATACCGTAAGAATTCATATCTCAGAATCCTTCAGTCAAGACACGTTCGCCGCACCGATCAAAAAGAAAATAAGAAAAGCTATTATAACGATATGTTGAGCATAACCTGCCCGTCCTGCGGTGCAAGAGTCAAGCTTGACAGTCAGCAGGTTACCTGTGAATACTGCGGCGCCGTTATAAAAAACGAGTTTTACGATTGGCAGACCGAGTCGTTTGAGATTTATGAATCTATCAGTACAAACCTGAAAAGTTTTTTACAGCTTCTTGTGTCCGGCTCCATACTTTTCTTATGTGTCTTTCTGTGCTTATATCTGATCAAGGACACCGAGATTTCCCTTGCCGCCGGCGTTGGTGCAGCGGTTCTGACTTTCGGGGGAATCGTTACACCGATCATCTGCGGGAAAATCAGGCAAGAAAAGCTTGCCGGAAAAATTGTAAGGTATTCCGAGAATTATCTCAGAGCCTGCTTAAACGAACACTTTTGGGAGAATGAAAACGACGAAGACCTGCTTGATTTCAGCGTTGGTACAATTAAGCTTTTAAAAGTTGCCCACACAGAAGAAACAACAACCGTTACGGCTGACATTTTCGGAACAAAAACCTTTCTTCCCGAAAATCAGAAGCCGTATACAGAAAGATTTAAAAAGAGATTGCTCATGCAAAGGGCAAGATATCCCGAAAAGCGAAAAACGGACGGCGAGTTCTTTACCGAAAAGGATTGCCCGTCCTGCGGCGCCAATTTCATGCCTGATGAAAACCACTGCTGTTCGTTCTGCGGGTACGGCTTACAGCTCAACAATGCAAAATGGATTGTACAAAAAAATTAATAAGCGGAGGATCACATTATGGGACTGTTTGACAAAAAATACTGCGACATCTGCGGTGAGAAAATCGGACTTCTCGGAAACCGCAAGCTGGAGGACGGGAATCTCTGTAAGGATTGCGCAAGAAAGCTCTCGCCGTTTTTCAGCGAACGGCGGAGCTCGACGGTGGAGGACATCAAGCGCCAGCTTGCTTACCGTGCGGAAAACGAAAAGAAGCTTGCCGGCTTTGCCCCGTCGATCACCTTTGACGGGAGCAAAAAGGTATACATCGATCCTATAGGGGAGCGGTTCATCGTTACCGGGACCTCTAACTGGCGCAGCAGCAATCCTGACCTCATTGCATTTTCTCAGGTGCTGGGAGTGAACACGGATATCCGGGAGAATAAGGAGGAGATCTTTTACAAGGACTCTGAGGGAAATGAGAAGAGCTATGTGCCGCCCCGCTATGCCTGCGACTATGAGTTCAATGTGACGATTCGGGTGGATTCCCCATGGTTTAGTGAGATCGAACTGGAGCTGAGCGACGGCAACCGACCCGACAGCCCCTATACGGACCTGTACCGCCAATATGAGCAGAGAATGCACGAGCTTGCAGACATTCTGATGCGCCGGGATAACAGAAACCGGGTTTGGGACGGCGGCAGTACGATGAATCGGGTGGATAGCACGGGCATCCGTCAGGAAAGACCTGCTTCCGCGCCCAATGCTATGGGCAGCGAGACATGGGTATGCCCGTCCTGCGGCGCACAAAGCAGCGGAAAATTCTGCGCAAACTGCGGCACCCCCAAGCCTGTAGTCAGCTCCGGCTGTACAAACTGCGGGTGGAGACCCTCGGCGGGACAGGGTATGCCGAAATTCTGCCCGGAGTGCGGCAGGCCGCTTCGGTAAATCATGAAGCGCAAGGCGCGCATTGCTGCAGCGGTTGTGCTTGCATTCCTGCCGATTTTCGGGCTTTTGGGCTGCGGCGAAAGTGAAAAGTTTACTGCTGATGATCTTGTTTTGATCCATACCGTTTATTACGGAACGGAAAGGAACCCGGTGTATTGCTTTGCTTTAAAAAAGGAAGAAAATGGCTGGTTATTCTCTGCGGATTGCCTTGTGGGAGAGCAGAAGGAGCACTATGCCTCCTTCGAATCGTTTCCGGTACCGGCGGAGGATGCAGCGGGATTCCTTCAGATTATTAGCGAGGATGGCGAGATAAAGAAGCTTTACAGGCATCGCAATCCAATACGTTTTTTTCACATATCTGACGCACCGGCATGCAGCCTGGGAATGACTTTCTGTGACGGAAGCACGATGGAGAAGGAAGCAATACTCGGCGACAGGGCGCTTAATTATCTCTATGTGCTTGCCGACAGATATTATAAGGCGGCTGAAGGCTCAGCAGAGACTCCACCAGATACAGCAACAAGCTGAATATCATTATGCAAAAGCAAGAAAAGCTAAAAACAAACCGACGTTGTCAGAAAAAGGAGGAAAATTATGGCTAATCAATGTGCTATCTGTGGTGCGGACATCAATCTGATCCAAACGCAAAAGCTGTCGGACGGCAACTGCATTTGCCGCAAGAACTGCAGGAAAAAGGGCTTCAAGGTGTTTGACTATGTGCATAGCAATCTTCCGGGTGTCAAGGCGCATCTTGCACAGGTGGAGCGCGGCACCAAGCTGTGGGAGCACTATTTCGTTCCGAGGGAGAAAGCAAAGGATAAGAGCAAAAAGCTGAAGCGCTTAGGCACCTATCTCTATGTGGCAGAGGATATCGGGCTGATGGCGTATGTGCAGAACGATTACAAGTTTATGATGTTCGGCAAGACCACCCGCGCCTGCGTGTACCGCATTGCCGACCTGCGCAGCTATAAGTATGAGGAGCAGCTCGTTAAAAACGGCGATAAGAGCGAGAAGAAGCCTTTTGCAAGACTCAGCTTTACCAATACGCAGGGCCTTTACGAATTCGTTCTCCCCATGAACAACAGAAAGGATTTTGAAGCGCTCAAAAAATACTTCGATACGCTGTTCGGCGTACAGAATACACTCGGCAACGCCTCGAACGTTTGGAAGCAGCAGATGACCGCAGTTAAGGATATCGCGGCAGGATTTTCTGCCACGGTAAAGGGAGAGGCCGATGCCGGCGACAAGGCAGCGCAGGCAATCGACTCCCTGGATGCCGCAATCTACGGCGACCGCACCGAGTGGATTCAGAAAGCAGATGCGGCCCTTGCGGCATTTAATGGGTGAATTTCTTTAAGAGAGGAGATCTATTCATGCAAACCTTGCAGGAATATAAATGCCCCTGCTGCGGCGGCGCGATAGCCTTTGACAGCACACTCCAGAAAATGAAGTGCCCTTATTGCGACACGGAGTTTGAAATGGAGGCGCTGGAGGGCTACGACGCCGAGCTGCAGAGCGAAAAATCAGACAATATGGAATGGGAAACCTCGGCCGGAGGAGACTGGCAGGAGGGAGAAACCGACGGCCTGCGCTCGTATGTGTGCAAGTCCTGCGGCGGCGAGATCGTAGGCGATGCCAACACAGCGGCTACTGCCTGCCCCTTCTGTGGCAATCCCGTGGTGATGATGGGCCAGTTCTCAGGTGCGCTCAAGCCGGATCTTGTGATCCCGTTCAAGCTGGATAAAAAGGCGGCAAAGGCGGGGCTGATGAAGCACCTGACCGGGAAGCGGCTACTGCCAAAGATTTTCAAGGATCAGAACCATATCGACGAGATCAAGGGTGTCTATGTACCCTTCTGGCTTTTCGACACCGATGTGGATGCGCAGGTGCGTTACCGGGCCACAAAGGTCCATACATGGAGCGACAGTGACTATGATTACACCGAAACCAGCCACTTTATGGTGCATCGGGGCGGCAGCGTCGGCTTTGAGCATGTTCCGGTGGACGGCTCCTCTAAAATGGCGGATGACCTGATGGAATCCATTGAGCCGTACAATATTTCGGATGCGGTGCGTTTCCAGACGGCTTATCTTGCCGGCTATGTGGCGGATAAGTATGATGTGACCGCCGAGGAAAGCGTTGACCGGGCAAATCAGCGGGTCAAGCGGTCTACCGAGGAGGTATTTGCCGAGACGGTAGAAGGGTATACCACCGTTACACCGGAAAACACCAATGTGCAGTTCCATGGCGGAAAGGCCCGGTATGCGCTTTATCCGGTGTGGCTTTTGAACACCACATGGAACGGCAACCAATATGTCTTTGCCATGAACGGTCAGACCGGGAAATTCGTCGGTGACCTGCCGATGGATAAGGCTGCGGCCAAGCGCTGGACGTTTTTGCTGGCGGCGATATTCTCAGTGGCTTCCTACGGCGTTGCGTGGGGCTTGCACCTGATAGGGCTGATTTAAGGAGGGGACGGAATGAAAAAGAAAATACTGACACTGTTGTTCTCGCTTATTCTGTGCCTTTGTATAGTGACTCCCGCCTTTGCAGCGCAGACGGATGGCTTCGCGAGCGAATATGAGCGCGTGCAGGACTTGGCGGGGCTGCTCTCCGGCAACGAGGAATCGTCGCTTGTGACAAAGCTTAATGAGCTCAGCGAGCGTCAGAAAATGGACATTGTCGTGCTGACCACTGACACGCTGGACGGGAAAACTCCGCGGGACTATGCCGATGATATTTATGATTACGGCAACTTCGGCTACGGCGAAAGCAGGGACGGCGCGCTGCTCCTTATCAGCATCGAGGACAACGACTGGTACATATCCACCTGCGGCTACGGCATTACGGTCTTTACGGACGCGGGCATTGAGTATATCGGCAAGCAGATAAAGGGAGATCTGTCCGACGGTAATTTTGCGGGCGCCTTTGATAAATTCGCCGATCTTTGCGATGACTTCATCACACAGGCAAGAACCGGCGAGCCTTACGATGTAAAGAATCTGCCCAAGGAGCCACTTTCCCTTATCTGGATCCCTATTGCCATCGTTGTGGGCTTCGTCCTATCCCTCATCATAGTGGGCAATATGAAAGCAAAGCTGAAAACGGTCCGCTTCCAGGCGGCTGCAAGCAACTACATAAAGGACAACAGCCTGAACATTAACGAGAGACGTGATCTGTTCCTGTATAACACTGTCACACGCACAGAAAAGCCCAAGAACGATGATTCCGGAGGCGGGAGCAGCACCCACACCTCTTCCTCCGGCACGACCCACGGCGGCGGGGGCGGCAAATTCTGATGCAGCTTTCCCCCTGCAAAAAATACTTTATAAAGGAGAGATAACCCGTGAGTATCTTTGATAAGCTGAAAAGCACAGCCGGTCAGGCGGTAAATGCCGCCGCACAATCCCTGGGCAGTAAGCGGGAGAGATTTACCTTTGCAGCACTGCCGGAGAGCCTTGCCGAAATGCAGGCACTTCCCGAGGCAAGCCTCGACACGCCCTTCAAGACGGCGGCACTTACAGTTCTCGCTTTGTGTGCATATGCGGCAGACAAGAGCATCGGAACGGAGATGCTGAATTGGCTGCGCGGACCCCGTCCGCTGAACGGACAGGAAATTTCTTTCCTGAATGACCGCTTCCGCGATGGCAAGACCTACCTGCCGTTCACCTATTTCGCCGGCTCCACACCGGACAACAACTACACACCCACCCAGCCGTATACGATTACCGTTGAGAGCAACCATGTGTCCGGCGAGGAGCAGGGGTATATGAAGCTGTTTATCCCTTGCGGCGGAGCGGACGCCCCCCGTCCTATCAAGATGCGCCAGCGGGGCAGCGACGGCAAGTGGTTCTTGTGGGAGCAGTATCTGCTGACGGGTGTGCGCACGCCGAAGGCTGCCGATCCGTGGGCATGATGGCTTGACAAGGAGGGAAAATATGGATATTCGGGGAATTTGGAAGGTCAAGGAGATCCGTGTGCCTACACCGGACGGAGTGAAGGTCTTCACCCCTGACAACCCGCCGCAGGAGGAACGGTTTGAGGGCAGCGCCGAGCTGATGGGCTATCGGACGGAGTTTGCCGAGGACGGTGTGCTCAACACACTTATGTTCGTGCCGGAGGAGATGCGCCAGGAGGCTGCCAAGCAAGGGGTGGAGGTCCGGGAGGACGGCTACGCCGCTGTTGAAAGCACGGTATGGAAGGAAGAGAACGGAAAGATCTACTATGACACGAAGATCGAGGGTGAAGTCCTCGGGGAAAAGGCCGATTCCTTTGCGGAGATTCCGGTCACAGAGGACGGATGCCTGCTGTATGGGCTGGGAATGATCCTTCTGGAAAGGGCCTGAGTCGAATACGGATGATCCCTATGTACAATTCATAAACGGGAGAGGCTTGCTGCGGCAAGCTTCTTTCCGAAAGGCACCGAATGTGATTCGGCGCCTTTCGGAAAGGAAGAATAAATGAAAAAGCTACTTTTATGTTTTATGTTGGTATGCAACTTCTTAATATCCGTTTCCGCTTGCGCTTCAAAACATAATAATTGTAGTAATAATTATTACGGAGGGGATCCCATGGATTTCAAAAGCTTTAAGCTGGTGCAAAGCGATATGACGGCGCAGCGTCGTGTTTACGAGGGATACAAAACGGAGAACGGCGTTCATTTAGAGTATTACATAAGCACGGATGAGTGGGATGATACCATTTCGGATTATGCGGAATGCCGTGATACCATCCGCATAATTGACGGAGACGAAAAGCTTTTCCAAAAGCTGTGTGAATTATTCGGTGATTGCAGAATTGAGAAATGGGCGGATTTTCACGGTTACGATTCTCAGGTGCTTGACGGTACCGGTATGAGTTTTAACGCTGTTCTGGCGGACGGTACGGAGGTGAATGCCGAAGGTACCAACAGCTTCCCGAAAAATTTTTCAACATTTATTCAAGAGCTTCGTAAGCTTATAACAACAGAAAAAATAACCTCGGTGAATTTTACCGACGGGGCCTATGAGATCACACTGCCGGAAAGCTGGATCGGAACGGTTACGGCAGAATTTTCGGAAGGTCGTGTTGCCTTCTTTGTAGAAAAAAACGACGGCGGCGAGCTTACCTTCTTTATAATTGACAACGATAAATATGGTTACTCTTCGGATTCTTATAAGGGGAGAATAGAGGTCGGCCGGCTTATATCCGGGGAGGATGTGCGGTTTATTACGGCCCGGGATCATTACGCCATTGCCTCCTATGCGGCTGAGGTTTCGGAGGAGGCGCTGGAGCTTTGGAAAAATTATGAAAGCGATAAGCTTTCTATCGTGAAAAGCCTCCGGGGTGTAAACGGGTATGCGTTTTATCCTGATGTAATTGCCGCCAAACGGCAGGATTTGCGATAACGGTTCCCGAGAGGAGAAAGAGTATGAAAAGACTGATAATTGCTTTTATTACATGGATGCTTGTGGGAGTAACGGTCACCGCAGCCTGGGCGGCAGGCCCGGCGAAGCCTGTGATTGAGGCGGAAATGCCGGATTGCTATAGCTATATCGGCGGCAGTGGGATCACTTTGTATACCAATGCCAGTGCGTCCGACGGCGGTACGCTGAAATATCAGTGGTATGTCACGGATATAGAAAACATGGCGATGATTCGCGCCATTGACTACGCAGAGGGAGAAAGCTATCAGGTGCCGGAGGAATTGGGCGTGAAATGGTACTGCTATGCTGCGTGGAATGTGGCGGGAGGTGCAGAGAGCGAGCCGACATACAGCCGCCTGATCCGGGTGGAATTCTATGAAAACAACCCTGTCCATATCCACAGCTTTGGCCAGTGGATGGTAACTACGGAGCCAACCTGCGAGGAGTCTGGTATTAAGACCCGGGAATGCGACTGCGGCGTTACCGAACGGGCAGAGGTGCCTGCGGTGGGACATCATTGGGATGCGGGAACGATCACCCGGGAGCCTACTTCCAAGGCCGACGGCGAAAAAACCTATAGCTGCCTTGTCTGTAAAGCAACGATGACAGAGCCGGTAAAATACAGCGGAAGTCCCATGAAAAAATCAGCGTTGAGCCGGAAAAAGACATGAGTACCGATCTAAAAGATGACCACGAAAAAAATACAGAGCATAATTCTCCCGTGGAGAGCGAGAGGTTTTCTTTTCCGTGGTGGATCGTCGCCGTTATTGCCGCAGCGGTGATTGGTGGGGGTGTTTTGGCAATTGTTTTAATTCGGAAAGGCAATGATGAATAATGAAAAAAATCGTTCTGGACATTCAGAGCAGCTACGAAGGAGCGAAATGAGCAACTATCTACGCAGCAGCGCCGGTCGGAAACCCGACCGGCGCTCTTTTATCGGCTGTTGATGTGGGTGTGGCAGTATTAGGTGCGAAAGGCGGTGGGATAATAATTTAATCACATAAGTCTATCACAGATAGTTGATGGGAATAACACGGTCATTGCCTTTCAGTGTGATAAGCCTGTCATAAAGGCAAATCACTCCGCCCGGGCCACGCTTTGTGCCGGGAATCTTGTCGAGCAAATCGAATGTATTTCGTGCAGCCCCGGTTTTTCTTCCCGTTGTTCCAATTCTTGTGGCTGCAGGGACATGCGCCCGTTTTGGACTGACGGAAGGGGCAGCAGTATTTCTGGCGGGTACGCCCATTGTCGGTGGTTTTTCCGTCCTTGTGCATAGCCAGCCCGGCCTCGCAGACCGGATTACCGGCAGAAAGTGCCCTTGAATCTTTCGTGCCGCGTGGATTGAGGGGAATAAAAGCCTCCCCATCATAGACCGTTTTTACCGTATTGTAGATGCTTTTCGCATCGTAGCCCTTGTCGGCAAGGAAAGCGCATTCTTTCAAAGAAATCGTCTGATCCGCGGACGCGAGGATCTCAGCGGCCACGGAGGAATCGGCGATATTGCCCGGTGTGGTCAACTCGTAGAGCGGCAGCCCGGAGATGCAGTCCACCAGCACATGACTTTTATAGCCCCAGTAGAACTCATACCGCCGCTCATTGTGCTGGTTGGAGGCCGAGTGGACGCCCAGGGCGCAGTCCGGGTCGCTTTTCGGGTGGTTTTCCTTGGAGAACTTGCTTTTTGCAAAGGATTTCGGGTTGTTCTGCTTGGTGTTTGCCATGACGGGCGTGGAATCCAGACCGATGAAGGATGCGTCCACGATTCCCAATTCGTACAGTTGCCGCACCAGGCCGGTCATGACCGCTTTCAACGCACCGTTGTCCAACTGCCGTAGGAAACGGTCATACGTCCAGTAGGACGGCAACGGCTCCATAATATTGAAGCCGCAGTAATGGGCAATGAGCCGATTGTTGTCCAGATAATCCATCAAATCTGTGATCTGCGCGAAACCCTCGCATTTCATAACGATAAAAGCACAGACCATGGCTTCCTTCGGAAAGCCGCGCCGCCCGGTTGCCGCTCTGGGCAGCGTGAAGTCCAAGCTGCTGAAAAGCTTGTCGTAGAACGCAGCGGCGCTTTGGGATGTGAACAGCGTCACATCCTGAATGATTTCCTGTCGGTAGATAGCGGCCAGCCCCTTTCTGGTTGGTTTTCTCTCAAGTCACTTTTACCAAAAAGGGGCTCCGCTTTCTATACCATATGAGTGATTTTCGGCTTCAGCCATGGCCGAGAGCCATTGCAATTACTACTCTTTTGGAGTTTTGCTCATGGCTGAAAAAAACGGGACCGGAGGTGATGAGCTTGACTCTTTACCTTGAGAAAGAACTGGTTTCCGAGATACGATCCCTGGCACAGTCGCAAGGGCTGAACACGGTGTTTACCACATTCCTGGAGATTGCCGCAAACAGCCTTGCCGCCCAGACCGACCCGGAAAATGCCGAAAAGCGAGAACAGCGATATCAGGAGATGGCGTCGACCATGACGCCGGAACTTTTATCGTCCTATGCGCGGATGTTGGCATTGCTATTCCTGACGGTCCGTGAGTATCGAGATGATCCCTGCGACATTCTTGGGAGGATCTATCACGAGCTGAATCTGAATAACGAGTGGAACGGGCAATACTTCACGCCGGATCATATCTGCCGCTTTATGGCACAAATAACGCTTCCATCGGAAGAGCTTTCAGCCAAGGATGATCCGATTACCATTAACGAGCCGACCTGCGGCTCGGGAACGATGGTTATCGGTGCCATTTGGGCAATGCAGCATCATGGCTTTGACTAGCCAGTCAGGTTGAGGACGAGGTGATGGAGTACACCCGGAAGATTGTCCGCAATCCGCAGTTTATCAAGGATTTGCAGGAAAAGGTGATGACCGCTGTGGACATGACCGAGGTTGAGAATGATATTACCGCCTATAAAAAGCAGCTATCCGCTTTACAGCGTAGCCGTGACAGTTTGGAACAGGATATTGACCGCATTGCCCCGGATGATAAGTATGCAGAACGCCGCCGCGCGGATATGACGCACCGTCTGAATGACCTCTATGACCAGATTTATAAGGCGGAGGATCTGCTGCAAGAGAGCCTGATGAAAAAGGCAACTTTGGAAAGCGAGCAGATGTCTGTGCAATCTATGATCGGAATCCTCTGGTCTTTTGACGCAATCTATGATAGAATGAATGCGGCAGAGCGGCGCGACCTTGTGAAATACCTGATTTCCGAGGTTGAGTTGTTCCCGCGTGAGGAGCAAAAGACGCAGAAACGCTTTGTAAAGGCGATTGCGTACAAGTTTCCCATTGAGCAAAAGGTGCTCACGCAATTTGACGAATGCGGGGCATCTGTCGAGACGGTATGTCTATTGACCAAGCGTCCGGACTGAGGCAGAAATGCGGCATCATTGAGCGCGAGAACTACAATAAGCCAAAATTCGAAAACGCTAAACAGCCGCAATGCCCACCGGAGAAGGAAAAGGCAATTACGGAGGCATTACGTCACTTTGGGATGATTTGAGGCGGATGTCTTAATCATAAAGGAACGGTGAGGGTATGAAGTACAAAATTGCGATCTGCGACGACTCCGATGCGGACAGACAGTTTGTTTTGAATATGGTGCGCGCGTGGGCCTCGTCCGCCGGTCACACGGTGCATATCGACGATTTTCCCTCCGCCGAGAGCTTCCTGTTCCGCTACGCAGAAGAAAGCGACTACGACATTCTTCTGCTGGATATCGAAATGGTCGCGATGGACGGCGTCACGATGGCAAAAGAGCTTCGCAAGAGCAACGACACGGTGCAGATCATTTTCATCACCGGCTATTCCGACTACATTTCAGAGGGCTACGAGGTGGCGGCGCTCCACTATCTGATGAAGCCCGTGAAGGAAGAAAAGCTCCGGTCGGTGCTGGACCGCGCCGTGGAAAAGATAACGAAAAACGAACGGGTTTTGCATTTCGAGGCCGGCGGAGAAATGGTGCGTGTGCCGATTTATCAGATTCGATATGCAGATGTGCTCGGCAACTATGTGACCGTTCACGCGCAAACGGATGTGACGGTGAAAATGACATTGGGCGAGCTTGAAAAGCAGCTCGACGAGTGCTTCTACCGCGTGGGGCGCTCTGCGCTCGTGAATCTGACGCAGATCAGCCGCGTCACCAAGACGGAGATCCGGCTGAGTGACGGAACCGCCATCCCGCTGCCGCGGGGCGCGTATGAGGGCGTCAACCGTGCCATTATCAACATGAGGTAAGGCGTATGGAATTGTTTGCAAAGAAAATCGAAAAGCAGCTCGCCTCCTATCAGCAGGAACTGATCGAAACGCATTATCGCGAAGTAGACAATATGTACCGCCAGATCCGCGGCTGGCGGCATGACTACCGCAACCATATTCAGACCATGAAGGCTTACGCTGCCGCGGGAGATTGGGACGCCATCCAAAACTACCTCGACCTGCTGGACACCGACCTGCAAACCGTGGACACGGTCATCAAGACCGGCAATCCCATGACCGACGCCATCCTCAACTCCAAGATTTCCCTTGCAAAGGCGAAGGGCATTGAGGTCGCGGCGGATGCCCACATCCCCGTCCGGCTGAAGTCCTCGGAGATCGATCTCTGCTGCATCCTCGGCAATCTCTTCGACAACGCCATTGAGGCCAGCATGAAGCTGCCGGAGGATAAGCGCCTCATCCAGGTCTATATGGATATGAAAAACACCCAGCTCTACATCTCCTTCACCAATTTTACCGCCGGGAAGAAAATGCAGAAGGAGGGAGGGCTGTTCCGCAGCACCAAGGGCGAGGGGCATGGCTTTGGCCTTGTTCGCATCGACGCCATCGTGGAGCGGCTGGACGGATACATCAGCCGCAACAGCGAGGACGGTGCATTCACCACTGAAATACTGCTTCCGCAGGAGTGAGAGCTGCAATTCATCCCCCGGAAAAAGCGATTCGTCCCCGGAATCAACCGGGGACGATTTTTTCTGCTATGCTATGTGCGTGAGGTGAAACGACATGAAACACAGAGAAAAACCGAAGTACAGCGTCCGGCAAAATGTCTGCTTTATGGTGCGGACCGCTTGGGAGAAGCGCAGGAGAGTGCTGCTCCTTTGCGTTGTGGTCGCGGCCATCAAAGTGGCGTTGGATTTGGCGCAGCTCTATGTCACACCGGAAATTCTTACGAGGGTGGAGCAGGGCGTTCCCGTGGGGGAGTTGCTGACAACTATCGGATTTTTCACAGCGGCACTTCTTCTCTTACAGGGGGCTGCGGCGTATTGCGATGCCATCCGGATGCCCGGTGAGATCGATGTTCGCTGTGCCATCATCCGCATGATCTCCCGGAAAAGCGGCGAGACCTCCTACCCAAATGTCCACGACTCCAAAATTCTGAAGCTGGAGGAGCAGGCGCAGCGGGCCACCAGCGGCAACGACGATGCGGCGGAGCATATTTGGCGAACGCTGACGGAGCTGCTGGCAAATCTCGGCGGCTTTGCCGTATATCTGCTGCTGTTCTCCCGCTTGAGCCGCTTTTTGATCCTGCTGGTGGTGCTGACCGCCGCAGCAGACTTCTTCGTTTCCCACTACATCAGTGAGTGGGAGTACCGCCACCGGGATGAACGGGAACAGTATGACAAGGAACTGCACTATTTTCTGACGCAGCCTCGGCAGATACAGCTTGCCAAGGACATCCGCGTCTTTGGTTTAGCCCCTTGGCTGCGGGAATTGCGGGAAAAATCCATGAAGGCACTCTCCGCCTTCATCGCCCGCCGGGAAAGGACTTATCTCTGGGCTAATGTGGCTGACATGGCGCTGACGCTTCTTCGCAACGGCATCGCGTATGCGTATCTGATTCGGCAAACTCTGGTACATGGCTGGCCTGCATCGACATTTTTGCTCTACTTTACCGCCGTCAGCGGCGCTGCATCGTGGGTGACCGGCATCCTGACCCAGTGCAGCCAACTGCATAAGGAGAGCATCGACCTGTCCAAAATACAGGAATATCTGAACATTCCGGAGCCGTTTCGGTTTGAGGGTGGAGTGCAGCCGCCCGCAGCCGACGGGTATGAGCTGCGGCTGGAGAACGTGTCCTTCCACTATCCGGGCACGGAGAGGGATATTCTCAGACACATAGACCTGACCATCCATCCCGGCGAAAAGCTGGCGGTGGTGGGCTTGAACGGTGCGGGCAAGACCACCATGGTGATGCTGCTTTGCGGCTTCTACGACCCCACCGAGGGGCGCGTGCTGCTAAACGGGCAGGATATTCGTGAATTTGACCGCAGCGCGTATTACCGCCTGTTTTCCGCTGTATTTCAGGGTTTTTCCATTTTGGATACCACCATTGCGGAATGTGTTGCCCAGACCACCGAGCATATCGACAGAGTAAAAGTCGATCACTGCCTTGCACAGGCCGGCTTGACAGAGGCTATTGCCAAATTCCCCCAAGGGGTGGATACCCACTTTGGCCGGGAGGTGTACCTGGACGGCGTACAGCTCTCCGGCGGCCAGACCCAGCGGCTGATGCTGGCGAGAGCGCTTTATAAGGACGGGCCCATCCTCGTTCTGGACGAGCCTACGGCGGCGCTGGACCCCATTGCGGAAAACGATATTTACCAAAAGTACAGCGATATGACGGCGGGTAAGACCTCCGTGTTCATCTCCCACCGGCTGGCGTCTACCCGCTTCTGTGACCGCATCCTCTTTATAGCAGACGGCGGCATCGCCGAGGAGGGTACCCACAAGGAGTTACTGGCAAAGGGCGGTGCTTATGCGGAGCTATTTGCCGTGCAGAGCCGCTATTATCAGGAAGGAGGTGTGCAGGATGAAGAAGAAAGCTGAGGGCATGAGCCTGCGGGAGACCTTTGCCATCCACCGCCGGGCGGCACGAGATATGCGCCGGATCGCACCGGGCTGCTTTATGCCGTTTATCCTCTGTGCTGTTGTGGAGGCAGCATCGCCCTATGCGGTCATCTGGCTCTCCGCCCGGCTTGTCGATGAACTATCCACCCTTCGCAGACCGGAGATTCTGGCCAAATGGGTCCTTTGGATCGTAGCGGTCAGTGCTGCGGCAGAGCTGCTCAAGGCCGTGCTGGAGAGGTGGAAAAATGTCCGGGGCGAACTGCTTGACAGACAGAAAGAAGTTTTGTATACCGAGAAATTTCTGCGGATGGATTATGCCGACTGTGACAGGCAGGAAACACGTGATCTGTTCTCTCAGATCCGGCAGAATGCCGACTGGTCCGGTTGGGGCTTTGCCCATCTCAAGCTGTACTATACGCAGGCAGTCCAAGGCATCACCGGCATTTTAGGGGCTGCCGCCTTGACGGTGAGCCTGTTCACCCGGCAAGTCCCGACCTCGGCGGGAAAATTGACCGCTCTCAATCACCCGCTTTTCCTTGTGGGCATCCTTCTGCTGATTGCCGCCGTTACCTGCCTTGGTCCGGCGCTGGTCGGCAGAGCCTATTCTGCCTGGAACACGCTGGCAGAGCAGGTATGCTTCGGCAATCGCGTGTTCAGCCACTTCGTTTTCATGCAGCCGGGGGACAAGGAAAAAGACATGGATCGCAGAATGTACCGCCAGAGCGAACTGGCGGAGCATTATGTCCGCACAGTGAATATCTTCGGCGTCGGCTCTCCCGTGGCAAAGGCGTCCCAGACCACTGTGGGACTGAGCAAGGCGCTGGCCGCCTCTCTATCCGCTGTTCTCTCCGGCGTTGTGTATGTGTTCGTATGCTTGAAGGCGCTGGGCGGTGCCTTCGGCATCGGCAGCGTGACCCAGTATGTCAGCGCCGTGACCACATTTTCCGGCAACGCCGCCCTGCTACTGAGCACCGTCAGTCATATGCGGGCCAATGCTGAGTTCCTCAAGGCCATCTATACGTTTCTCGACATTCCAAATTCCATGTATCAGGGGAGTCTCACCACCGAAAAGAGGTCGGATCGTCAGTATGACGTGGAGTTTCGGGATGTATCCTTCCGTTATCCCGGCTCGGACATCTGGGCGCTGCGCCATGTGAATATGAGGTTCAAGGTCGGAAAAAGACTTGCCATCGTGGGCGAAAACGGCAGCGGCAAGACCACCTTCATAAAGCTCCTGTGCCGCCTGTACGACCCGCAGGAGGGGCAGATTTTGCTCAACGGCATCGACATCCGCAAGTACCGCTATGACGATTACATGGGCATATTTTCCGTGGTATTTCAGGATTTCCAGCTCATCTGCCAGCCTTTGGGCGCGAATGTGGCGGGCAGCATGGAATATGACCGTGACCGGGCAAGGAAAGCTCTGATCGATGCAGGCTTCGCAGACCGTCTTGCAGCGATGGAAAAGGGTCTGGACACCATGCTTTACAAAAATCTCTCCGAGGACGGTGTCGAGGTTTCCGGCGGCGAGGCGCAGAAGATCGCCATTGCCCGCGCACTCTATAAGGACGCGCCCTTTATCATCCTCGACGAGCCGACGGCGGCGTTGGACCCCATCGCCGAGGCAGAGATCTACAGTAAGTTCGATGAGATCGCAGGCGATAAGACTGCCATCTATATCTCCCATCGCCTGTCCTCCTGCAAATTCTGCGACGAGATCGCCGTGTTCCACGAGGGCGCGATCATTCAGCAGGGCAGTCACGCCGAATTGCTCGCCGATCGGGGCGGCAAATACTACGCGCTCTGGAACGCACAGGCGCAGTATTATACGGAGTAAAGCTGCTCTGTGCGTCAGAAAGAAACCGCTGTAATCCCCATCCCACGAAAGATGGAGATTACAGCGGTTTTGTGTTTTCTGAGCAGGCATTGCAAGCTGCCTTTTGCAGTTTGTATATGCCGTTGCCGACATAACCGGCGTGTGCTATGCCCTGTATCTGCTGAAGCCGGATTTTATCGCCGTCTCTCCTATCCATGTTGGCTGCGGGCAGGTATGGTGTGCCCATGGCCTGGTGCCGGTACCCGCACCGGCTACGGTCCATCTTCTGGAGGGCATTCCGTGCTATGGCGGCCAGGTCAGGGGCGAGCTGTGTACCCCCACCGGCGCTGCGCTGTTGGCGCACTTTGGGCAGATGTTTGGCTCCATGCCTTTGATGAGGACAAAAACGGTCGGATACGGTATCGGGAAAAGGAAGTTCCCGGCGGCCAACTGCGTCCGCGCCTTCTGGGGCGAGGCCGATGAATCGGACTTGCAATGCGGCAGGTGCTGACAATCGAAAACCACACAATCCAAATTTCAGCTCATCAGCAAAAAAGGAAGTCCGTCGCTCATGGACGGGTGTCCGTAAAACAGTTAATCCTCCGTATGGCTTAGACCATGCGGAGGATTTGTTTATGTCTAATCTTCAAACTTGCTGGCGGCAAGTCCACAGGGGATAGCCGCTTTAGCAGCGCAAGGGGGTGTAGCCACCTTGACGGAACGAAGTGACGCAACATTCTCGGTCATGCAGTATCCTCCTGCTGACGGAGAATGAAGCTCCGCAGGACGCACGATACTCCCGTTAGGAGAGTATAGAAGTGCGCCCTTTAGTTCCTAAAGGGTTTTTATCAGTTCGACAAACAGGAATTTATGTCAATGCGAACTCAATCTCATCAAGTTTATTTGTTATTGCGTTCTTTCTCCCTGTCTCCTTAAAGCCTATTCGACGATAGAGTCTCTCAGCATTTATATTATTCTCAAGAATCCACAGCGTAGGGGTATCCGTACATTGGCCTACTGCGTATAGTAACAATTTCGTTCCATAACCCATGTTTTGCATATCTGGAAGAATATAAAGATCCTCTATTAAACCCTTTGTTACAGAAACAACCCCTATTGGTTTTTCTTCTACAAGCATATAGAGCTTTGTTCCGTTGTTCATCTTGTTTCTCAAATACTCCCGTTGCCGATCTGGCGTGTGTGTTTCTATGAAATCAGGAGTACAAAATGCACGATGCGATTCCTTCCAGGATATTGAATGGATGGTTGCGGCTTGAAGAAGATTTGTTTCATCTACAGGTACTATCATCCTTACCTCCACAAATTCCGATTTGTTGCTCAATTTTTGTATTCAAATTATACCATAAAACTTGTGAACAATTCTACCGTAACTTTGGAATATATGAGAAAAGTCCGAACAGTTTTCTGCCCGGACTTCCTCACTCAATCGTAAATCAATTCGATTTTCACAATTTCCTCTGCCTGTGCCTTGCAAGCGTTCATCTGCCGTACCCATTCCATTTGGTGTCGGCTTTCTGTTTCTCGGTCACGCCGTTTCGCTTCGCCAACTCCGGCACGATCAGCTCCATGCGGTTTCGTGCCGCTTCGTCAATCTTAGCGCAATACTGTCTTACATACACCCAGCTATCGGTACGGACTTCCTTTTGCGTTTTCTGAGCAGGCGTTCCAAACTGCATTTTTTGACAGTTTGGGTACCCGTCCGCTTCAACATCTGTGACAATGGGGCCAGGCGTGAGCCTGGCCCCAACATTCAGTATAGAACCAAGAGACGGGCCAAAGCCCGTCTCTTTATTATTGCTCAGGCGTTGAGGATGTTCATGAACTCCTCGCCGGTGATGGTCTCCTTTTCGTGCAGGAACCTGGCCAGCTCATCCAGCTTCTGCCGGTCGTCCCGCAGGATCTGCAATGCCTTCTGGTGCTGCCGCTCCACCAGCTCCACCACCAGCCGGTCGATCTTGGTCTGGGTCTCCGGCGAGCAGGCCAGGGAGGCGTCGCCGCCCAGATACTGGTTGGTAACGGTCTCCAGGGCCACCATGCCGAATTCGTCGCTCATGCCGTACCGGGTCAGCATGGCCCGGGCCAGCTTGGTGGCCTGTTCGATGTCGTTGGAAGCGCCGGTGGTGACGGAGCCGAACACCACTTCCTCGGCGGCCCGGCCGCCGGTGAAGGTGGCGATCTTGTTTTCGATCTCCTCCCGGCTCATGAGGTAGTGGTTGCCCTCCTCCACCTGCATGGTGTAGCCCAGGGCGCCGGAGGTCCGGGGAATGATGGTGATCTTCTGCACCGGGGCGGAGTGGGTCTGGCGTGCCGCCACCAGGGCGTGGCCGATCTCGTGATAGGACACGATCCACTTCTCCCGGTCGGTGAGAATGGCGTTCTTCTTCTGATACCCGGCGATAACGGTTTCGATGCTCTCCTCCAGGTCCGCCTGGGTCACCAGCTTCCGGCCGTCCCGCACCGCCCGCAGGGCGGCCTCGTTGACGATGTTGGCCAGCTCCGCGCCGGACGCGCCGGAGGCCATCCGGGCCACGGTGGAAAAGTCCACGTTCTCCGCCAGCTTGATCTTCTTGGCGTGGACCTTCAGAATCTCCTCCCGGCCCTTCAGGTCCGGCAGCTCCACCGGCACCCGGCGGTCAAACCGGCCGGGACGGGTCAGAGCGGGGTCCAGGGACTCCGGGCGGTTGGTGGCCGCCAGGATGATCACGCCGGAGTTATCGTCGAAGCCGTCCATTTCCGTCAGCAGCTGGTTCAGGGTCTGCTCCCGCTCATCGTTTCCGCCGTACTGGCCGCCGCTGCGCTTCTGGCCGATGGCGTCGATCTCGTCGATGAACACGATGCAGGGGGCCTTCTCCTTGGCCTGGCTGAACAGGTCCCGGACCTTGGACGCGCCCATGCCCACGAACATCTCCACAAACTCCGAGCCGGAGATGGAGAAGAAGGGCACCTGGGACTCGCCTGCCACGGCCTTGGCCAGCATGGTCTTGCCGGTGCCCGGAGGGCCCACCAGCAGGATGCCCTTGGGCATGGAGGCGCCGATCTCCTGATACTTACTGGGGTCGTGGAGATAGTTCACGATCTCCTGCAGGTTCTCCTTGGCCTCATCCTCGCCGGCCACGTCGGAGAAGTGGATGCCCTGGGTGGACTGGACATAGATCTTGGCGTTGGATTTTCCCGCGCCGAACATCATGGACCCGGGGCCTCCGGCCCGGTCCGTCAGCTTCTTGGCCATCAGCTGGCCGACGGCGATGAACAGGACGATGGGCAGCACCCACGTCAGCACGACGCTCAGCAGGGGCGAGGTCTGCTCCACAATGTCCCGGGTAAACTCCGCCCCGGCGTCGTACAGCCGCTGGGTCAGGTCCGGGTCGTTCATGGGCCCGGTTTTATAGACCTTGCTGCCGTCCTTGTTGGTGAAGATGATCTGGTTGTCCTCCACCTCCACCTGGCCGATCTCCTTGTTTTCGGTCATGGTCATGAAGGTACCGTAGTCCACCTCCTGCACCGCGTGGCGGGCCACCAGGGGCACCAACAGAAAGTTGATCAGCAGCAGCACCACCAGGGCGACGCCGTAATAATAGATCAACGGTTTTTTCGGGGGCTTAACTTCTTTCATATGTCGTCCTCCTGCGTCAGCCGGGTCCGAATCCCCGGAATTTTGGGATATGATACCACGCCTTCCCGCGAAAATCAACAGGATTTTGTGAACAAACCGGGGGTTTTTCGAGGAAAAGAGGACAGGGCGGGACGCTTGGCTCTCCCCCTGGGAGAGCTGTCACCGAAGGTGACTGAGAGGGCAATGCAGGCGCTGCTGAATGGTGGTATCAATCTGTTCGCACACGCTGTGAAAGTTCCTGTCGATGTCCCCGTTGGAAAAACGCAGAACCTCCAATCCCAGCGCCGTCAAAAAGGCGGAACGCTCAGAATCATAGGCCCTCCCCTGCGGCTCATAGTGTCGTGAACCATCCAATTCAATAACCAACCTGGCAGAAGCGCAATAAAAGTCTATGATAAATCTCCCGATGATCCGCTGTTTATAAATCTTCACCGGGTATTTGCGGAGAAAAAGATACCAGAGCTTTCGTTCGTGGGGTGTCATCTCTCTGCGTAACCGTCGGGCGTTTTCCAGTTGGCTGTTGTCCTTTGGTATGGTCATATTTTCCCCTCTCAGTCGGCTGCAACTTGGCTCTCCCCCTGGGAGAGCTGTCACCGAAGGTGACTGAGAGGGCAATGCAGGGGCTTCGGCGCTTCGGCGATTCTCTGCCCACCGTCGTGCCAGCCGGTTGGCAGGCATTGT
>ERZ1673742.684-NODE-684-length-38770-cov-6.568281_pt1 | contig 38770 bp, 38 predicted proteins | sample MGYA00580208_ERZ1673742 | MGnify/ENA primary metagenome ERZ1673742 (study PRJEB41218, sample SAMN15661774) | gut metagenome | host: Homo sapiens | place: Canada: London | collected 2015-08-20/2019-03-30 | study: EMG produced TPA metagenomics assembly of...
TAACGCTGAAGGTACTTGGTTGGAGACGACCTGGGATAATAGGTAGCCGCCACTTGATTTAAACAGTTCATATTTATATGAGCTGTTTTTTTTAAATTATCATATTTCTATAAAAGTGCTTGACATGAACCTTGGGGACAATGATATATTTTACTTAAGGAGGTTGATACTATGTTAAGAAATGAAGTTCAAGACAAAACTAATTTAAGTAGAAAGGCAATTGAATACTATGAAGAAAAGGGGCTAATTCATCCAATAAAGCTTGAAAATGGCTATAGGGATTATAGCGACGAGGATGTTGAAGTTTTAAAAAAGATATCACTTTTAAGAAATTTAGGACTAAGCATATCAGAGATTGCTCTGTATATTGACTCAAAGGAAGAAGCTTTGGCATCTATACTAAGAAGAAAAGAGCATGAACTTGATATTTGTGAAAAGAGAAAAAACGTTCTTAAGCTTATTGTAAAAGGTGAGAGCGTGGATCTTATTAATGATGAACTTGCTATTATTGAGGCGCAGGAGACTATATATGATAAGCTTATTAGAATTTTCCCAGGATATTTTGGACAGCTTATTTTTTCATCTTATAAAATATTTCTAAATGAAAGCTTGAACAAAGACGAAGAAGCTGCTTTTAATGAATACATTAAGTTTTTAGATAGCCTTCCAAATTTTGAATTAAGTAAGGAGGAGAAAGATTATATAGAGGCGATAAGTTCTAGCTTTGATATGAAGACTTTAGACGATTTAAATAAAGGAAAGCTTATAGCTATTGAAAATTCAAAGACTTGGCTTGAAGAAAATGAGGACTATATCAAAGCTTATAAAGAGTATAAAAATACTGATGAATATAAAAATGGTTTGATGAAGTCAATTCAAGATAAGCTTAAAAAGTTTATGCAAGAAAATAATTATTATGAAAAAGCAATTCCATTAATTAGAAAGTTCAGTAAAAGCTACGACGCTTACTATGAAAAGCTATTAAAAGCGAATGAAGAATATTTAAAATTTAATAAATAATCATAGCCGCATATATATTTGTATGCGGTTTTTTTGCGTAAAAAGTCATTTTGTGGTATAATTCATTAAAGGAGGCTATTATGAAGGGATTAAAAAGTTTATCACTATTCATTTCAATACTATTAATATTTTTCGCAATACTCATAATTCTCTCATTCTTTGGTAATCCCATCAGCAGGATAGTGGCGGAAGTAGCGGCTAATAAGTACTTAAAGACTCATTACACCGACCTTGATTTAGAGCGCTATAGGGTCTACTACGACTTTAAAGATGGCTCTTATGTCGTGAGGCTTCAGGACAAAAACAGCATTGACACGAATTTCAATCTTAGATTCAATAGCTTTGGCAAAATGAAGCGCGATACTTATGATGAGAGGCTTTTCAATACTTTCCGTAGATACATCGATTTTTTATATGATTTAGGAGAGGAAATAGCTAGGGATAATGGCCTTGATTTTGAAATATGGCTTAGACCCGATAATGACTTTGATTATAGAGAGTATCTCACACTTGATCAAGACTTCGATGCAGATGATTTGCCAAGTAAGGTGACAGCAGACTTTAAGGCTTATGCAGAAAAACCAAGCTTAGAAGACCTTATGAATGGCCTTAAAAAAGTCTACGAAGCTCTTAAGGAGAGGGATATAGCCGTCAAGTCATACTCAGGACTTGTAATTCCTAACGCTGACAAGGAAGAAGATGGCGAGGCAGAGACTTGGAAGAACGCTATCAGCGTCAACGATGTGCCGGAAGAAGTGATTGTGAATGGGGATATGGATGCGTTGAGAAGACTTTTCGACGAGGGAAATAAAATTCTTCACAAATAATACAAAAGTATAAGCGTGGGTATCCACGCTTTTTCTATTGGCAAAGCTATGAATAATATCTATAATAAACCCAATCAATATAAAGAAATTTAATGCATCTGTAAATTCTCCTCTTTAGAACGAATATATAGAAAAAATTCTATATATTTTGCAAAAACATATTGACTTTTTTCTATATGTATGTTAATATTAATTTAGAAAGAAGAAAGGAGCGAAGGATATGGTTGAAGATATTTATGAATCTATTTCTAAAAAGCTTAAGGCGATATCGGATCAAAAGAGGCTAAAGATTGTTGACATGCTATCTTGCGGGGAGCTATGTGCTTGTGAAATTCTTGAAAAGTTTGACATCACTCAGCCAACTTTGTCGAGTGACATGAAAAAGCTTGAGGAGGCAAAGCTTGTCAAGAGCCGCCGCGAGGGCAAGAACACTTACTACACGCTGAACAAAAAGGCGCTTGAGCACTTCCTTGAGCAGCTTGAGTACATCTTCAGTGACAAGCCTGATTGCATCTGTCACAGCGAGGAGAAGGTGGATTACTAATATATCTATATAAGTTTTGAATGTATTAAGCTAATAAATGCTAATGGATGCGCGCTTTTCGCGCGGAAGCGAACGCATCTGATGGGGCAAAATGCACTATAATAATTTTTAAATAATTAAATCTAAAGGAGACAGTATGAAAAAAACAAATAATAAAGCAATAGGATCTTTTCAAAAGAATTTATCGCTATGGGTATTGATATGCATGGTTTTTGGAACTTTGCTTGGTAAATTTATCCCTGCAATTCCACAGCTACTGAATAAACTATCTATCGCAGGTATTTCTGTTCCGATAGCTATTTTGATTTGGGTTATGATATATCCAATGATGATAAAGGTAGACTTTCAAAGTATAAAAGAAGTAGGCAAAAATCCTAAAGGACTATTTATAACATGGGTAACAAACTGGCTAATCAAGCCATTTACAATGTTTGCACTGGCTTACTTATTTATGTTTGTAATATTTAAAGCATTTATTACTCCGCAGCTAGCAACAGAGTATTTGGCTGGTATGGTGCTTCTTGGAGCAGCGCCTTGCACTGCCATGGTTTTTGTTTGGAGCACTCTAACTGATGGTAACCCAGCATATACTGTTGTACAAGTAGCGACAAACGACCTTATCATCTTGTTAGCTTTTGTGCCGATAGTAAAATTTTTGCTAGGCGTTTCAAATGTAGTTGTTCCATACAGCACATTGTTTATAAGTATCTTTCTATTTGTAGTAGTGCCACTAGTTGCAGGTGTACTTACTAGAGTAGTTGTTACTAAAAAGAAAGGAAAAGAGTATTTAGAAAATAATTTTCTACACAAATTTGACAATGCAACAAGCATCGGCCTATTGTTAACTCTTGTACTAATATTTAGCTCTCAGGCAGAGGTTATCATCAACAATCCGCTTCACATCATATTGATAGCGGTGCCACTAATAATACAAACTTATCTAATATTTTTCCTTGCATTTGGAGTAAGTAAATTACTAAAGCTACCTTTTGATATTGCCTGCCCTGCTGGCATGATAGGTGCATCAAACTTTTTTGAACTTTCCCTAGCAGTTTCGATAGCTTTGTTTGGAACAAATAGTGGAGCTGCGCTAGCGACGACTGTAGGAGTGCTTACCGAAGTGCCTGTCATGCTTTCATTAGTTAAGATAGCTAATAAGGCAAAAGCTAAGGCTAATATATAAAGATATATTGGGGTAAAACATAAGATTAATTATAATAATATAAGATGAGAAGATTATCAAGAAGAATTTTGATATCTTAGGTAAAAAGATTTTTCATATCAAAAATTTGATATATGAATAAAATTTATTCAAAAAATTTAAGAAAGGGTGTTAAGAATGAAAAGAATGTCAATTTATGAACCAGCTATGTGTTGTGATACAGGTGTTTGCGGAGTTAATGTAGACCCTGAACTAGTACGTATGTCAACAGTAATCAATATTTTGAAGAAAAATGGTATCACTATTGAAAGATACAATTTATCAGGTGAACCAATGGCATTTGCCAATAATGAGAAGGTAAAAGAAGCTTTGGATAAAAATGGTGTCGATATACTACCACTAATCCTTGTAGACGACGAGATAGTCATAGAAGGCAGATATCCAAAAAATGATGAAATAATGGAACTTTTACAAATCTCTAAAGAATATTTTAAAGCTAGTAAGCAAAATAAAGGATGCTGTGGAGGTAATAGCTCGTGTTGTTAAGGGAGGTTTATTATGAAGGAATTTAATCTTGAAAATCTTAAATTAACTAAATATCTATTTTTCACAGGCAAAGGAGGTGTTGGTAAAACATCTGCAGCTTGTGCAACAGCAGTGACTTTAGCAGACGAAGGAAAGAAAGTACTACTTATCAGTACAGACCCTGCTTCAAATCTTCAAGATGTTTTTGAAACAGAATTAGACGGTGAAGCAAAACCTATTAAAGGAGTAGATAACTTAGAGGTAATCAATCTAGATCCACTAGAAGCGGCACAAAACTATAAAGAAAGTGTAGTAGGGCCTTTTAGAGGCAAGATGCCTGATTCTGTTATTGAGAATATGGAAGAACAGCTATCTGGATCTTGCACAGTAGAGATTGCTGCCTTTAATGAGTTTTCTAATTTCATTACAAACCCTAAGCTCAATGAAGACTATGAGCATATTATATTTGATACAGCTCCTACAGGTCATACCCTTAGAATGTTACAGCTTCCTTCTGCTTGGACTAATTTTATCAGTGAAAGCACTCATGGAGCATCCTGCTTAGGACAGTTATCAGGCTTAGAGTCTAGAAAAGAAATCTATAAACAGGCTGTTGAAAATTTATCAGATGGGACTTTAACAACCCTAGTATTAGTTACAAGACCTGATAAAACACCACTTAAAGAGGTAGAAAGAGCATCAAAGGAACTAGCTGAGATTGGAATAAAAAATCAAATATTAGTGATTAATGGTGTCTTAGAAAATTATGATGATGAATTATCTGAAAGTATATATAAGAAACAACAGCAAGCACTTGAAAATATGCCAGATATCTTACATGACTTTGATACCTATACAATTGCCTTAAGATCATATAACATTACTGGAATTGAATCTATAAGAAATCTTCTTAAGAAAGATCAAATAAATGAAGAAAAAGAGGAAGTAAAAGGCAAACTCTTTAATTTAGATGATGTTGTTAGTGATCTTGTAAAGAATAATAGAAAAGTAATCTTTACTATGGGCAAGGGCGGCGTAGGAAAGACTACTATAGCAGCTTCTGTTGCTCTTAAGCTAAGCAAACTTGGTAAAAAGGTGCACCTAGCTACAACAGATCCTGCTGACCATATAAAATTTATGATAGATAGTTCAAGTGGAATAGCTATGAGTCATATTGATGAAAAAGAAGAATTAAAAAAATATCAAGAAGAAGTACTTGAAAATGCAAGAAAAACAATGAGTGATGACGATATAGCTTACATTGAAGAAGATTTAAGATCACCATGTACACAAGAAATAGCTGTATTTAGAGCTTTTGCAGAGCTAGTGGAAAAAGCAGACGATGAAATAGTAGTTATTGACACTGCTCCTACAGGTCATACCTTGTTACTTTTAGACTCAACTTTAAGTTATCATAGAGAAGTTGAAAGAACTCAAGGACAGATACCTGAATCTGTAAAAAACTTGTTACCTAGATTAAGGGGAGAGGAAACAGAAGTATTAATCGTTAGCTTGGCAGAGGCAACTCCATTTTATGAGGCATATCGCTTGGAAGAAGATCTAAAGAGGGCATCAATTCATACCAATTGGTGGATTGTTAATTCATCCCTTTACAAAGCAAATCCAAGTAACAAGATGTTATCTGCTAAAGCAAATGAAGAAGTTAAGTGGATTAACAAGATATTAGATCATACTTCAGGAAAACTAGCCGTCGTTGAATGGACAAAAGAAGACCTTCGTGGCGAGAAACTTTATAATATATAGTAGGAAAAAATGAAGAAAACCAAAATTGCCTTTGTCTGTGTTCACAATTCATGCAGAAGTCAAATCGCAGAAGCACTGACAAAGAAATTCGCAAGCAATTCTATAGAGGTGTATTCTGCAGGGACAGAATTGAAGGATCAAATTAATCAAGACGCAGTAAGGCTTGTCAAAGAAATCTATGGGCTTGATATGGAAGAGACACAAAAGCCAAAACTTCTAAATGATATCCCCGAAGTTGATTACCTAATTACAATGGGATGTAATGTCGTTTGCCCAATTCTGCCTTATACAGTTAAAAAAGATGATTGGGGACTTGAAGATCCTAGTGGAAAAAATGATGAAGAGTTTATAAAAAGCATCAAGGAGATTGAAAGTAAAGTTCATAAATTAATTGCGGAGGTAGAGGCAATTAAGGAATGACGGTGACTGTGGCAATGGTGGGAAATGTAGGCTTAGAGAAATACTTCGACCTTGATGAGCACCACAGATTTTACAAAATATATATTAGATAAGATAAAAACAACTGTGAAATTAATTCACAGTTGTTTTTTACTCTTTGTCCCATACCTGCCATTTCCTCATTTCGTTTCTACGTAGTTCCTTCTCACTATTATTATCCCTATACTCCTTCAATTTTCTTAGCGTATCCTCTTTCCCCTCAGGGAATTTTGCTAGCAGTGGCAAGGGATTGGTCTTGTGTGTCGCCTTGATTACTGTGCTATTCTCAAGATTTTGGAGTATATATATTTCCTCGGCTAAAACGTCTTTTATGGCAAGTCTCGTAAATTCTTTCGTGCGAACGAGGTCCTTAAGCGGCGCACGCTTGAATATTACAGTCGTTACGAAGACTATTTCGAATGGCTTTATCTCATTTAATAATTTTGCCGTTCCTTCTCTATGAGCCAGGGTCATCTCTTTGCCGCCAAGTCCCAGCATGATGTAGACGGAGTAGCTGATGCCAAGCCTTTCAAGCTTTTTGCAGGCTCTTATGCTATCACTCACGCTGTGACCCTTTTTGTGAAAGCTCAAAACTTCGTCCGAACCGCTCTCAAGCCCTAAACATAGCCTATCCATGCCCATGGCTTTAAGGCGAAGTAGCTCCTCATCAGTCTTACGAAGGACGTCTGTCGCACGCGCAAACATTGATATGTAGTCTACTTCGAAGTATTTATGTATCGTGGCAAAGACATTCTCAAGGAAAGAGGCTTTTACGCATAAGGGATTACCCTCAAGCAGTGTAAATTTCTTGGGGCTGCGTCTCATTTTGTCGTATTTAATTTTCTCCTTACGCAAATAGTCCTCGATTTCGGCGAGCTTAAAAACGTGAAATTTCTGCCTAAAATTCAGGTCGCAGTAGAGGCACTTTTGGTAGGAACAGCCTGATGTCACGGGCACCATGACGTTGTGCATTTCGGGCATCGGCGTGTACATGTAGATGGGGTAAAAGTTTTCCATAATTATCTCCTTGTAATTATATTAGCACTAATATGTAATTATGTCAAAAAAATATGTTATAATTATAATAATTATAAAAATATGGAGGAATATAAATGATTTTCTTTGACCTAGATGACACGATATTAGAAACAGCAAAAACAAATCTATTAATTTTCGAGCGTGCGCAAATGGATTTGCATATAGCAATCGACGCGGACGAGTTCAGAGGGCGCATAAGGACTGCACTTCGCTCGCGCATGATAAGGCACTTGGACTTTGCCTACAACGAGAGCATCGGCATCGATCCACTTGACTACATGCTTATGGAGGAGCCATATGAAGAAGAAAGGCTAGAATTATTTAAGAATGGGGTTTATAGCGATGTGAAGGACATTTTGGGTGAAGTAAGTCAAGAAGAGTTCTTCGCAGCCTTTTTGAAGAGACGCTTCGACTATACTGAAGCAATTGAGGGCATGCTAGATTTAATAAAGGATTTAAAAGATGCCGGCCACAAGATTGGCATAATTACTGACGGCATTAGCGAAGTTCAGCACAGAAAAGCGCAAACCCTTGGTCTTGACACGCTTGTAGACCACGTCTTCGCTTCGGGCGACTTTGGTTATGGTAAACCCGATACGAAGTTTTTCTTCGGCGCTATGAAGGCAGCTGGTGTTAGGCCAGAGGAGTCCACAATGATAGGTAACAACATAGACTCAGACGTTTTCGGCGCATTAGCAAGCGGCATGAAGGCCATTTACTTCGGCGCAAAGCCAAAAAATTACGCAGTTACTTGGGCAAGTAGCGCGGATGAATTAAGAAAGATTTTATTATAATCAAGCCTATTAAAAATATATTGACAAATTGTACAAGATGTGGTACAATATAGTCAAAGAGGTGATATTATGTTAGCTGTTAATTATAGTGAGTTAAGAAATAATTTAAAAGAATACTGTGACCGTGCTGTTGACAATATTGAAACCGTCTTGGTAACTAGAAAAGATAACAGGAATGTTGTAGTTATAAGCCTAGAAGAGTATAACAATCTAATTGAAAATTCATATATCATGAGTGACGCAGAGCAATATAAGGAACTTGTAAGAAGAGCAAAAGATGTTGAGAATGGTGAGCATCTGGTAGAATTAAAGGATTTAGAATGAAAGTACTCTTCCACGAAAATGCCTTTAAAGATTATATAGATTGGCAAACACGAGACAAACAAACTTTAAAGAAAATTAACGATCTTATTAAAGATATAAGTAGACATCCATTTGAAGGTCTTGGTAAGCCTGAAGCTTTAAGGCATCAACTTAAAGGATATTGGTCACGAAGAATCAATCATGAAGACAGATTAATTTATGTGATTGAAGGTGACAGTATAATAATTATTTCATGTAAAAGTCATTACGAAAAATAAATAAAGATAGCAAAAGGCGAGGGTTTTCCTCGCCTTTTCACTTACTTAATCAATTTCACTTCTTTAATCAATTTCATTTACTTAATCTTTTCTATTTCCCGTCCAAAATCTCTCGCTATATACATCGCCGTTTCGCCATCATCTTCGCTGACTATAAATGGAAACTCGGCTATATTTGTGGCGGCGCCCCATGCTCCGTCCTTATTTACTGCTATTACCGAGAAATCGCGCGGCTCTTCGCCCTTCGCCCTAAGTTTTGCGTCTAAATCCATGACTGCCTTTGTCGCGGCGTCTTGAGGACTTAAGCCACCTGCCATTAAACTCACTATTGCGTACGATAGTGTTCCTTTAATTATGTCTTCGCCGACGCCTGTTGCAGCTGCGGCGCCCACTTCGCTGTCCGCATATAGGCCCGGACCCACAAGTGGCGAGTCGCCCACGCGGCCCATTTTTTTCATAAAGAGGCCTGAGGTCGATGTAGCTGCGATAGATCTTCCGTCCTCTGCAATGAGGCCGCAGACTGTATCGTGGCCCTTATATACTTTTGGTTTCTTTGCCCTTTCTTCGAGCCAGCGCTTTTTTGCTTCGTCTGTAAGCATCTCTTCTTCCTTAAAACCCGCTTCCTTAGCGTGTTTCAGAGCGCCTTCGCCGACTAAAAAGTTATTGTACTCATTATCTATAAGCGTATAAGCGACTGATACAGCACTCCTCATATTTCTAAGGCCAGCAACCGCACCAAAATGCAGATTGTCCCCGTTCATGATGGCTGCATCGCACTCAACCACGCCATCTTCATTCGGTAGGCCACTGTAGCCGACCGAGTGAAAATCTTCGTTCATTTCAACGTCTTTTATTAAAGTTATCAAGGCTTCTTCAAGCGGCGCGCCTCTTAAAAGCTCCTCACGTGCGAGCTTCGTGCCATTCAAAGCCATTTTCCAAGTAGCTATAATCGTCATAAGTCCTCCTAAAAATCAGAAAAATTAGTCTTGCGAAGCACCTTTTTATCCTTCATCTCAAGAACGCCCTTGCTAATAACTGTGTCTATGTCGTCATTATCATCAAGCGCCATAAGGTCAAGTGAAAGCCCTTCCTTGATCTCGCCTGTGATATGGTCTATCTCAAGCGCCTTCGCTGTGTTTGTCGAGGCAAGTTTAATCATATCCTTTAACTCATAGCCATAATTATGGCAAAGCGCCTTTATAGTAGCAAAAAGCTCTGTAATCTTTGCAGCGCCTATACCTAAGAGCTCTTTGTCCTTTGACCAGATAGGCACAGAGCCGTTTGAGTCCGACGAAAGCGTTATTTTATCAAATGGCGCGTTTTTTATCGCGTAGTCGATGGCGTCAAGACCATCGTCACCTGCAGTGAAATCCGCGTATCCACCCATATTCATAAACTTAACGGCGTCGTCTACTATGTTTTTGCAATGTGTTGGCCTAAAGACTTTGATCGGAATCTCGTGTTTTTCAAGGACTGCGAAGACTTTTGAAAGGCCTTCCTTACCAAGTCCGCCCGTATGCATGTGTAATTCACCCACTTTGCCGGCGAAGAGGCCGCCTAGGTAGCACTCGCTCGCTAGCCTTACGAGTTCGTCTTCTGTGATGTAACTTGCTCTGTGGTCTGAAATTGCTAGCTTACAGCCGATGATCTCACTTATGTAAGTGATGTCCTTTTTAACCGAGCCAGTTATGGTTTTAGAAGGAAATTCGTAGGCGCCAGTCAGCGCAAAGGCTCTGACGTTGTACTCATTAAGCGCCTTGACCTTCGACACCAAATTTTCGACAGAGCGAGTCGTGCTGTCAGTCCCAAGTAGGCCAACGAGCGTCGTCACTCCAGCCATAATTATGTCCTCATACTTTATCTCGGGGACGCGCGACGTAGGACCCATCTCTCCGCCGCCACCAGTCACGTGTACGTGGCCATCGATAAGGCTTGGAAAAACTCTTTTTCCCTTTAAATCTATCTCCTCAATCCCATAATAATTTTCTATATTTTCCTTTATTATGGTAATAGTGCCATCTAAAGACAAGATGTCTACACCATTATCATTATAATTTGCATTTTTAACAAGCAGCATAAATCCACCTCCACTAAGTAAATCATAGCACAAAAGCATGACTATGACAATAGTATTGGGTATAATAAACTAGGTGATTTTATGAAAAAGACAAATGCGATGCGCCTTATTGAAGCATCTGGCGTGAAATATGAAGAATTTGAATACGATGCGAGCCTTGGAATCAGTGGAACTGACGTCGCTCGCACACTTAATGAAGATGTGAAAATGGTTTTCAAGACCCTCGTTACTGAGACGAATAAAGGGGAACATTTTGTTTTTATAGTGCCCGTGGCGATGGAGCTTGACCTAAAAAAGGCGGCTAAGGCTGCTGGCGCGAAGAAAGTGGATATGCTTAAGCAAAGGGATTTACTCCCACTAACAGGCTACGTGCATGGCGGCTGCTCACCCATTGGCATGAAGACGAAACTTAAGACATTTATCGACGCATCGGCGATGGATAAGGAATATATTTACGTGAGCGGAGGCAAAGTTGGCTTGCAAATAAAAATAAGTCCAGCGGATTTAATTAAGCTAACGGATGCGACTGCCATTGACATAGTCAAGAGCGCTGTGGTACAATAAGAATAATTGAGGTGATTTAATGAACGAAAAATTTTCTCTAGTAGAGAGTGGATTTATAGACGAAATAAGTTCAGCGTATAAGATATTTACGCATAATAAGACTAAGGCAAGGGTCATCAAATTTGAAAATGACGATGACAACAAAGCCTTTATGATAGGATTTAGAACGATTCCAGAGAATTCAAAGGGCATAATGCACATAATTGAGCACGCAGTTTTGTCAGGCTCGAAGAAATACACAACGAAGGAGCCCTTCATGGACCTTGCAAAGTCGTCACTTGCAACGTTTTTGAACGCGATGACTTTCCAAAACATGACAGTTTATCCGATTTCATCAAGAAATGCGAAGGACTTTTACAATTTGATGGACGTTTACCTAGATGCTGTTTTCAATCCGAGACTATTAACGGATAAAAGAGTCTTCCTTCAAGAAGGCACTAGACGCGAAATTTTTAACAAAGATGACGAAATTCAGTACCAAGGCGTTGTTTATAACGAGATGAAAGGCGCTATGTCCTCTTCCGAAGAGTTCATCTACCAAGCGATGCAAGAGGAGATGTATCCTGGTAATTATCCCGCTTTCAACTCAGGCGGCGACCCTTACGAGATCATCAAACTTACTTACGATGAGCTTCTTGACTACTACAGAAGGCACTACCACCCATCAAATTCCTTCACAGTTTTGTATGGCGATGGCGATGTAGACGAGGAATTAGAACATCTTGACGAGTTTTTGGGTGCTTACGAGTACAAAGAAATCCCGAACAAGATAGGCATGACTTTAGCGAAGGACAGTAAAAAATTTATCGAACGCGCTTACCCAAACGATGTCTCCGACAAGCACAATTATGCATATAGCTTCATCACAGGCGATATCGACAACACTCGTGACAGCATTATGACAGAGTTTTTGAGTAAGTACCTAAGCTATTTCTCAAATTCGCCGCTTAAGAAGAAGATCCAAGATATGGGCATCGCGAGTGATTTACTTAGTTACTCCAACTATGGCTATGGTAATGGTAATTTCACTGACATAAATATGATTTTAAAAGACGCAGATGGCGGCAAGGCAGATATTTTCAAAGATGCTGTAGAAGAAGAGCTTGAAAATATCAAGGCTGGCCGCATCAATGGCGATATATATGATTCAGCGCTTAACCTAATGGACTTCACACTTAAAGAGTTTGCAAATACTGCAACAAAGGGCATTGCACTTGCGCTAAAAGCTGTGGCTATGTGGCTATTTGATAAGTCGCCAGCGACTGCCTTTGCGTATAATGCTACGCTTGAGGAGCTTAAGAAGGACCAAAGTGCTTTTATAAACTTCGTAAAGGATGTTCATAAAGATCCTAAGCTAATTGATTTTTATCCAGTAAAGGACTTTTATAAGGACAGAGACGAGGCTGAGAGAAAGGCGCTTGATGAGTACAAGGCAAAGCTAAGAGATGCGGATCTAGAGGCGCTAATTAAGGAAAATGAAGATCTTAAGTCTATGCAAGAGGCAGGAGACAGTAAAGAGGCGCTTGCTAGCATACCGACACTTAAGCTAAGCGATTTGCCACGCGATATTGAAAAGCTTCCGCTTGAAAAGATTTCTGACTCAGCTTATTATTCTAAGGAAGATAGCAAGATCTGCTACCTAAACCTATTCTTCGACATTTCTCATATTGCCGAAGAGGACTACGTGAAAGTCGCTAATTTAGTTGATCTCCTTGCTGACATCAAGACAGAGAAGTCCTCGAGAGAAAAGCTTGAGACCGACATATTCAAAACTACTGGTGCGATAAATTTTGCTGCGAGCGTTGTGAAAAATTACAAGAACGGCAAATTGACTCCGTTTGTGCAATGCAGCGCGAAGTTTACGAAGGATAAGGCAGTTAGCGCGATGAAGCTTATTGACGAGATCATCAAGTACTCCGACCCGAGTGACGAAAAAGTTTTAAAGATGAACGTTTTGGAAAGCGTTTCAGACTTTGATAACAACGTACTAAACATTGCTCCAGCCATCGCCATGGATGTAGCAAAGGCGCAAAGCCTTGAAAAAGAGAGACTTACGCTAAAACTTCATGGCATAGAAAAGTTCATTCACCTTAAAGAATTGAAGGCAAACTTCGATGAGCTTAAGGACGAAGAGATAAAAGACTATGAAAGACTAATGAAGACTATGTTTAGAAAAGATGGCTTTATCTCACACTATTCTTTTGAATGTAGAATAGCTGAGCTAGATAAGGCTATAGCTGACTTAGAAGCTTCACTTGAGAGCATAGACGCTCCAGCCATAAACGTAGAAAAGAAAATGGAAAAGAAAAATACTAAGTTTATCGTTTCATCTAAGGTCTACTTCAATGGTATGGCGACTGACTTAGATAGTGATAACGACGGCGATGTAGAAGTTTTAAGACAAATACTGTCGAACGACTACCTACACACAGAGATTCGTGCCAAGGGCGGTGCATACGGCGATGGCTTAAGCGCTGGTATTGACTACCTTGCAGAGTTTACATTCAGAGATCCGCATGTTGCAAGAAGCTTAGGCGTTATGAGGAAGTCCGCCGAGTTCTTGGAGGGCTGCGAGCTTGACCAAGACGAGCTTGAGAGAAGGAAGATTGCTTCGACATTGAAGTTCAATAAGGCTTACGGCAAGGGCCAAAAGGGCAAACTTGCCTTCGTGAGAATGCTTCAAGGCATGACAGAAGAAGACGATTTGAAGGCTTATAGAGAGATTTTGGATACAGATTTGGATAAATTGAAGGAAAAGTACGTGGATAAATTGAAGAGACTTGAAGATGCTCCGGTGGCTGTTATTGGACCGGACGGGGATGATAATATAGTTTATGATCAAATTATAGATATCCGATAAATTTAATAAATGTAAGATAAGTATATATAATAGAAGATAAAATCAAAAAAACTGTGGGAATCGAATCTCACAGTTTTTTCATGTCTATATTTATATTTCTTAGATAATTTTATTCGTACTTCTCTTGATTTTCTCGACTAAGCTTTTTGTAAAACATATACGCAAATATTAATGTCACGCCCTCTGATAGTGCCGAAGCAAACCATATTAGCCTTGGCTCGATCATTGTCAAGACGAAAAGCGCCAAGTATATCGTCACGAAGCTTCTTAAAACGTTGATTATAACCGAGTACTTCGGCTTTAAAAACGACACGCAAACGGCTGCTATCAAGACGTTGAAGCCTGTGATCATAAAGGATATCGAGAATTTGCGAAGCGATTCTACCGAGTACGCCATAGTCTCTGCGTCTACATCCAAAAATATTCTAAATATCCTCTCTGGAAATAGCTGTGAGGCTGTTAAAAAGACCAGTCCAGTTACAAATATCGCCGCAGTCGCCATCCTATAAAGCTTTTTGAGGCTATCGTAATCCTTTTTACCATAGTAATAGCTTAGAAGTGGCTGTGTGCCTTGCGTTATGCCCGCAAAACAAGTAAGGGCAAGCTGATTGACGTAGCTAATAACCGAGAAAGTGGCAATGGATTTTTCGCCCAAAAACCTGATTATGAATAAATTGTAGAATAGTACTATCATCGCGATGCCGACCTCTGAAACGAAATCCCCAACACCAAGCGTGAAGATGGATTTAAGCGTTTCAATCGAGAATTTTACATGGGTGAACTCAAGATTCGACTTGCCGATGGTGAAGTGAATTAAGTAGACCACTGTCGAGATGACTTGCGAAAACCCTGTTGCAATTGCTGCTCCAGCAAGTCCCTTTCCCATAAGTCCGACCAATACATAGTCCAAAATCACATTGCTCAAGCCGCATGTAATAACGGTTGCGACCGCCAAGCGCGGAAAACCATCGACCTTGACCAAGACCTCGAAGTTATACGAAATCATTAGGAATGGCACAAAATACACGATATTTCCGATGTACTCTAAAACTAGCGGCTTTAGATCACCACTTGCACCCAAAAGGCTCGCTATCCTATCTAGATTAAAGTAGAATAGCGCTGTTAGTAGCAATGAAAATATTGTCACAGTTTTTATATTGAAGCTAAAAATTTTATTAGCCTTCATATAGTTTTTTCTGCCGATAAATACTCCGCACATAGTCTGCGAGCCGACTGCAGCTATTATCCCAAGCGCAAAAACGATGTTTACGAATGGCATTGAAAGATTGACTGCACTTAGGGCATCGACGCCGACGAACTTGCTCACGAAGAAGCCGTCAACCATTGAATATAGGCTGAAGATGATCATCGCCGACAGCGAAGGTATCATGTAGGAGAAAAACTTTTTCTTGATAGTGATACTAAGACCTCCCTGTAATATACTTAAATTATAGCATATAGAAAAATTTACTGCAAGTATCTTTCGCATTCGATTTGCGCCTGAGGCTCGTTCCTTCTTCGCCCCATCCAGCATAGCGCAAAGGTTCTTGGACATTTATGTCCAAGGTTCTTCATCGCTCTGCGAAAGTTAAATAGCACAATCACGGCCTATTAGCAAGGCTCTTTTGCATTCGATTGGGAATATTACATAATTATAGTTTTCCTTCTATTATATATGTCGCTTTTTTCTCTCCAAAACCATTCTCTTAAGAAATTTTTAAGGAATTCTTAAGGAATATTTAAGGGAAAATTAAGAAATAATTAAGATTTGTGTATTATAATAAGACCATAAAGATAAACAAAGGAGTGAAAACTATGAACGAAATTTTAAAAGTAAATTCTGTAAGCAAGGTTTACGGCTCTTTCTACGCACTGAAGGATGTCAACATGAGTGTAAACGAAGGCGAGATCTATGGTCTTGTGGGCAAGAACGGCGCTGGTAAATCTACTTTACTGAAAATCATTACTGGCCTTAGCTACGCAACAAGTGGCTCAATCGAGCTTCTTGGCGATGCGGGCGCAAATATTAACATAGCGAGGAGAAGGACAGGCGCTCTAATAAATAGGCCTTACTTTATTCCAACGCTTAGCGCAAGGGACAATCTTGAGTACATCGCGATCAACAGGGACATCAAGGACAGAAAGAAGAAGGTTAACGAAACTTTGGAGCTTATCGGTCTTGAGAATACTAAGAATAAAAAGGCGAAGAACTTCTCCTTAGGTATGCAGCAAAGGCTTGCCATCGGTATCGCGCTTATCGATGATCCGGTCTTTCTAATTCTTGACGAACCGATCAATGGTCTTGACCCTATCGGTATCAAGGAGATCAGAGACCTTATCAAGCTTGTTAATCAAGAGAAGAAGACTACTGTCATGATCTCGAGCCACATCTTGAGCGAGCTTAACATGGTCGCTACTAAGTACGGCTTTATTGACAATGGTAGGTTGATCCAAGAGATTACTAAGGATGATCTTGATGAAAAGCTTAAATCGTCTACAAAGATCAAGGTTGATGACGCTGCCAAGGCGACTATAGTTTTGGAAGAGGACATGAAGCTTCATAATTACAAGGTTTTAGCTGATAATGTCATTGCAATTTATGATAATGTTAATAGCAGCGCCATATTCAAGGCCTTCCAAGATGCAGGCGTTGAAATCATCGAGATAAATCAAGTTAAGGAAGAGTTTGAATCTTATTTCTTAAGCTTAGTAGGAGGTAGAAGAGATGTTTAACTTCGTAAAATCAGAATTATTTAGAATTAGTAAAAGAAAATACAATTTAGGTCTATGGCTTTTCGGTTTTGTGATGTGTGCCTTTGTTTTATACATCTTCGCAGGACTTCATAGTGTAGAACGTGACCTATCGATGATGTTCTTAACTTTAGGCCAAATACTATCCTTAGCATCCATACTAATACCTCTAATGGTGAACCTTACAGCGCTTGAACCATACGCATCGGGCGCCATCAACAACAACCTAGCGCTTGGTCAATCAAGGATTAAGATTTATCTAGCAAATGCAATAATTTCCTTCTTATATATATTAGTCTACATGATCATCATGTGCGCTATACTTATAGGAGTCGGCGCGATCATCGCACCTATCAGCACTACGCCATTTGCTGATATGATGAAGAACTTCCTTATAGGCTTCGCCTATCTATTACCATGTATATGGTTTTATGTGTCTATGGTCTTGTTCTTCCAAATACTTACAAGACACAGATCATCAGCCATCGCCATATCTTACGTAGCTATGGCAATCTTCCAACCAGTACTTTATATAATATTAAATAAATTTAATTTGGATTTAAGATTAATATTTTTAGCACCATCAAGAATTGTCAAATCAATAACAACAATGATGGGTAGCTACGGACTTGACTTTTTACAAGGAGTAACTTACACAGAAAGAATGATGAACGTTAACACTATGCTTTACATCATGCTTGGCTGGATAGCTCTTGTTTGGGCTGGCATCTACTTTGTAGGTAGAAAAAGAGAATTTTAATGAAGAAGGTATTTCCTGTAATCATACTAGCAGCGGCACTAATTTTTTTAGTAGCCGCTCTTGGTTTAGATTTGATGAGCGTAATATTCATACTATTAGCCCTTGTGGCATATCTTTCGTATACCATATATCTGTCAAGAAAAGAGCTTAGGGAATTTCGTGAAAACCTTGAGGACAAGGAGGCAAGCGAGATTAAGGTCGCTTTGCAAAGCTATTCTTACACGGGTGAATTGAACGAAATCTGTAAGATAATCGAAGCGATAATTGACTCCAAAAACACCATGGGCCAAAAGTACAATGCATCAATCGAGAACCAAAACCTGATGATTACAAACATTTCGCACGATTTTAGAACGCCGCTTACGTCCATCATGGGTTACATCGATATCTATGAGAAGACTAGGGACGAGAAGTACCTTGAGATAATCAAGAAGAAGGCCGAGGAGCTAAAGGGTCTCATCGACGGTTTTTATGATTTTTCAAGGCTTGTATCGAAGTCCTACAAGATTGACAAGAGGGTCTTTAATCTCGATGACTTCATTAAGGAAGAGATAGTGAATTACTACGACTACTATATTGCCAAAGGCCAGATGATAGACGTGAGCTTGGATAGAGTGAGATGCTTCCAAGACGAGAAGAACCTTAAGATAGTTGTCGACAATTTGATTTCAAATATGATGAAGTATTCAGAAGGCGAGGACAAGATAGAGCTAAAGCTGAAAGATGGCTACTTTGAGCTGAAATTTTCTAATCTCGCTCAGATTAAAACGGATGATAATATAGATAGAGTTTTTGAAAGGAACTACACTATAGATAAGTCGAAGAATGATGCGTCGAGCGGATTGGGGTTAAATATTGTCGAAAATTTGTGTGAATTGATGGGGCTAGAAGCGTCTGTCTCATACGAAGATGATATTTTTACAATTACAATCAAAGGCAAGGCCTTAAATAAATAAAAAATAAATTCATAATAAACCCATTGAAGCGAATGATATTTAATTATCATCGCTTCTTTTTTTTTGCAAATTTTTTACTATTTTCATAGAAAAATAAAAAATATGTTTATATTTTCATTTACTGGGTATAAATAAGTCAGAGATAGTCAAAGGAAGTGATATTATGGAGTATAAAGATTATTATAAGATATTAGGTGTCGACAAAAAGGCCTCTGATGCTGAGATTAAGAAGGCTTTTAGGACGCTTGCCAAGAAGTATCACCCTGATTTGCATCAAGGTGACAAGGCGAACGAAGAAAAATTTAAGGAGATAAACGAGGCTTACGAAGTTCTCTCTGACAAGGACAAGAGACAAAAGTATGACGCTTTCGGCTCTAACTACGACTTTAGAGGCGGACAAAACTTTAACCCAAACGATTTTGGTTTTGGTGGCTTTGGCAATGGCAACGGCGGCACTTATTACAGATACGAAACAAACGGCTCTGGTGGTGACTTCTCTGACTTCTTTAATATGTTCTTTGGCGGCGATTCTCAATCGGCTTCAGGAAAAGGATCTGGCTTTAATATAAATGACATTTTTGGCGGAAAAGCGCAATCTAATAAAAAATCGGGTTTTAATATAAATGACTTATTTAGAGGCAAGGCAAAAAAAGAGAGACAAAGGTACAATACTGAGCTATATATCACGCTTGATGAAGCTTATAATGGCTCAAAAAGATCAGTATCTTTAAATATTGACGGCAAAAACATTAACATAAATCTTAATATACCAAAGGGTATTACAGCTGGCAAGTCCATAAAAGTGGCTGGCGAAAAATGGGGCGTAAGTGGCGACATCTATTTCAAAATTCAATTCTTGAAGGACAGCCGCTACGAACTTGACGGCCTTGACATCAAAACTAGCGTCGACATCTACCCTTGGGGCGCGTATTTCGGCTGCGAAAGAGTGGTCGAAGTCTTTGACAAGAAGATCAAGATCAAGGTTCCAAAGGGCTACGATACTACTAAGCTTATGAGGATCAAGGGCAAGGGCTTTACTGATATGAAGGGCGCAACAGGCGATTTATATATCAGATTTAACATGGTGAACCCAAAACTTGACGAGGAAAGCGAAAAATTATACAAAGAATTAGAAGAAAAATATAAATAAATATAATAGAAGGTGATATTATGAACATGGATAAATTAACGAAAAAAACAATTGAGGCGATAAATAATTCGAATGAGGCTGCGAGGTCCTTGGGCAATCCTGAGATAAGACCTGCGCACCTACTAAAGGCACTACTTGAGGACAAGGAAGGCCTGATCAGAACTACGATTGAGGCGATGGGCGTAAATGTAGACGGTATGCTTATGGATGTCCAAGGCATCATTAACAATTTCCCTAAGCAAAGCGGCGCAAATATCTACACATCGGCTGAATACAACAAGGTTTTGGAACTAGCAGAAAATGAGATGAAAAACTTTCAAGATGAGTACCTAAGCGTTGAACATCTATTCTTAGGTATTATGGAAGTGAAAAATGCGAACATCGATGCCATTTTCAAGAAATACAATATAACGAGAGCGGCATTTCTAGATACTTTGAAGGGCTTTCGTGGCAATCAAAATGTAACGAGTGACAACCCTGAGATGCGTTATCAAGCGCTTGAAAAATACGGCAGAGACCTTGTGGAATACGCAAGGAAAGGCAATATGGACCCAATTATAGGCCGTGACGATGAGATCAGAAACGTTCTTATGATTCTTTCAAGAAGAACAAAGAACAATCCGTGCCTTATCGGTGACCCAGGCGTTGGTAAGACAGCCATAGTCGAAGGTCTAGCACAAAGGATAGTTAAGGGCGACGTGCCAGAAAATTTAAAGGACAAGACAATTTTCGAACTTGACATGGGCGCACTAATCGCTGGAGCTAAGTACAGAGGCGAGTTTGAAGAGAGATTAAAGGCGGTTTTAAAAGAAGTTGAAAAATCTGAGGGCAAGATAATTTTATTTATCGACGAAATTCACAACATCGTCGGCGCTGGCAGAACTGAAGGCTCTATGGACGCTGGAAACCTTCTAAAACCACTACTTGCAAGAGGTGTGCTAAGAACCATTGGCGCGACAACTATTGACGAATACAGAAAATACATCGAAAAAGATAAGGCACTTGAAAGAAGATTCCAAAAAGTTATGGTCACTGAACCATCTGTTGAAGACACCATCAGTATCTTAAGAGGTTTAAAGGAAAAGTACGAGGTTTATCACGGAATCAGAATTTCTGACCCCGCTGTTATAGCTGCCGCAGTACTTTCAGATAGATACATCACCGACAGATATTTACCAGATAAGGCCATAGACCTAATGGATGAGGCCTCGGCGATGATTAGAACTGAGATTGACTCGATGCCAGAGGAGCTTGACTCGAAGAGAAGGCTAATTATGCAGCTTGAAATCGAGAGAGAGGCTCTTAAGAAAGAGGACGACGAGCGCAGCATGAAGAGACTTGAAGAGCTTAACAAGGATTTGCAAGAGCTTCAAGAGGAATACGACGTCAGTCTAAAGAAATGGCAAGAGGAAAAGGACAGGATAGAGGACGTTAAAGAGCTAAAGAAAAAGATAGATGAGACAAAATACGAGATAGAAAAAGCTCAGAGAGAATACAATTTGGAAAAACTTTCCGAGTTAAAATATGGTACGCTAGCAAAACTTGAGGCAGAACTTAAGGAAAAGAACGAAAATGTCAATGAAAAGCAAAAGTATCTAAAGCTTGAAGTTACTGAAAACGAGATTAGAGACGTTGTATCGAAGTGGACTGGCATACCTGTTTCTAAGCTTGAAGAGAGCGAAAAGGAAAAACTACTAAAACTTGACGAGATACTTCATCAAAGAGTAGTCGGCCAAGATGAGGCGATAGAGGCCGTATCAAACGCCATCATCAGAAACAGAGCAGGACTATCAGATCCGAACAGACCTATCGGTTCCTTCATCTTCCTAGGACCAACTGGCGTAGGTAAGACAGAATTAACAAAGGCCTTGACACAAGATTTATTTGACGATGAAAAGAACATGATTAGAATCGATATGAGCGAGTATATGGAAAAATTCGCTGTATCTAGGCTAATAGGCGCACCTCCAGGATATGTAGGCTACGAAGAAGGCGGCGAACTTACTGAAAAAGTAAGAAGAAAACCATATTCGGTAGTATTATTCGACGAGATTGAAAAGGCGCATCCAGATGTATTCAACATACTTCTACAAGTTTTGGACGATGGTAGATTAACTGACAATCAAGGCAGAACAGTCGATTTCAAGAACACCATCATCATCATGACAAGCAATATCGGCTCGCCAGATATACTTGAAGGAATTAGCGAAGACGGCAAAATTACAGACGAAACAAGAGAAAAAGTTAATGACGAGATGAAGGCCGCATTCAGACCAGAATTTTTAAACAGAATCGACGAGATTGTTATGTTTAAGCCGCTTATGAAGGATGAAATTTTCGAAATCATCGAAAAAGAAGTTGACAAGATCAGAGTAAAACTCGAAGCAAGATCGATCACATTAAAGATGACAGACGCTTTGAAAGAGCACATACTTGAAGAGAGCTACTCATCAGCCTTCGGTGCAAGACCAGTTAAGAGATTCATTCAAAGAACAGTTGAAACAAAACTTTCTAGAATGATTATAGCTGGAGAAATTGCTGATGGTGATGCGATCACTATGGACTACGACGGCAAAGAGCTTACAGTAAAGAAAAATTAATATCAGAGCCATTGGCATAAGAAAAAAGAGCTTGTACATGGGGTACAGGCTCTTTTTTTTGAAGGAGATATTTCAAAATGAAAAAATATTTTCATCGTATTAACTTAGTTTTTCCTTTGAACTTTCTTAAGGCTCCTAAGTAGAAAATATAAGGCTGCTAGGCCAAGTATAAGTCCTAAGGCTTTCAAAATTAAATAATCATCCATATTGTAAACCTCCTTAAGATTGTTAAGAATCACTTGAATGTGATAAATCGTTCAATTATATATACCCATTTGCATGGAGATATAACAGTTTTATTAAATATTTATGCAAATATTGACAAAAATGTGAAAATGTAATACAATGTAATAAATAAAGGAGGAAGAGCTATGACTATATCTGTTAGATTAAGTGAAAAAGATGCAAAACTATTCAAAACTTATGCCGATATCAATGGTATAAGCATGTCTGAACTTATCAGAAGCTCAGTTTTGGAGCGCATCGAGGACGAATACGATATCAAAATCTACGAAGAAGCGATGAAAGAATATTTATCAGATCCAAAGACTTATTCTATGGATGAAGTAGAGAAAGAGCTGGGACTTTGATGCGATATAAACTTTTATTTTCAAAGAGGGCGCTTAAGGAGCTTAAAAAGATGGATAAGGCTGTGAGCGCACTGATATTTGCATGGCTTAAGAAAAATATCGATGGAGCGTCGGACCCAAGAGCTTTTGGAAAGGCACTCACTGGCGACAAGAAAGAGATGTGGCGCTACAGGATAGGAGACTACCGCGTTCTAGCGAATATTGAGGATGAGAACCTTACCATAATCGCGATTGAAATTGGCCACAGAAGAGATATTTATAAATAAATCCGTCCATTTCCTTGACAAAATAAAGTGGATGTGCTACAATCATCATTGTAATAATTAATACTTATCACTAGGGGAGCCATTGGCTGAGAGATTTATCGACCCTTACGACCTGATCTGGTTAGTACCAGCGTAGGCAAGTGCGAGCAAACTCCTAGTGATCATTCATTAGGGGGTTTTTTTATGAAAAAATTTGATACGAAAGTATTAACAGAAGCAGCAGTTATGATTGCCTTGTCAATAGTACTTGGCAGATTCAAGATTTTTGAAATGCCTCAAGGCGGCTCAATCACTCTTGGACAAATGATTCCTTTATTATTCTTCGCAATAAGACATGGCGCTGGACTTGGAATGATAGTTGGAGCTGTTTATGGCGTTTTAGACATGCTACTAGGCGGCTACATCTACACACCTATCCAAGCTATACTTGACTATCCACTAGCATTTGCCCTACTTGGACTTGCAGGATGCTTCACTAGACAAATAGTTAAGGAAGGAAAATCATTCTACGTACCAATCGCAGTTATAGTCGCAGTTTTAGGTAGATTCATCTGCCACGTTTTATCAGGCTACATCTTCTTCGCAGAATATGCAGAAGGATCAGGCCACGGCCCACTTATATACTCAGTTATTTATAATGGTACTTTCTTGGGAGTGGAAGCGGTTATTGCTTTTGTGATTATATTGATTTTATCAAAGAACGTATTGCTTTATGGACTAGACAAGAGCAGATAGTTTATTCTTGTAAAAATTATATATCTTTTGCATTGGCTATTGTGGGTGGTATGCTCGCAATAGCTTTTTCTTTCACTAGCCCTAAGACAAAAATCGTGCTTTTGATTAGAAAAAGACGGAAATACATCCGTCTTTAGAAATTTATAAGGATTAAATTGTAAAATGTGATATAATGATATATAGAATGATTACAAATACAATATCACACACAACGGCTTAGTCTTATTAGATGAGAAGTTAGTGTGGAATTTGTAGGTATTTTAAATGTGATATATCGGATATATTGGAGTATAGAATTGAAAATACTAATGATTGAAGATGACAGCACAATTGCCTTTGCTGTTAAAACTTACTTAAACAAACAGAATATTGAAACAATTATTTATAACAAGCTTTCTCTGACAGAAGATCTTAATTTTAATGATTTTGATTTAATTCTTCTGGATGTCAATCTCCCAGATGGGTCAGGATTTAATTTTTTAAAGTGGCTTAGAGAATTTTCTGACCTTCCTGTGATAATGATTACTGTAAAAGACGAAGACGAGTATGTTATCAAAGGTCTTTCTCAAGGAGCAGATGATTATATTACAAAACCTTTTTCTCTTCCTGTCCTAAAAGCAAGAATAGACAATGTTTTTAGCAGAAGAATAAAAAAGGTTGACGAACTGACTTTTGAAAATTTATCTTTAGATCTTATATCAAAACAAGCTTCGATAGATGGAAAAGATTTAGACCTTAACTTAAAAGAGTTTGCTATATTGGAAATGCTTTTAGAAAACCAGAATATAAATCTACTAAGAGAGCGAATTTTAGATTATGTTTGGGGTTATGATTTTTATGAAGTAAATGACAATACCCTAACTGTCACAATAAAAAGACTCAGATCTAAACTTGGAGATTATGGCAGTCATATAAAAACTCTTAGAGGGATAGGATATAGGTGGGACAATGAATAAACACAAAAATATTTTACTTGTCTTAATTTTAAATTTGATAATGTCTTTGTTTCTAGTTTATCTCAATCCAAGATTTGATATTCTAACACTTATTGGCTTTATAGTTATAAATATAATTCTATTTATAGTTATTTCAAAAATTGAAAAGAAAAAAGAAAAAGCTCTTGAGGATAAGATCAACAATATATTTAAACTACTACATTCACTTGATATAAACTCTGATAATTACGAAATTATTGACGATGAATTTGGCAAACTCAGAGATGAGATTATTAAAATTATTATAGAAAACAAGAAAATAGCTGAAAATGCAGAGAAAAACAAAGATACATTAAGAGAATATACAGAGGACATTGCTCATCAGATAAAAACTCCATTGACGGGATCCTTATTATTACTAGACTTATTAGAAGACCAAAATGACAACTTTTCCGAAGAATATATAGAAAGACTTAGAGATAATTTACTTAGACTCCATAACTTATCTGACATTTTATTAAAATTGGCAGCCCTTGATTCTGGAACAATAGAAATGGCAAAAGATAGTATATCGGCTAGAGAATTAATTGAAGATATCATACGAAACCTAAAAGATTATTTTATCAATGATAATATTGAAATTTCTCTTGATGGAGAAGACTTTTATCTTATATGCGATAAGAAATGGACCTATGAAGCAGCATTTAATGTGATGAAAAATGGTCTAGAAGCAACAGAAGATAGGCATATAGAAATTCACTTAAAAGAAACGAACTTATATAAGAGCATATTAGTAGAAGATTTCTCAGATGGCTTAGATCGACAAACGTTAGAAAAAGTTTTTAGGCGTTTTTATAAGATAGATCCAAATTCAAATGGCTATGGGATTGGGCTTCCTATGGCAAAATCTGTTATGGAAAGACAAAATGGAGAGCTTTTATATCGTAAGGGGAAAAAATCAAATTCCTTTGAACTGAGATTTTATAACTGATTTAATTATGGCTGTGTAAATAAAGCACAGTCATTTTTTTCTAGTCACTTTCCAGTCACTTAAGTCTAATATAATCTAAGAAAGATAAGGAGGACTAAATATGAATATTGTAAAAACAGTAGATTTAACAAAAACTTACAATAGTGGAGTAGAAGTACACGCTCTATCAAATGTGAATTTTGAACTAGAAAAAGGAGATCTTGTCGCCATTATTGGAGATAGCGGGTCAGGAAAGTCTACCTTGCTTCATCTATTAGCAGGAGTTGATAAACCAACAAGTGGTGATATATTTATTCAAGATAAAAATATTACCAAGTTTAACAAAGATGAAATGACAGTATTCCGCAGAAGGAATATAGGCGTAGTATATCAATTTTTTAATTTGATTCCAAACATCAACGTTCGAAAAAATATTTTACTTCCTCTTTTGTTAGACAATAAAAAGGCAGATGAAGAATATTTAAAGGAAATTTTATCGATACTAGGAATAGAAGGAAAGCTTGATAGGTATCCAAAACAATTATCCGGTGGAGAGCAACAAAGAGTCGCTATTGCTAGAAGTTTGATTACAAGACCTGCAATAATCTTAGCAGATGAGCCTACAGGAAATCTCGATAGAAAAAATTCTGAAGAAATCACAGGACTTTTCAGACTTGTAAATAAGAGATTAAATTCTACAATTATGATAATAACTCATGATGAAAAAGTAGCAAATTCTTGTGATAAAGTCTATAGAATGGTAGATGGTAGGTTAAATTTCTTAGGAGATGAAACTTATGAAAATTATTAATGACCTAGCTGATGGAGCTGTAAAAAATAATAAGAAAGACAGTTTTGCTATTAAAATTTCCATACTTTTAGCGGTAATGTTATTAGGAACTGTAATTTTTATCTTCAACTCGTTAAAAACTGACAAGTATGAGTATGTAAAGAAAACTTTTGGAGATTATCATGTGAATATAAGTGGAATTGACCAAGGTTTTTATGATAAATTAAAAAACGATAAAGATATTGAAAAAGTTTCTTTCAATAAAGTAATAAAAACAGACTTAAATGCAGTTATATATGAAAATGGAGATCCTGCAAGCCTTTTACGTTATGATATTAAGGAAGGAAAAAAGCCAGAAAAAGCAAATGAACTTTTAGTTCCAGAGATATTTTTGATAAAAAATAAAGAATATGATTTGGGTTCTGAAATAACTGTTCGTGATAAAACTTATAAAATAGTTGGTACTTATGAAGATTTTAGCTATTCATTTGAAGAGGCTATGCTTGTAGGTTTATCTAAAAGTGATGATAAAAAAGTCTTGTTTGAAAAAAATGTTGGTACCGAAGCAGAAATTTGGTATAAAAATATAAGAGATACCTATACAAAGACTAGGGAAATTTTATCAGAAATGAATATTGATGAGAACCATGCCCTAGATATTGGTAGAGTATTTTATAATAAAGATATCTTAGAATATAAAATGGTCTATCCAAAAGGAATCATTCCACCAAAAAGTGTTGTAAACTCAGCTTTAGAACAATATGGAGCAGCTTTCTTTCTTTGCCTACTTTTTGCTTTTATCATTTATGGGGCTTTTAATGTATGGAACAATAGGGATCTAAAGGAAATTGCTCTATTAAAAAGCACTGGGATGACAGATAAGCAGGTAAAGCAATTAATTCGAAAGAAAGCATTTAAACTTTCAACCTTACCAATAGCCTTGGGAACAATCTTATCTTTGGCTTCTGCAAATCTGCTCTTATATTTGATGTGGCTTAATAATACAAAATCTTATCAAAACATATCAAATATTTTAGGTCAAAGTGTAAAATCTATGGATTTCCATTTCATATTTCCAAGCCCTATATCTATTTTAATAATTGTTTTGTTATCCTTGATAATGGTGTATTTTTCAGCATTGATCCCTGCCAAGAAAAGTGCAAAATTAAAGATAATAGAAGGTTTAAATGGTATTACAGAAAAAAATATTAAATTAGGAAAATCAAAAATAAATGGACCAATAGAAAAGACTTTAGCAAAAGATTATTACAGGTCTTATCGTTCAACCTATCGAATTGTTGTAATTTCCATGGCTCTGTCTGCCTTGGTACTGACTACAGTTTTAGTTGACCAGTCATATAGAGCTTTAAATGAAAAATATAATTCTTATAAAAGTCCTTACAATTTTGAATCTAGTATTTATGTAGGTGATTTTTTGGATAAAAACTTTGTTCATGATATAGAAGAAGTTGAAGGCATAGACCAATTGCATGTATACCAAAGAGTTGATACAAAATTTTACCTTGGTGAAAATGAGGACTTTATTTCTAAGGATTTAAATGAAGCTTTAAATAGCGGTAAAATACCGGAAGATAAATTATATTCCAACATATATGCCTTAACAGATGAGGATTTCGAAAAACTTTTAAAAGAAAATAATATTTCGAATGCAAAGTATTTACTACTAAATAAAATTCCAAAAGATAGTAGAAGTCCTTATTCTTTAAATGAATATATAAAAATTTCTGATAAGGATACAGGAAAAGTAACTTTAAAATATAATGCAAATGGTAAGTCCATGCCTATAAAAATAGATTCAAGTATCGATGAAATGCCTTATAATCTAGAAGCTTATAATGACAATCAAATATCTATCTTTACAAGTGAAAGTTCTATGAAAAAATTTATTGATGAATATGGAATAGATGAAGGCAACCCAGTTTATTACTACTTTGTAAAAATCAAAGCCGATAATAATAAAGAAAAAGTATTTGAAGATGCGGAAAAAGTAATTTCGACCTATGTTCCAAAATCTGACCATGGAACTTCCACAGAAATTCTAAAAGCGGCTATGGATAAAGAAGTAATAAGGAATGAAAGACTTCTAAATCTAGCTATCCAAATCATTCTTATAACCATCGCTCTGTCCAATGCCTATAATAGCTTTAAAGGAAACCTTAGAGCGAGAGCCAATGATTTTAAACTCCTATCCACTACAGGTATGACAGAAAAACAAATGGAAAAGATGGTCTTTGGAGAAGGAAAAATATTGTTTAAAAATATTTTCTTAGCCTATATCTTTATGTTCATTATTGGAATTGCATTGAGAGCCTATAGAAGTAACTATGAATTAGCATTTGCGATAAAAGGTCTGATAACAAATATGAATTATATCCCTCTAATAGTAGTATTTGTATTTATGATTGTAGGAGTTTTATTTGCAATAAAAAGTGGTTTTAAAACAATAAACGAAAACTCAGATAATACTTTCAAGAGTATATAAGAAAAAGGCTGTGAGCATTTAAATCACAGCCTTTTATCTATGCCACCTAAAGACTTTATGACCTAGTTTTTCTAAAATCCCTAATTCAATGAACCCTTGAGCTTGCTCTGAAAAATCTGTTTGTGCAGGTTCATTGACAAGGGCAATTGTATTGTGACGATAAATGAAAACACTTTTCGATGTGTAATACACTTTTCGTTATAAGAACAAAACTAAGATTCACATAAAACTAACAAAGATAAAATTATTAATTAATAATTCATAAAAACAATTCAAAAAACTCAAAAAATCTCTTCATATAAAAAATATTGGTGCTATAATATCAAAAAGGAGATTGATCAAATGAAAATAAAAGAATTTTTACACAAGAAAAACGTACTCGTATCCTACAAAGTTTACCTAATTGACGTACTTGGCAATATGGCGATGGGCCTTTTTGCCTCGCTCTTGATAGGTACTATACTTAACACGATCGGTACACACACTGGATTGAAATTTTTATCGGAAGAGCTTTGGCCGCTTTGTAAAATGATGACTGGCCCAGCCATCGCCGCGGCGATAGGAGTTGCACTAAAGGCACCAAACCTAGTTATGCTCTCATCGCTCGCAGTTGGTTACATAGGCAATGAACTCGGTGGACCAGTTGGCTGCCTTATCGCCTCAGTCGTTGCCATTGAACTCGGAAAACTTATTTCTAAGGAAACAATGATAGACATCATCGCAACACCACTCACTGTAATACTTTCAGGTTTTGCCATCGCAAAATTCGTTGGCCCATCCATAAATATGATGATGGTGGGGCTAGGCGACGTAATCATTGAAGCAACTAAGCTTAGACCATTCTTCATGGGTATGGTGGTCTCTTTAATAGTCGGCATGGTTTTGACTCTGCCAATATCGTCGGCGGCTCTTTGCATGATGCTTGGGCTAAGTGACCTTGCTGCAGGCGCTGCAACTGCTGGCTGCTGCGCACAAATGGTGGGCTTTGCGGTGATCAGCTACAGGGTGAATAAGGTTGACGGCCTGCTTGCTCAAGGACTCGGCACTAGCATGCTACAAATACCAAACATAGTAAAAAACTGGAAGATATGGCTTGCGCCATGCTTAGCAAGTGTTATTACTGGACCGATTGCAACTTGTGTCTTTAAGTTGAAAAACACTCCGCTCGGCGCTGGTATGGGTACATCTGGATTGGTTGGTATTTTGGAAACCTTCAACGCAATGGAAGGGGAAGATATGATGGTGACTGCACTTGGTGTTGCTCTTACGTACGTAATTTTGCCTGCGGTATTATCATTACTATTCCATAATTTATTTAAAAAGCTTGGCTGGGTAAATGATAATGACTTATTACTTTCGCGTTAAATTATAATTCTATTCCGATTAGACATTTTTCAAAGCTATACTATAAAAATGTATAGCTTTTTTTATTCATATTGGGTATTAATAACTGTAATAATTAAAATAATATTTTGCTAAGAAAATGTGAGGTCTTTGCTATTTAAGCAAAGAGGGCGCATTTGAAGAACCTCGGTCTTTTTGACCGAGAACCTTGGTGCTTCGCACGATAGCAAAAGATGAGGAGGTTTTTTATATGGCATGTACAACAATCTTAGTCGGTAAAAACGCGAGCTACGACGGCTCAACTATAGTCGCAAGAAATGAAGACTCACCTTCAGGTGAATTTTGCGCAAAAAGATTTGCGGTGATGAAGGCAAAGGACCAACCACGCAAATACAAGTCAGTGATTTCAAAGGTCGAAATCGATTTGCCAGACGATCCGATGGACTACACATACTCACCAAGCTCTGACACAAAGGACGGTATTTGGGGCGCTTACGGCGTTAACGCTGCAAACGTTACCATGAACGCGACTGAAACGCTTACTACAAACGAATTAGTTATGGGCGCTGATCCACTCGTTGAGTACCATAAAGATGAGGACGGAACTGAGCACTTTGGCGGCATAGGCGAAGAAGACCTAGTAACCATCACACTTCCATACATCAAGAGCGCTAAGGACGGCGTTAGAAGATTGGGCGCACTACTTGAAAAATATGGCACTTACGAGATGAATGGTATTGCCTTCCAAGACGAAAATGAAATTTGGTGGCTTGAAACAATTGGCGGCCACAACTGGATGGCAAAGAGGGTTCCGGACGACGCTTATGTAATTATGCCGAACCAACTAGGTATAGATGAATTCGATTTTGACGACGCTTATGGCGATGAAAATGAATATATGTGCTCAAAATCATTAAAAGATTTAGTTAAAAAAGCACATCTAGATAAGAGAATGTCGGAAGAAGAGGTATTTAACCCAAGAGACGCCTTTGGTTCACACGACGACTCAGACCACACATACAATACACCAAGAGCATGGGTTTTACTACGCTACTTCAATCCAAAAACATTCTTCTGGGATGGCTACGACGCAGAATTAAAGCCAACAGATGACATATTGCCATGGGCAATGATACCAGAAAAGAAAATTACTATAGAAGAAGTAAAATGGGCACTATCCAACCATTATCAAGGTACACCTTATGACCCATACGCAAAGCATAAAGACGAAATGAAGGCCGGCATATTCAGACCTATCGGCATAAACAGAAACAACGTTTTGGGCTTAACACAAGTTAGAGGCTACATGCCAGACGATTTGAAGGCGCTTCACTGGCTAGCACTTGGATCCAACGTTTTCAACGCGATAGTACCATTCTACACAAAGGTTTCCAAAACTCCAGACTACGTTGGAAAGGCAGTAACTAAGCCAAGTACAGACAATTTCTACTGGATAAACAGGATTATAGGAGCGCTTGCCGACGCACACTTTGCTGAAAACGCTTCAAACGTTGAACGTTACCAAGCTAAAATCAATAATAAGATGAATGAATATATCAATAGATTTGACGACGAATACGCTAAGGCAAAGGATAAAGAAGCCTTCTTTGAAAAAGCAAACCAAGAAATATCAGATTTTGTAGAGAAAGAAACTTTGGATTATTTGGATAAAGTTCTTTATACAAGCTCTTGCCTAATGAGGAATGGTTTTTCGCGCAGCGACGCCTAGTTCTTATCAAAATTGCGACTAAGGCTTGTTTCGTTCGTTTGTGCCTTGCGGAGTGCGTTTAGCACACCTCAGGCACTCACTCACTGTACTTCGCCTTATTCATCATAGCGCAAAGGTTCACGTCCGTTTATGGACGGGGTTCTTCTTTTGCCAACAGAACTAGAATTGCGGCGACTTTGATGTAAAGTATTATTATATGTAGCAACGTATACTTTGGAGGTATTTATGAATAAAAAAAATAAAAGAGTATCTCATGATAATAAGAAGAAAAAAACTAGAACAAAAATAGAAGTACCTAATAAAGAGACTTTAGAAGCGATTGAAGAAGGAAGACGCATGGCACTCGATCCAAATGCACCTTCTTATGATAATATTGAAGATTTAAGAAAAGCACTAGATGTATAAAATGAAAGCTGTGAGAAATTTCTCACAGCTTTTATTTTTTATAGCATGTTTATTGTTTATTGATTAGCCTCGTTTGATCTTATATTCATTTCTTTTTAATAAATATTTCTTTATTCACTAGCCTTTTATCTATATACTCTGAATCATAACTTGACCATGGGACTTCGCGAATCGAATGCGAACTAAGCTTTGAAGATCACTTTCATAGTAGTTCCTTCACCCACGACGCTATTAACATCAATCGATCCACCCATATCCTCAACTATATGCTTCACTATGGATAGACCAAGGCCGGTTGAGTTTGTATTTCTGTTTCTTCCCTTGTCGACCATGTAGAAGCGCTCGAATATACGAGGGATTTCGTCTTTCTCAAGGCCGATGCCTGTGTCTGAAATTTTGCTTATGATATTGTCCCCGCGTTTTTCGACGGAGATTGTAAGCTTGCCGCCATCTTTATTGTACTTGATAGCGTTTGAGATTAGGTTTCTATAAAGCTCCGAAAGCATGCCAAGTGGCACGTTTTTCTTAAGTCCTTCTTCAATGTGGCTTTCGACTGTTAAATTTTTCGCGTCGATTTTGCCCTTATATAGCTTTAAGATATTCTCTATAGTCTCTTTAATCGAAACTTCTTCTTCGCTCTTTAGCTGTGGTTTTTCGTCTAGCTTCGATATCATGATGATGTTATCGATCAAGCGTAGCATTTGACCTGCTTCGTCAAAGATGATGCCGGAGAATTTTTTGATGTCCTCTTCCTTAACCATACCGTTTTTAATTAGCTCGGCGTAGCCAGATATCGATGTTAGTGGGCTCTTTAGCTCGTGCGAAACGTTCGCAGAGAACTCACGTCTTAGTTTTTCGGCCTTTTTCTCGTCGTTTACATCAAGAACTAGCATGATGATGCCGGTAAGGGCATTGCCATTCTCAATTGGTGAAAGATATATCTTTAGGTTGTCTTCGTCGACCATAATCTCAAAGCTCGATGACTTGTGCGTTTGAATTAAATCATTTAGTCTAGTCGATACCTCTTGGCCCCTTGTTAGTCTCACGACGTCCATGCCCGTATAATCAGTTTGCATATTTGACTTAAATAGCTTCTTCGACGCGTCGTTGAGCTGAACGACCTTTAAGTCAGTGTCTATAAGTACCAGGCCTTCGTTCATGTTCCTAAGTATCTCATTCACTGTTGATTCCTTAGTTTCAAGGCTTTCTATATAGCCTTTGATGTCTTTATTTTTTCTCTCTATAGTCCTTATGAATGGGCTTAGTTCGTCGTAAACGTCGATCTTAGCTGTATTGAAATCGTCTCTGTGTAAGTGCTCTGCAGCGTAATCGATAGGCATTAGCAGTTTGTCTACGAGTTTTTTGTTTATTAGTAAAAGCACTAGAATAAGTAGAATTGACATAAGTAGTATAAGTGGAACTACTTTCATAAATGAGCCAAGTATTGATTCTGTTTGCTTTGATAGCCTTATTACGTTTCCGTCACTCATTAAACTAGCGTAGTAGTATGTGTCTTTGCCAAGGGTGTTGGATAGTCTCACGTCTTTGCCGATGTCGCCATTTAAGGCTTCTTTAATCTCTTTTCTTTCCGCATGGTTCTCCATCGATGCAGGATCTGTGAAGTTATCATATAGAACATTGCCTTCTGGATCAACTACGGTAAAGCGAAGATTTACATCAAAGCGTCCCATTATCTCTAAATCGTTCACATCTAGCATGGATGCTAGGGCAAGTTCGTCTTTTAAATCTTTTAACTCATTCTTTCTAGTATTTTGGTAGAATATAGCTGTACTTATTGTAACGCTTAAGACTATTGCTATAAAAAAGCAAATGGCGTAGGTGATGTTTAGTTTTTTCTTCATTTTTCGTCACCAACCTTATAGCCAAGGCTTCTGATAGTTTTGATAACGCCTTGATATGGCTCAATCTTCGATCTTATTGAGGCGATGTGAACGTCAACAGTTCTTGTCTCTCCTTCAAAATCGTAGCCCCAGATCTTCTCTATAATCCTGTCTCTTGTTAGTACGATGTTTGGGTTCGATAGTAAAAAGTATAAGAGCTCAAACTCTTTATAAGTAAGAGAGATGGGCTCGCCATCAACTGTTGCGGTTCTTTTGTCGTAGTCTAGTCTGATGCCGTCGTAATCAAGTACGTCGCCAGCGTTCACTTTGCTGCGTCTAAGAAGGGCTCTGACCCTTGCCAAAAGCTCCAAGACGCTAAATGGCTTTGTGATGTAGTCATCGGCGCCTCTATCGAGACCTGTAATCTTGTCAAACTCAGTAGTCTTAGCTGTTAGCATAATTACGGGGATGTTCTTTAGTGCGGCATCCCTCTTCATTTGATCAAGTATTTCAAGTCCGCTTGTGCCAGGCAGCATGATGTCGAGCATAACTAGCGTTGGCACTTCTTTTTTAACTCTTGCGAAGAACTCATCAGCATTCTCAAAGCCTTCAGCCTTGTAATTTTCATTGTGCAGTGCATATAGAACTAAGTCCCTAATGCTCCTGTCGTCTTCAACTATATATATCATAGCTCCTCCTACTCATAGTGCTTAGAAGTGATTGAAAATACGCTCCAGTCCGCGATAGATTCTGCGTTGTCGCCGATTCTTTCGAAGTACTTCGCAATTTGTATGATGTCAATAAGCCTTAGAGCGTCGTCTTTTTTCTCGCCAATCTTGTCTACGATTTCGCTCATGATATGGCTGAATAAAGCGTCAATCTTGTCGTCAGAGGCGATGACCTTGTAGCTCTCTTCCAAATCGCCAGTTATAAAGGCGTCAATCGCGCTCTTTAACATCTTCTTAGTTGATAGGCACATATCCAAAATCTCTTCAGTGAAGTCCTCGCCGATACTTACAAAATTAAGTAGGCCAGCGACTTCAATCACGTGTCCGCCGATCTTTTCAACGTTTCTGATGATGTTTAAAGTAGACGAAACAAACCTTAAATCCTTTGCAACCGGTTGTTGAGTCGACATAATCTTAAGGCAAAGAGTCTCGATGTTTCTGTTATACTCGCGAATTTCGCCCTCTTTACTCTCAATCTCGCGAAGCTGATCTTTGATATCCACATCCTCCGCAGCAGTCTCTATAGTTACCTTCATGTCCATCAGCATCTTTTCAACGATAGCACTATATAAAATGATTTCATTTTTTAAATTTTCTAATTCATTAATGTATCTTGTTCTTACCATGATTATACCCCTTTTTTAACCGAATCTACCAGTGATATAGTCTTCAGTCTTTTTATTTTTTGGATTTTGGAAAATGGCGCTCGTTTGATCCGACTCAATGATTTCGCCTTCAAAGAAGAAGGAGCAGTAGTCCGATATACGAGCCGCTTGTTGCATGTTGTGAGTCACGATGACGATGGTGTAGCGGTCCTTAAGTGATTCGCATAATTCTTCAATCTTCGATGTCGATATTGGGTCAAGAGCCGATGTTGGCTCGTCCATCAATAGTACTTCCGGTTCAACAGCAAGTGCCCTTGCTATGCAAAGCCTTTGTTGCTGTCCACCAGATATTTGAAGCGCGTTTCTCTTTAGTTTATCCTTTACTTCGTCCCAAAGAGCCGCACCTTGTAAAGATCTTTCTACGATGATGTCTAGGTCCTTTTTCTTCTTAATTCCGTGAACACGAGGGCCATAAGCAATGTTATCGTATATAGACATGCTGAAGGGGTTTGGCTGCTGAAAAACCATACCGACCCTCTTACGAAGCTCGTTCACATCAACTTTTGGAGCGTAGATGTCCTCGCCATCCAAAGTGATTTCGCCAGTGATTTTTACACCATCGACAAGATCATTCATTCTATTTAAACTCTTTAATAGCGTTGACTTACCACAGCCAGATGGGCCAATGAAAGCCGTGATTTTGTTCTCAGGCATATCCATAGACACATTCTTTAGCGCCTGAAAATCACCATAAAAGAGGTCAACATTTTTAACTTCAATTTTATTCATTATTTCATAACCTTTCTTGATAATTTTGTTGAAAGCATATTGATAATTACAACCACAATCAGTAAAACAAAGGCAGTTGCAAAGCTTGCTTCAACGTGGAAGCCCTCGTCACTTAGTACGTACATGTGTAGGGCAAGCGTCCTTCCTGATTCGTTAAGCGCCTTTGGCATGGCAGTCGCAGTACCTAGAGTGTAGATAAATGCAGCGGTTTCGCCGACGATTCTACCTATAGAAAGTATGATACCTGCCAAAATTCCGTTCATAGCTGGAGGTAAAACTACTTTGAATATCGTCGATAGCTTTCCCGCGCCTAGACCAAAAGATGCCTTTCTAAACGAGTCAGGCACAGCAAGTATCGCTTCTTCCGACGTTCTTATTATGATTGGCAAAACCATGATGATGGCGGTTAAGACGCACGCCATGATCGAGTATTGCATCTGAAGCTCATATACAAAGAAGATCATACCAAATAGACCGTAGATGATAGACGGTATACCAGCTAGTGACTCAGTACCAAGCCTAATAATCTTTACGATTTTCGAGCCCTTCTTTGAGTATTCACTTAGGTAGATGGCGCTCGCAACACCTATTGGCACGGCTACCAGTAAAGTGAGTACAACGACTACAAGCGTCACAATTAAGCTTGGCAGCATCGATACGTTTTCACTTGTGTACTTAGGCGCGAATAAAGATGGCCTTAGGTTTGGTATACCATTGACCGAAATGTAAAGGATTATGAAGACAAGTGTAGCCAAAGTGAAGTAGGCAGCGACCTTGATCAGTATTTTCAAAAATTTACTCATAATTCTTTTCACTTCCTTTAATAAAGTAGAATATAGTGTTAATTATCAAAATGAAGATGAATAGGACCATGGCAGTCGCGACAAGTCCTTGTCTGTGCTTTGGTGTAGCGTATGCCATCTCTATAACTATATTTGTTGTAAGCGTTCTAACCCCTTGAGTAATGGAGCCAGGGATTCTAGGCTGATTACCTGCGATTAAGTAAACAGCCATAGTTTCACCTATCGCTCTACCGATGCCTAAGATGAAAGAGGAGATGATCCCGCTCTTTGCGGCAGGTACAACGACTTTAAATATACTTATTTCCTTACTTGCGCCGAGCGCTACTGAACCTTGGTAGAATGACTTTGGGACGGCTCTTAATGATGACTCACATATGGAGATTATAGTTGGAAGTATCATTATTCCTAAAAGTAGGGATGCCGTTATTATATTCATGCCGTCACCGCCAAACGCCTTTCTTACAAGTGGCACAATAACTACAAGGGCAAAGAAACCATATACAATTGAAGGGATGCCCGCCATTAGCTGAACGGCTGGCTCCAGTATTTTGTATGCTTTTTTATTGGCATAGAAGGCCATATATATGGCTGTCAAAAGTCCTATAGGCAGACCTATGATAATCGCGCCGAGCGTTGTATACACACTGCCAACTACCATTGACACGATACCGTAAGATGCGGGAACGTTTCTAGGAGCCCATACTTTGCCAAATAAAAATGCTTTTAGTCCGTACTCTTTTACAAAGGGAATGCCCTCGGAAAAAATGAAGTAGCATATAAGTAAAAGAGCAAAGACAGATATTAGAGAGATGACAAAGAAGAAATACTTCATGAAATTCTCTTTAAAATTTTTATTCATAATTACTCCTTATAAAATTATGGAGGGCTCAAATCTGGCCCTCCTCAAGAAATTTTCTTTTAGTCTAAATTATTTAATATCTCCCCAAGTTTTTGTTTCACCTACGAAGATGGCTTTGATTTGATCAAGACTTAAATCGTCTACAGCATTGTCATTGTGAACTATAACAGCGATACCGTCTTTAGCGATAACCACGTTAGTTAATTCAGCCTTTTCTTCATCAGATAAATCTCTTGAAGCCATACCTAGGTCAGCTGCACCTTCGATAGCTGCTTGGATACCAGCAGATGATCCTGTTGATTGAATTTCAATCTTAACGTCTGGATACATTTCCATGTATTTTTCAGCGAACTTTTCCATAAGTGGAGTAACAGATGTTGAACCACCTACAACAAGCTTACCAGATTGAGAATTTTGTTTGTATTCAGCAGCTGCAGTGTCAACTTGAACGTATTTGTTTTCAAGAA
>ERZ1673742.690-NODE-690-length-38486-cov-5.510760_pt1 | contig 38486 bp, 25 predicted proteins | sample MGYA00580208_ERZ1673742 | MGnify/ENA primary metagenome ERZ1673742 (study PRJEB41218, sample SAMN15661774) | gut metagenome | host: Homo sapiens | place: Canada: London | collected 2015-08-20/2019-03-30 | study: EMG produced TPA metagenomics assembly of...
CATGAGCGATTAACATATGCTCATTTCCAATAAAATACACTATTTTCGTAACTTCCAGGTACAAAAATACAATAAAAAATGGGGAATGAAAAAAGAAGGAAGAGAGAACACTCAAAAGAAAAACGCTTCTTAAGGCAGGATTGGGCAGAAACAGTTTCGAGGCTGCAACAGGGCAGCCCTCGAACAAAAAAAAAGAGTTCCCGTTCACCGGAAACTCTTTTTCATATACGATGTAAAGTGACAGACTATTTAAAAAATATAGGCAACAGATACCTGCCAAGTCTTAGTCTTATAAGAAGCGTCTGTTCCTTCAATATCAGCAGTGTCGCCCAATGGGATATTGTAATTAGCACCTACCTGCAGATGGTTCAGCAACTTCAAACCGGCACCCACATTAATACCTACTTGCGCTTTCTTCTTATCAATTCCCGACTTCTTTTCAAAATCGAAATAAAAATCAGGACCTGCAGCAAGATAAATACCGGCCATACTTCCCAAACCGATTGTATATTTCAGGTTTACAGGAATATCAATACCGTTTTGCTTGATAGTCAAATCCTCGTTTCCTTCAGAAACCTTTATACCTCTTTGAGCAAAAAGCAAGGCAGCATCTACTCCCAACCCTACGATTGGAATATTAAACTCGGCCATCGGACCAATAAAGAAACCGGTAAAATTATCCTTCTTAAAGTTATCGCCTACATTAGAGAAACTCGCCTTCGACAAGTTCAAACCTCCTTTTACACCAAAGTGTATTTGCGCCTGGGCAGGCATCGCCATACCGATACATACGGCAATCATTAAAGCACCAAAAATCTTTTTCATAAATTTACGTGTTTATAATTCGGGACAAAGATATATAATTAGAATAAATAAACACAATTTATCGGTTTTTTGTTCGCTCAAAGTCGCTGTTGTTCACTTAATCCGACGCCCATACATTTATATTTGCTCTTTTGAAGATTGAACTTACAATAGAGCATCAGTTTCATCCACCACTCACAGACTAATAAGAAATTCTTATTAGTTCAATTTTCATCCTATCTATCATCTATAAATCTTGGGAAAATGATAGTTAATCAAATTTACTTCCTAATTATCATACATAACCTTTTCAGCCAACACGTACGGCAAGTGGTCTGCTCCAATGCAAGTTCTTTTTCTAAATGCCGCATCCGGTCACATTGCTTCAACCATTTGCTCTGCAGTGCATCATACAAAAATTTAGCTCCTTTATATATGGTGATTTCCTTATCTTGTTTGCCTAAAAGTGATGCGTATATTGAACAGACTTGAGATTTATCCATGCAATATCGTTCCAACTTTTCGATATACATCAATGTAATCCCCTTTTTATTCCGGTTGATAAAATCCTGAATACTTTCATCGTCGATGATGTCGATGTCGGCTCTTTGGTAGTCCACGGTGATTTCTCTTATCTCTATCAAGACCCAGATATATTCTGTCTCGAATCCGTACTTTGCAGCCGCTTCTTCTATACTAATCCATTGTGCCATAGCGTTTGTTCTTTTATGTGTGATACAATAAGGGATGAATAATGTTTTATTCATGTATATTAGCACAACGAGCATCCACTCTTTTTGCAGTCCGCCGGATGGAGATTGGCTAGGTTAAATTGTGGGGTAATTGATAACCGGCCGAATACAAGAAAGACGCAGATGCTGCTGTACCATTATCCACTTTCAAGGCTAGCTAAACCGACCAGAGAACAATGATAACAGCAGACACCCACGTCAATCGTTTATATATAACACATCTTTTACGAATATGTTGATATACATCCGTTCACGTGGAGTATCTACCGTATCATCTCCCTCTGTTTGAATTAGCTATTTCTGAAATCGAGAGATAATACGCTTTTACTCCATATAGGAAATAAAAACCGCTTCCTGCCTGTTTCATCACGCTGATGGGCTGAAAGCGTATGACAAAGATATATGTTTTTTTTGAAAGGTAGCAGAAATATGGAAATAAATATAGGAAGTTCTGTATTAAAATGAATTTGATAAAATATAATCCTGTTTCTTATTTCTGATTACTGAAATCCGTCACCAATAAAAATAAATAAGCAATTTTACTCTCATACTCTCATCAATCGTTTGAAAAGCCTTTATTCATCGGAGTTACAGGTATGAGAGTAAGTATGATAGTAAGATGAGAGTAACTTTTACTCTCATACCTTGTCATAAGCGTCTTGATTTTAGTTGAACTTCTTACATTCTATAATTAGAGCACTTTGCTCACAAGCTTAAAACAATATGTTTCAAGCAATTAGATTTATTAATACAGATAACAGTTACCGATAATCTCTTTACGGGTGACATATCCTCCATGTTCTTCTATCAGAAGTCTCAATTTATCATCCATATCACTCTTGTCTTATTATGTACAAATATACGGCATTTATTTCTAAGTGCCGTAGTTTTGTACATATTTTCTTTTGATACAAAAGTGAGTAGGAGCATGACTTAACTATTTTTCAAGCAAAAGAAATTACAGTTCCGAGGCGGGAAACTCCAGTTCCCACCGTAGGAAATGAGCGTTTCCAAGGCAGGAAACGACAGTGTCCATGTATGGATACCGCAGTTTCCGTACGTAGATACTGCAGTCTCCTTATAGGGATACCATGAACCTCCCATAGCTTCGCATAAAGAAATCAAGGGCTTTTCTTTAGTTATATTATACGTTGCAGATACTTTATCTGCAACGTATCTGCAACAGGTATCTGCAACGCTCCAACTGCCTATTTACTAATACATTACAAGCGTTTTGTTGCAGGTGGCAGATACTTTGATGTTTTTTAAACTTTATGGGAGAAGATTATACTCATTCTTACTACTATGAAAACAAATCATTTAACGCCTCGCTCATACTAGGATGAGTAAAAATGAAGTCACGCAGGAAAGTATAATCCTGACCTGTCTTCATTGCAACAGCAACTATATTGATTACTTCGCTGGAATCAGGCGCAAACAGCATACAGCCCAATATTTTTCCCGTATTCTTATCAATAACAGCTTTCAAAAGGCCATCCGTTTCTCCCAATGTTTTCGCTCTTGGTATCGCCATAACGGGCAATTTCTTGATAATAATATCCAAATTCTGTTTACGAGCCTCTTCTTCATTCAATCCGATACGTGCTAATGGAGGATCAATAAAAACAGAGTAGCTAACCGGATTGCGATCATTGGTTGTCCGTTCTTTATCGCCAAACAGATCCTCCCGGATAATCCGGTAATCATCCAATGAAATATAAGTGAACTGCAAACCACCTTTCACATCACCAACGGCACGTATATTCGGTTGGGTTGTTTTCAGGTATTCATCCACAATGATCGCTCCGCGTGCATCCGTCTCCACTCCGGCAACTTCCAAATTCAGATCTTTCGTGTTCGGCCGGCGTCCTGTAGCCAGCAATACAGCATCAGCTTCAAGTTCCACCACCTCACCAGTTTGTGAATCAGAAAAAACAACGACTGCTCCATCTTCGATATGTTTCACAGATTGAACCTTTGCATTCATTCGAAAAACAATGCCTTTTTTCTCTAATGTTTCTTTTACACTTGCAGCAATATCCCGGTCTTCACGCACAATCAGTTCAGGATAACTTTCGAGTACGATCACCTGTGAACCGAACGAAGCATACATAGACGCAAACTCCAAACCGATGTAACCGCCACCGATAATAACCAGCCGACGGGGAAGCTCGGTCAATTCCATGATTGAGGTACTTGTATAAACCAACGGATTACCCGCAACTCCATCAATGGGAGGAATAACTGTTTCTGCTCCCGTATTGATAATAATTTGCTTCGATGTCAGCATTATTTCTTCAGTAGATGTACGGACAGAAACCACATCGGAAGAGACAAAAGAGCCCACACCTGTATAGACTGTTACATTGGGATTATCTGCCAGATTATGGTAATTCTTATTTCTCAATGCACTTGTCACAGCCTCTTTCACAGAAATGGCATTGCGATAGAACTCACTCCTTTCTTCAAATGTAGCGTCTTTCATACCGGAAGCAATTTTAGCCTGATGAACCAATGTCTTGGTCGGAATACAGCCAATATTAATACACGTTCCTCCATACATTTTATCCGAACGTTCAACAATGGCAACTTTTCGCCCACGCTTTGCAAACTCTGCCGCAAGGGTCTTCCCTCCCTTGCCAAAACCGATAATAATAACGTCAAATGCATTCATATCCATATAGTTTTAATTGGTTCTAAATTTACTTGTTAAGTTCATAACTAATGATGTTGCAAAGTTCACTGTTTTTGAAAGAATGAACAATAACCATTTTACCGGATAAGTTAGCAATTATTCCCATATAGAATAAAAGTAACAAATAATCAAAATCGCCGGAGCAGATCAGTGACCTGCCCGGCGATTTCCCTATTGAATCGATTCCCACTTACTATCTATCAACGGTTGGGATGAATATCCAGTTTGACTGGTTTTATCATATTTTCAGGTTCCAGAATGGTATCCAAATCTTTCTTGGAAAGGATATTATGTTCCAAAACAAGTTCATACACTCCCTTTCCTGTTTCCAATGCTTCTTTAGCTATCTTGGTAGAATTTTTATAACCAATCACCGGATTCAGGGCTGTCACTACACCAATGCTGTTGTGCACATCTCTCCGGCATTTTTCTTCATTGGCTGTTATGCCGTCGATACATAACGTACGTAAGGTATCGAAGCCATTCATCAACAAGTCGGCAGACTCGAAACAGCATTGCGCCATCACCGGCTCCATTGCATTCAGCTCCATTTGAGCGGCTTCGCCACTCATAGCCACACAAAGATCATTTCCTATCACCTTATAAGCCACCTGATTCATCACTTCAGGAATCACCGGGTTCACTTTTCCCGGCATGATGGATGAGCCCGGTTGCATAGCCGGCAGATTGATTTCGCCCAATCCGCAACGCGGACCGGAAGCCAGCAATCGCAAGTCATTACATATCTTATTCATTTTGACAGCTATACGCCTCATCGCTCCCGAATAACCTACCATGCAGGAAGTGTCCGAAGTGGCTCCTACCAAATCATCGGCAAGCTTTATATCCAGTCCCGTAATCTTGCGCAAAGCGGCAATACACTTTTCCGCATATTCCGGTTCGGCGGTGATTCCGGTTCCGATGGCCGTGGCTCCCATGTTGACTGTCAGAAAGTCCTGCGCGGCAAAATCAAGATTCTTCACTTCATGTTCAAGAATACTCGCAAACCCGTTGAAGGTCTGTCCGAGAGTCATCGGTACGGCATCTTCCAGTTGGGTACGTCCCATTTTGATGATATGCGCAAACTCACGTCCTTTCTTCCGGAAAGCCTCTATCAACACTTCGAAATGCTTAACCAATTTCAAATGAGTGTAATAGAGTCCAATGTGGATGGCGGTGGGATAAGCATCGTTGGTAGATTGCGAGCGGTTGACATGATCGTTAGGCGAACAGTATTGATACTCTCCGCGCTGATGCCCCATCAATTCCAATGCCCGGTTGGCAACCACTTCATTGATATTCATGTTCGTGGTAGTACCCGCTCCCCCCTGAATCATATCTACGGGGAACTGTTCGTGATGCTTTCCTTCAAGTATTTCTTTACAAGCTCTCAAGATAGCATCCGTTTGTTCTTCGGTTAATAAGTCCAGTTCGCGGTTGGCAACGGCGGCTCCCATTTTTGTGATAGCCAATGCCTGGATAAACAAAGGGTACTCATTTAAATGAAACTTACTGATGCGAAAGTTTTCGATACCGCGGAGCGTCTGTACTCCGTACAGTGCACTTTCCGGCACTTCACGACTACCTATCAGGTCACTCTCCGTACGAGTTTTTTTTGATAAATTTTGTTCCATATCGGTTGTTTTATAATAATAACAGTTTCGTTAGTTCTTATAATAACCAATGAGTTTAGTTATTGTTTTAATAAATATGCAAAAACTATTCAAAGACTTTTTTGTTGTTAATACAAGAAAAAGAAAATACAAAGAGAGAAATCATTTATCTTTGTTGGGAACTTAAAACAGCATCTTATGATATTACAATTAGCATTTGTTCTGACGGCTATTATTATTGGCGCACGCCTGGGAGGTATTGGCCTCGGCGTGATGGGAGGAGTTGGGTTGGCTATACTTACGTTCGTTTTTGGTTTACAACCCACCGCGCCTCCTATCGACGTTATGTTAATGATTGCCGCAGTGATTTCGGCTGCTTCCTGTATGCAGGCAGCCGGCGGACTGGACTATATGGTGAAACTGGCAGAACATTTGCTTCGTAAGAATCCTTCACACGTCACCTTGCTTAGTCCGCTGGTGACCTACCTGTTTACTTTTGTAGCCGGAACGGGACACGTCGCCTATTCTGTGTTGCCGGTCATCGCGGAGGTTGCCACCGAAACCAAAATCCGTCCGGAACGTCCGCTGGGTATTGCCGTCATTGCTTCCCAACAGGCCATTACAGCCAGTCCGATTTCCGCGGCTACCGTAGCACTTCTCGGACTCTTAGCCGGATTCGATATTACCCTGTTTGACATTCTCAAGATTACGATTCCCGCTACCATTGTCGGCGTGTTGGTTGGTGCTTTATTCTCTATGAAAGTCGGTAAAGAATTGGTGGAAGACCCCGAATATCAGAAACGTCTGAAAGAAGGATTATTCAACAATAAAAAGATAGAGATTAAAGATGTGAAGAACAAACGTTCCGCTATGATTTCCGTCCTTATTTTTATATTGGCAACTGCGTTTATCGTACTCTTCGGTTCTTTTGAAGGAATGCGCCCCAGTTTCCTGATTGACGGGGAAATAGTTACATTAGGAATGTCTTCCATCATTGAAATCGTGATGTTATCGGCTGCCGCCATCATCCTGTTAGTAACCAAGACCGACGGAATCAAAGCAACGCAAGGTTCCGTATTTCCGGCAGGCATGCAGGCAGTGATTGCCATCTTCGGTATTGCCTGGATGGGAGATACCTTCCTTCAGGGAAACATGGGACAGCTGACTCTTTCTATTGAAGGAATCGTGCAACAAATGCCGTGGCTGTTTGGTGTCGCGCTGTTTGTGATGTCTATTCTACTATACAGCCAGGCTGCCACAGTTCGGGCACTTGTGCCTCTGGGCATTGCGTTGGGGATTTCGCCTTATATGCTGATCGCCTTGTTTCCGGCAGTAAACGGATATTTCTTTATTCCGAATTACCCTACTGTAGTGGCTGCTATCAATTTCGACCGTACCGGGACAACAAAAATCGGCAAGTATGTGTTGAATCATTCGTTCATGATGCCCGGCCTGGTATCGACGATTGTTGCCATTGCCCTGGGACTGCTCTTTATACAAATATTTTAATATACATATATTATTAACCTAAACATCATTCAGTTATGAAACAATTCAAAAGCTTTGGACTGGTAGTAGTCACACTACTATTTTCTGTAACAATGGCATTTGCCGCCAAACAGAACATTCATATCCTTGCCACCGGAGGAACGATTGCAGGCACAGGAAGTTCAGCTACCGGAACCAGCTACACAGCAGGACAAGTTGCCATCGGCGCACTGCTCGACGCTGTGCCCGAAATTAAGGACATCGCCAACGTGACCGGAGAACAGATTGTCAAAATCGGTTCGCAGGACATGAACGACCAGGTTTGGCTGACGCTTGCCAAGAAAATAAACGAACTATTGAAACGCCCGGACATCGACGGCATCGTGATTACTCACGGAACCGATACAATGGAAGAAACGGCCTATTTCCTGAACCTGACCGTTAAAAGTGACAAACCGGTGGTACTGGTAGGTGCCATGCGTCCGTCTACGGCTCTAAGTGCCGACGGCCCGTTGAATCTTTATAACGCCGTAGTTACCGCCGCCGCAAAGGAATCCAAAGACAAAGGAGTACTGGTTGCCATGAACGGACTGATCCTTGGAGCACAGAGTACGGTTAAAATGAACACGGTCGACGTGCAAACTTTCCAAGCTCCCAACTCCGGCGCGCTGGGGTATGTGTTAAACGGAAAAGTATTCTATAATCAGGTGACGCTAAAAAAACATACCACCCAATCCGTTTTCGATGTTACTCATCTGAACGCACTGCCTAAAGTAGGTATCGTATACAGCTATTCGAACATTGAAGCAGATATGGTAACTCCGATGCTCAACAACGGCTACAAAGGCATTATCCATGCAGGAGTAGGAAATGGAAATATCCATCAGAATATCTTCCCGGTACTGACAGACGCCCGCCAAAAAGGAATCCTTGTGGTTCGTTCTTCCCGTGTCCCGACAGGTCCTACCACACTGGATGCAGAGGTAGACGACGCCAAATATCAGTTTGTGGCTTCACAGGAACTGAATCCGCAGAAATCACGCGTTTTGTTAATGCTTGCACTAACCAAAACAACTGACTGGAAACAAATTCAGCAATATTTTAACGAATACTAAAAGCCTGACCTACTTATGAAAAAATGGATATTTATGTTGCTCCTCGCGGGCAGCATACAGGGAGTATATGCTCAAAAAACGGAGAAGAAGGATAAATTCAACCCGAACACTCCCCTGTTTGAAGAACTGACAGACGTGAAAAAGAAGACAGATAAGTTCAATCTTTATCTGAATATGCAAGGAAGCTTTGACGCTCATTTCCAAAATGGTTTTCAGGAAGGTGACTTCAACATGCACCAGCTCCGTATCGAAGCCAAAGGAAATATCAACAACTGGCTTTCTTACCGCTATCGCCAGCGCCTCAACCGCTCGAACGATGCAAACGGCATGATTGACAATCTGCCTACTTCCATCGACTATGCCGGAATCGGTATCAAACTGAATGACCAGTTCAGCCTCTTCGCAGGAAAGCAATGTGCCGCATACGGTGGTATCGAGTTCGACCTCAACCCAATCGACATCTATCAGTACAGCGATATGATCGACTATATGAGTAACTTTATGACCGGACTGAATGTAGGCTATAACATTACTCCCGAACAGCAACTTAACCTGCAAATACTGAACAGCCGCAACAGTTCGTTCGACAGCACTTACGGAATCACGGAAGATGCCGAAGGAAATCTTCCCGATCTGAAATCCGGCAAAATGCCGCTGGTTTACACCTTGAACTGGAACGGTAATTTCAACAATGTCTTCAAGACCCGTTGGTCGGCTTCTGTCATGAACGAGGCCAAAAGTCACAATATGTATTATTATGCTTTAGGTAACGAATTGAATCTCGGCAAATGGAATGCTTTTGTCGATTTCATGTATTCAAAAGAGGACATTGACCGCAAAGGTATTATTACCAGTATCGTAGGCCGTCCGGGCGGGCATAACGCTTTTGATGCTAACTATCTTTCGGTTGTTGCCAAATGTAATTACCGCTTTCTTCCGAAATGGAATGTTTTTGTGAAGGGTATGTACGAGACGGCTTCCGTAGGCAAGGCGTCCGAGGGAATAGAGAAGGGAAATTATCGTACTTCCTGGGGATATCTGGGCGGTATCGAATATTACCCGATGGAAACCAATCTGCACTTCTTTGTTACCTACGTGGGACGTTCGTATGATTTCACTTCCCGCGCCAAGGTGCTGGGACAGGAGAATTATAGTACTAACCGTATTTCTGTAGGATTTATCTGGCAGATGCCTGTATTCTAATTCTAAAGCAAGAAACCGGGCTGACAATAAAAAAATACCCGATAGCTTCTTACAACAGTTATCGGGTATTCTTATATGTTCGGTCTTTTTAAATCAGAACCCAGGTATCTGCTCCGGCCCATTCAGACATATGCACAGCATCCCCACTGGGGAAAGACAGTCTATTCAACTGCTTCACGGAAGCACAGATAAGCCGTCTCATCAATTCTGGCAAGAGAGACTGACATTCTTTTGTGTCAGCCCATTGCTTCAAATGTGTTGATGTGATGAATTCCATAGATTACCTATATTGAGACTAGATATTGATGAACAAATATACAACTTCTTTTTGACCCAATACACAAAACATTGAAAAGATGTCGCAAATTTTTCTCAACATACTCGACAAAAGAGATTGGAACAACAGCGTTGACCAAATTCAAAAACTCACCGAAAGCCCCATAAAATCAACTAGGGAATATCCGTTTACGCTTTCATGGTCTCACTATTTGATATTAATGCGCATTGAATCTGATGAAGAACGCAGATTTTACGAAATTGAGTCTCAGAAACAAAATTGGAGTGTACGTCAATTGCAGCGGCAATATAATTCAAGCCTGTATAAGCGTTTGGCTCTCAGCAAAGACAAAGATTCAGTCTTGCGTTTAGCACAAGAGGGGCAAACGATCAATAAACCAGATGACATCATAAAGAATCCTTTAACGCTTTTTAGTAATCATTGTTCTATAATATATACAAAGAACTATGGACAATTTGTAATGTTCTAAATTATATCGAACTCACGTTAGTTTAGATGCGGGAGATTCAAAAACGCTGCAAATTCGAGGGGCGAAAGTGACTGGTTTATGTGCAATTACGATTTTCCCGGAGTCAAGAATATAAAACGAATGGATAAAAAATATTACTACGGTATACTTCTTGCATTTTTAAACTTCATCTACCCTCCCATCATTTTTCCCATCATGAAAAGACTTGTTATTTATAATCTTTTGGCAACATTCCGAACTTCTCTTTAAAACATTTTGCAAAATGGGAAGAAGAAGCAAAGCCTAACCGTTCTGCTGCCTCAGCTATGCGAACACCATTTGCAATTAATTCAGCTGCTTTGTTTAAGCGGAAGTTCTTCACATAGTTATTAGGAGGCATACCAAACAAACCTTTCATCTTCCGGTAAAGATTAGAATGACTCATATTCATTTGATCTGCCAATATATCAATTGAATAATTTTCATTAATAACCTGCTCCGATAAAATTGCATTGATCTTGTCTATAAATTCTACATCTTTTTGAGAAATAGCAAAATCCGAAAGTGAAGAAGATGAACCAATTGTGATGTCCGTCATCTGTTTATGAAACGCCAATCGCAGTTTTAATAAATTCTCGATCTGTTTATAGAGCTGCTTAACAGAAAACGGTTTCTCAAGATATACATCAGCACCACTTTCAAGTCCTTCCACTTTAGATTCCAATGTCGTTTTTGCAGTCAGCAAAATAACAGGAATATGAGAATAAGCCATATCGGATTTTACATGATTACAAAGTTCAAGTCCATCCATTTCAGGCATCATAACATCACTGACAATAACATCCACACTCTGGCGTGTGAGTATTTCCAATGCTTCTTTTCCATTACCGGCACGTATCACCCTAAACCAAGTACTTAAAGCTTCCCGAGTTAGATTTAACAATTCAAGATTATCCTCCACCAATAAAACAGTGAATCTCCTATTAGCAAATTCAGAAACAGAAGTCACCTCTTCTCCAACATCTACAGCATCCGTTTCAGTCAATTCATCAGATACATCTTCTGTTTCTACAGTTCCCAATGGTAAAGATAATACAAATGAAGCACCGCCCTCGGAACTATTTTCCAGAAACAAACTTCCATGATGGGCTTCTGCCAAAGACCTTGCAAATGCCAAACCAATCCCAGTACCCTTAGATGATGCCACAGGATCATCAGGCAATTGATAAAAAGCTTGAAATATTTTATCGCGTTGGTCCTCCGGAATACCGGGACCATCATCAGTGACCTCTATCCTCACCTCGTCATCTACTGATAATACCTTCAATTCAATTCTGGATTTCGCATATTTCATCGCATTCCCTATCAAATTTACCAGAATCTTACTCATCTTTTCCGAATCAATCATCATGTTAATCTCTTCATGAGGCAAACAAAGATGTAATGTCAGTCCTCTCAACTCCGCAGAACCGCAGAATTGATTAAAAATATCACTGACCAATGCATTAACATTGCATTTCTTCAAATTCAACTGCAAAGCACTACTTTCCAACTTCTGAAAATCAAGTAACTGATTGATGATTCCCAATAGATAATCTACATTCTTTTCTATTACAGAAATATACTTATTCTCTTTCCCTTTGATTTCCTCTTCTCTCAATTTCTCCAACGGCAAACGAATCAAACTTAGCGGAGTACGTATTTCATGTACCAGATTAATAAAAAAATTGATTTTCGATTTATACATTTCTTTTTCTTTGGTAGTCTGATACTCCTCCATCCGACGTTTATACTTACGCCTGACATACAAATTCCAACGCCAACCAAGAAATACGATAGCAGCAAGTAACAACAATGCATATACCACATAAGCAATAGTAGTCCGCCACCAGGGAGGAGTAACCACAATCCATAAAGAAATTGCCTTTTCAGTCCAATAATGGTCATTATTTGAACCACGAACCAAAAACTCATATTCTCCCGGAGGAAGGTTGGTATAGGAAGCTGTATTATTAGAAGAGTTGTTAATCCATTCCTTATCTACTCCGTTCAAGATATACGCATAACGATTTCTAAGAGGATCTTCATAGCTAAGTATCGCAAAACGAATTGTAAAACTGTTATTCTCATAAGGTAATTTTATTTTATCAACAGTATAAAAAGGCTTATCCAACCGGAGCAACCGCCTCACTTCCCGCTCATTATTCAAATTAGGGAAACTGATATTTATAACATAAACAGGAGGAAGATAGGTGTTATCTGTAAATTCTTTCGGTTCAAAAACATTAAATCCGTTCACTCCTCCAAAATACATCTTTCCAGTCGATGAAGCTAATGAAGATTGCGCTGTGAACTGATTCCCCTGCAAACCGTCATTTATAGTAAAAAGACAGTTCTTATTCTTATCTGCAGGATTAAACTGATATAACCCGGAATTACAGGAAATCCAAAAGTTGCCGGCCAGATCCTGCTCTATCGAATAAATAACCTTATCCGGTAACCATATATTTTCCGGATCAAAATCAACAAAAGTTTCTGTTTCTTTGGAAAAAGAGCATAATCCTCCACCATTGGTCCCAAACCACATCGTACCTTTCCTATCTTCAAATAATGTTATCACGGAGTTACTCGTAATAGTAGTCAGGTCCTCCCGGATATGTTCAAAATGTTTCCACTCTTCACCAACTGTATTATAACAGAAAACGCCGCGATTTGAAGTCGCAATCCAAAGATTATTGTACATATCCTCATAGATGTCAGTTACAGAAGCCATAGCACCGACATTTATCACAGTTATAAAATTATCCGATTGTGGATTATAACGACATAATCCCCAGCTTGTTCCGACAAAGATTTCTCCTTTACGATCTTTAAAAAGGCTTAATACATCATTACTGCAAAGTGTATTCGGAATATCACGGGAATAAGTATAACTTTTAATATTCCCTGTCTTCAGATTTAACACATGCAATCCTTCAGCATAAGTTCCTACCCAAAGATTATCGCCCTCCAACAACAAACTACGTATATCGTATTTTATATTTGATTTCTTCAAAAAATACTCATGAAAAGAATGAGTTTGTGAATTGAAAAACCACAATCCATTCCGGGTTCCCACCCAAACATTCTTCTCCCGATCTTCACAGAAAGGTCCTATCTCCTTATCTGCTTTTTCCATCCCCGTCAAAGACAGAGAATAAGTAGAAAAACGCTTCGACTGTTTAGACATGTAATTTATTCCACCGGAATTAGTCATTACCCAAAGTGTACCTTCATTATCCCGCATCATCGCGTGTACAGTCGGATCGCTCAAAGCCCATAAACCAAACGGAGAGTCTCCCCTACGAAATGTCTTACGCTCACGGTCAAATAAATAAATGCCATTGTCTGTACCAACCAGCATTTCTTTCCCGTTATAGTCCATCAGACAAAGAATAGAACTGAAACTCTCTGCAGACGTATTATATATTTTTAATTCCTGACTTCCTTCCTGATAGCACCCTAACGAATTCGTCCCCACACCGCACCAAATTTCATGATCAATACTATGGAGACAGTTAATCCTCTGATTGCCAATATTCAATTCGAATGAAACCGGATAACTTTGCAGAAAAGTTCCTTGTTCATCAAAGCACAATAATCCCTCCTGCATAGAAGAGACATAGACAAGAGAATCCGTACCTTGGCAAATATCCCAGGCAAAAAAAGTCCGGATACTATTTTGAGTCAGAACGTCTTTTACCGGATCATAAATAAAGATGCCTTGTCCCAAAGTAGCTATCCAAATCAAACCATTTTTAGTTTTTACGATTTTCTTGACTTCGCAACTAATGAATACTCCATATTTAGTTGTCTTATCAAAATACAAGAAATGATCGTCAGAGCGATCATAAATGTATAGCCCGGAACTTGTTCCTATCCAAAGGTCTTCACCCTCTTCCATCAAAGAACCGACAAAGTTGTTCCCTAAAGAATATTTGTCATTTAGAACATTCCGATAAATTTTATTTCCGCTACCATAATAGCAGTTCAACCCATTACTCGTACCTATCCATAAAAAGCCATAACTATCTTGAATTGCACACCAAGTTGTGTTATGAGACAATCCGTTTTCTACTTGATATTTCTTAAAAGAAAACTCTGCAGATGCCATTAATGGCTCAATACAAAAAATAATAAGACTGATAAATGCTATTATTGCTTTTTTCATATTATATACCCATGTCGATTCAGCGAGTCAAATATAGCTATTTTAGTAACCCAAGCCAAATCTCAAAATTATTTTCACTTGGAGAATAGATAAAAACAACACAGATAACGTCTATTGATCTCATCGACGTTATCTGTGTGCCAAACAATACATTTACCTCATTGTCTTCAGACAATTAATCGTGTAATCCCTTTTTTCTCAAACAATCCAGCATGAACCCCGGACGATCAGTCTGGAGAATCCGTGCCCCCAGCTCTTCAATCAGATATCCATAGTTTCCATCCGGATCTTTTAAAGCCTGATCGTCTTCATGCCCTCCCGCAAGAGAAGCCCACAACGTATTGTACCAAATCCGACTCTTTCCCAGAATAATCGATTTCACTTTTCGAGGCAAAGGACTGGAAGAATCCGAATAAACCAATTCGAAGGCAGCAGGATGCAGCTGTGTCATATAGTCCCTGACCTTCTTTTCGCCATCCTTTCCGTCAAGTCCTATCACCGGTATGTAAATCACTTTATCCAGATAATCTCCAAACTCACTTTTGACAGTTTCCACCGGCTGGCCTCCTTTCATTATCACCAAACTGGCAGTTCCGGTTTTCTCGAGCACAGCGTATACCTCGTCAAACACAGAATACGCCTTATCCAAGTTAAACATAATCTGACCTTTGCCTGCCAACAATGCCTCTTCCAATGTTGGAACAATATGTTCTGTCAGATTTCCATCCTTATCTTTCAGTTTCAACTTCTTGATTTCTGCCAATGTATAATCCTTAATCAATCCTTTACCATTGGTTGTCCGGTCTACACGGTCATCGTGCATCAATATTAATTGTCCGTCTTTAGTCTTGTGAATATCAATCTCCACAATATCCACTCCCATTTGTATGGCACTATCAATTGCCGCTACGGAATTTTCCGGTGCACTCCGCCAGTTCCCCCGGTGTGCCACGACTAACACCTGATCGGACTTCGGATCTAAAAATGCCTTACGGATCATTTCTCCCCGTTGCGCAAACAATATAAGAGGTTGCAAACAACAGAATATCCCTAACCATATCAGTTTGTAGTTTTTCATTGTCATTCGTTTAAATAAATTGTATCATTATTCTTGATAAGCTCCCGGCCACATCGCATTTTTATCACGCGGATTCCCCAACTGGTCAGTGGAAAAAGCATCCATCTCATCCAACCATTTTCCAAACTCCTCACCTAAATTCTGGAAAGGACAACTATCCGGTTTAAAGCCGGTTGTGATCGCATTCTTAACAGCGTCGGCAGCAGTCCGGGTAAACTCATTCACATTCCCGTCCCAAGTATAGACAGAACGATTGGCATCCCATACGACATTTAAAGAGCTAATCGTACTGTTATACTTATCAAACTCTGATGTTGTAAACTTGTTGGTTGATGCAGGCATGATCGTACCGCCCATCAGATTATACCCTTTGGATGTCAAATGGCGAGTATCATCACCGGACATTTCAACAACCGGATTAGCTGCATTTTTATTCAGGATGATATTATTCATCAAGAATGATTGCCGGGCCGGCCAGGATTCACAACGAATAACAGCCCCGCTATTTTGAGCACCATCCTCGATAATGGTAGAGTTTACAATCAACATACTCCCCGCGCCGTTAATGGTTCCATCTCTACCACTATTATTGGTAACAGTTGTATTATTCATACATAAATGACCGTTTGACATTTGAATAGCATAACCGAACTGTCCGCCTTCATTGCCTGTAATGGAGCAATTATTCATAAAAAGAATACTCCCACTGTCATTGACACGAATTGCGCCTCCACGCGAAGATGCCTTGTTGTTTCTCAACTGCACATGATTTAGTTTGGCTGTCCCCTTATACATGAATATACCGGAACCACCAGCCTCACCTGAACCATTTACTCCCGCATTATAGCACTTTTCAATGATACAATGATTCAACTGTAATGTTGCATTGCCACTGCTACCATTCGCAATCAGGAATCCACCACTATAGCCATTTATTTTCTCATTGGGATGATAACCGCAAGAGAACGTACAACCTTCAAATGTAATATCTATCTGGTTTCCTAATGTAAACAAGGAATAATCACCCGCATCCGCAATGCCGTTATTATTTGCATCTCCTGTGAAAGTAGTCAGATACCGGACAGGATCACGCTTGCTTAAATCCTTCCGGGTACTTTGAGGATCATATCCACACACAACCTTTATTTCGACTTGTTTACTATATCCGCTATACTCTATTTTCAGACCGGCTTCCTGATCTGCTATCAAATAGGTACCGCCTGCCACATAGATATTCTTACCATCCAATTTCTTAGCATTCGCAGTCGTGATCGCACTGTTAGTGTTAGTTCTCAATAGATTGCGTAACCCGTCTACTCCCATTGCATTATCCCAATCCATACCGGTAGCATTCCCTGTAGCATGCTCTTTCACATAATAAGCGTCCAATTGCAATTCCGTTGCATCTCCCCCATTGATTGTACCAGTCTCCCATGGAGTGACAATCGGTTCACTCAATCTAATGACCGAACCTTCTACTTTCAAAGTAAATTCATAACAAAATCCGGCCTTTATTGCAGGAATGCCCGGCAATACCAGATCTTCCCCCTTGTAATTTAAAGAAACGAAAGTACTATTAGGATTTGCAGTTCCCGGAGCTACGATCGCCGTATATTTACATCCGCTTTGTCCGGCTTTCCCTCCTTCAGGAATGGTGACATACGGTGAAACAAGTGCAGTTCCCGATGAAACATTTCCGTCCGTATATCCCTGATAGGAACCGATTTTAACTCCTAGAGCTTTACTTTGTGAGTCTATATCGTCCAATGTCATGATAACTTTCGCCATTCTCCGGTTCATATTCAGATGAAGGACACCTGATCCCTCATTTATAGCATCTTCTACTGTGCAAGTCATGTAGTCTGCGCTCGCCAGATTTTCCAAACTCTGCTGATTAATAGGAAGAGAGAAGTTGGCTACGCTTGTTCCTTCAGTCACCGGATAAAAGGCAGAATAAGTAACAGGTTCATTTCCCCACCTAAGATAATAGTTATCCGTAGGAGCCCATTGCCCTCCAGACAACATATAAGTCACACTACCATCTTCGCAACTCAACAGAATCTGGTCTCCATTATTAAATTGCATTTGCTGTTCATTTGTTCCTGTAGGATTACTACGGGTATATGCAGCATCAATAACAGCATTGATCTTGATTGCACCGGAGTCTTCATTGAACACGGCTATCTCTTTATCCGTATCACAAGCTGCCATACCCGTTAATATACATGCAGCCAATATATGTTTAGTAATTTTCATAACTCATCTCCTCCTTTTTATTTCTGATCGATAATCTGACCGGTTGCCCGATATTTCATTTGCATGGTAGCCAACCGTGCCGTTTCATTTACATTCAGTGTCAGCGTATGCTCTACTCCCTTTTGCAACTCAATGGGCTCTTCGGCAGTCCATATATACAATTTTCCGTCATAACTGAAATTGACAGAAAAGCCTTCTATTATTGTTTGCGGGAGAAGAATGCATTCATACCCATCCGTACCCTTATAGGGGGCGATAGTTGTAGCTACAGCATCTTCCCGTGGAATGACTACCGGTTCCGGCACTGACAAATCACAAATACCACCCGCTATTGTACCATTTACAGCCATATCGCCCAGTTTACTGATCGCCGCATCTTCCATACCATTATTTACCGTCACTTTTATAATCAGCTTGCTCATGGCATGATCCAAAGTAACTTTCAATCTACCATCTGCGGTGAGATCCTGTTTCGGATCAACTATTGATTTAGTCAACAGGAAATCAGAAGCAATCACATTTTCTTCAGTAGTTTGGTTGCTTTGTATGTTGATAGCTAACGGAGTGTCTAAACTAGCTTCCGAAATGTAAGGAGCATACGCCACTACTGTTACCGGAGTTCTTGCATTATCCCAAAGCATTTGTTGCCCGTCCGCCGTATTCCAGTCATTATTAGATTTTACCATTTGCGAATTATAATCATAAGCAATGTTTTCACTGTTATGAATGATCAGTCCAAAACTATCCAGATTACTTGCATCATATCCGGCACGCGACACAGGCGCATTCACTTCTGTCACAATACGGATTATATGATCTTCGGGAAAGTTGCCGGTCGGCTGCGTCCCGTCTTCAATGTTTGAACAGCCTGTCAGACTAATGACCAAAGCGGTCATTATATAAAATTTGTTTTTCATATCACAATTACTTTTTAAAGATTCAGTTGGACAATACAGCATCATAAGCTCCCATTTGCATCTTATCAGGATTGCGTGTCACGCCACGCTGATCCAATCCGAAAGCATCTTCACCCATCCATTCCACGAATACCTCACCTAAATTAACCATAGGAGAAGCAGCAGGATTGAAACTTTTCACAGCATTGATTACAGCTTGTTTGGTAGCATAACCACCCACCTGTCCGATCTGGTCAATATTCCACTTATAAACACCCTCTTCCGTCAGGTTGCCATTCACAAGGGTAGGATAAGCAGTATCAGAAACGTCCATTGTGAAATTATTAACTCGCTGATACAAGTTATATCCCATGGAGTAAGCTTCTTTATTCGCTCCATTCAAAATGAAGCTTGGAGCGGTAGAATTCTCGGAAATCAACAGGTTATTAATAAACTTAGTATCACCATCAATAGAGGTTTCACATCGAAAGGCGCCATACTCCTGATCAATATCATGCCCTACAATCGTACTATTAGCGAGCATGAAACTACCTCCCCCGTTTAAAGCAGCACCTTTTCCCGGATTTCCGACAATGGTTGTGTTATTCATACAAATATGTCCCGATGATATCTGAATACCGACCCCAAAAAGTTCTCTTACTGAATTGCCAGTTATCAGGCAATTATTCATAAACACAACAGCCTTATTGCTGTTACACCGTATTGCTCCGCCACGGCTATCCGCCGCATTATCCAGAAACTTCACATTGTTCAGTTTCGAGCTCCCGGAAGCAATAAGAATAGCTGTACCTCCCGCTACTCCTCCTTGCCCGTTGACAGCTTCCGTTTTACAATCCCTGATAATACAATCCGTTAATTCGACAGAGGTGCTATTGACGTTACCATTGATATAAATTCCGCTACCACACTCGTTAGACTTGGCATCATTATTAGAAAGGTACCCATATTGAAAAGTAACTCCTTCAATCCCAATAATCCCTCCTTTCACCAACAATAGTCCGCAATCACCGGAATCAGCCTGATTATTACCGTTTACATCTCCGCTGATCACTGTCTTATACGTATCAATACGACGATTAGTCAGATCTGTCCCTTCGCTCAACAAACTATATCCTCCTTTGATCGCTTTAATGTCTTTGCGGATAATCACCCCGAGTCCTCCGGTCTCGGACATCACATATTTTCCCTGGCTCATGTAAATAGTACTCTTGGACAGATCGATAGATCCACTCAATAATTTGCGAAAACCAGCTACATCCATTGCCTGATCCCATGAAGTACCATCCATGTCCCCTTCACCGAATTGAGTTACAAAATAACTTTCCAGTCCTTTTTGCAAGACAACTTCTTCATCCAGATCATCATCATAATCAGTAATCATCGGAGGATCAACCATCTCATAATCTTCCTGACACGCCTGGCTCACTAAAATAGTGAAGGCCAAAAGCCCAATCTTTGATATTGTGAGCAACTTATTTTTCATTTTTCTTCATTTTAAACTTGTACACTAAATTGAAATAATTACAGTTCACCGCTTAACGGGCAATATCCGGATAACCGGGATTCTGTTTCAGATATTCATTCTGCTCCAATTGGGTCTGTGAAAACGGGAACAATTCATAATGAGTATCTGCATCCCGTTTCTTGTCCCACCATGCATCCTGAAATCTTCCGAAGCGGATCAAATCCGTACGACGACGGCTCTCCGCAAGAAATTCCCGCCCCCATTCATCAAGCATTTCTTTTAGATCAAGTACCACGTTACCTTCCGGCTGATAAGCGATATCTGCAGTAAAGTTTTCATAGTTGCGTTTACGCACGCTGTTCAACAGCTTGCCGGCCTCGCCTGCCTGTCCGAGACGAAGAAGGCATTCCGCCTGCGAATAAATAATCTCCGCCAAACGGATTTCCGTATAATCCGACTCTATAAAATATCCTCCATCAAACGGATAGAAAGGATACTTCACACAGTAAAGCCCCGAGTTGAAATCTCCGTTTCCCAGTTTAGACTCCTGATAATTCGGGTTGGCAATATAACCGGATTCTGCGTTACCTTCAAAACGTCCCACTTGATCAAGTAGGTAAAGGACATATTGATTATCCGGATTCTTGGCATATCCCCCACTAATACTGGAATTAGCTATTTTCCCTTCCATGAAGAACATACCTTCCCGTGTATTATTACTCGTATTTACATATTGTTTATAACGTTTATCGCCCGCATACTTGGCGAATTTCTGCGTAACCATGCCCAATTCATAATCAAACAATGCACGTGGTTGCTGGTTATTATAACTTGGCGAAAGTGCATATTTGGGATTTCGGCTGCCATCTCCTTCAATTTTCAGGTATTTCTCACAACCATAAGGAAGGGCCCGCCCGTAAACTGTTCTCTTATCATTTTTCAGATGCCAGCTAGTCAGTCCATAAGAACCGGGAAAACCGAGGATTACTTCATTACACATTTCATTATTCCAGTCAAAAGGTTCGTACCAGTTATCAGCGATTGCATAATAGCCGAATTCTCCTCCGGTAATACGCTCACACATATCAATACATTCCTGCCATTTAGGCTGTCCAATCCACTTTTCCGCATTTAAATAAAGACGTACCAGCAATGCAGCAGCCCCCGCTTTAGTAAATTGTCCTTGTTGACCGCCATTACCAGATTGTCCGATTTTGGAAGGTAAAGCTACCAGACAGACATCTCTCAACTCACTTTCGATAAAATCAAACATAACCTGTGGAGATACCTGCTTCCGGTTTTCCGGCTGTTCATTGACCGCTTGGTCAGAAGTCGTAGTTAAGATACAATTACGGTAACTATTAAGCAGGCGAAGATAACAGTAAGCTCTCATACAACGTAGTTGCGCTTTAAAACTATCAAACTCACTGTCACTTAAATTAAATTTAGAAGGATTCAATTGAGACAAATCATCCAACACCAGATTGCATTGACCGATACCGCCATACATGCCTTCCCACTCGTTTGTCCAGTCTTCCTGATTAATGTCATCGTATTGATGATAATGATATTTTTCCCATTTACCGCCATCATACCACCAAGTTCCCCGAGTAGGCGTTATCAACTGATCCCCTGTCAGTTCTTCGTGTTCATGACGTCTGACAATGGATTCATAGATATGCTCAAACGGACGAAAAACGGCGTTGATAACATCCTGTTTGGTATTATAATAGTTTTGAGACATGACCTGATCATACACCGTTTCCGACAGATCTGTACAGGATGGCAAACTAATGACTGTACCTGCCATTATCCCTAATCCAATGATATATTTTGTTATTTTCATAATCGTCTTTTATTAGAAACTTACTTGTAATCCTAAAATAAACTGAAAAGCAGACGGATAATAGTTATATCCTCCTCCGAAAGTACCCGGTGTCAGTCCGTTCACTTCGTAGGTAGAAGGATCTACACCGGTAAACTTCGTAAACGTATAAAGATTGTTGGCCGTACCGAACAAACGTATCTTTTCAATATATTTCTTATTCAGGTTCATGGTATATCCTAAAGTGACGTTGTCTATCTTCAGATAATCACCCGGTTCAATGAAGTAGTCGGTAATCACATTCTTACCTGTCGTGATATGTGCATTCTTCGAATAAGCGGTCGTCAACTGGTTGGTAGTCATGCTCTGCAATCCGAAATAGAAATCATGCACGTTGAATATGTCAAACCCGGCAGCACCACGGAGGGCAACAGACAAATCAAAGTTCTTATAAGTGAAGTTATGCGTCATAGAGCCGGTGAATTTCGGCAAACCGTTTCCGGTCACAGACTTATCCTCTTCCGTACCTTGGGCTACAGGAATCACATTCCCCTTTTTATCATAAATCAGCCAGTCACCTTTTTTATCCACTCCTGCATAACGATATGTAAAGTAGTTACCAATACGTTCCCCCTCTTCAATCCGCTGCAAATATCCCGGATTATTCGGATTCGCCATGCTACAGGTAGAGTAATATTTTTGTCCTTTATATATATCGTTGGAAAAACTGACAAACTTATTGTTATTAGTAGCCCCCACTAATGTGAAACTATAAGTGAAATCCTTTGTCCGGACAGCATTTACTGTAACATCAAGTTCGAAACCGGTATTACGCAATGTACCTACATTGGTATAGATGGTGGAGAACAAGTTAGGTGGTACCGGTACAGAATAATCTCCGAGCAAATCACTTTGTTTACGATGGAAATAGTTAAATGAACCGGTCACTTTGTGTGAGAAGAGTGAGAAGTCCAAACCCACATTCTGATTATGTCCTTTCTCCCAGCGCAATTCCGAGTTCGTATTTTTGCTCGGTCCCCATACATGAAAACGGTTACCATTGTATTGATACCAACCGAAAGCCCGGTAAGTAGCCAGAGAATTATAATTTCCTATTTCCTGATTACCTGTCACCCCATAGTCATAACGTACTTTCAAGTCATCAATCCATGAAAGTCCTTTCATAAACTTCTCATCCGAGATACGCCAACCGACAGATACAGCCGGGAAATTGCCCCATTTATGATTCTCGCCAAAGCGGGAAGACCCTTCGTGGCGTAAAGAAAAAGTAAACAGGTAGCGCTCTTTCCAATCATAATTAACACGTCCGAAGAAGCTGATTAACTTATGGTCATTCTTATAGGAGCCCATCATTGTTTTTCCATCTTTTGCCGCTTCCAGCCCGGAACCCAGATTATTATACGTCAATCCATCCGAAGAGAAATTCCAGTTTTCAGCAGACATTCCGGAATTTACACCATAATTATAGCTATACCCCACCATTGCACGGATCTGATGATTCTTGATACGTGTAGAGAAATTTGTTACCCATTCCAGATTGTTAGTCGTACTTTTGTCGAAGTCACGGCTGGCTTTTCCGGTGACACCATCATTTACGTTAGAACCATAAGTAGACGGTGTAAACCATCCGTTAAATTTATCAACTTGATATTGAGAAATAGTGACCTGCGACTTCAATACCATGTCCGGATTCTTCGGATTAAACAGAGGCAGCAGATTAACGGCAGCCGTAGCATTCCATTCCAGCAACTTAATTTCCGTACCATTCTCTTCTTCATTCAATTGCTCTACGATATTAGAACCTTCCGTTCCACTGGGAAAACGATAGTACCCATTAGCCGATTCCGAATCATAAATAGGCATTGTCGGATTGTTTTTAATAGCATTGCTATATACATTGGCTGATTTGTTCCGGTCGATAACACGAGGAGTTATATTAGCAGAAAACGTGAATAGCCCGTCTTTGGTTGTATGGTTAATATTGGCACGTGCTCCATATTCACGACGGTCGGAACGCAAATCAATACCACGGGCATTACGATAGTCGGCGGTCACCCGATAGTTGGTTCTCGCATTACCGCCGGAAAATGTCAATGTATGCATGTGAGTCACCCCCAATTGAGTAACGGCATCAAACCAGTCTGAATCAGCTCCCATATCGGAAAGCGGATTAGACACTGTGCGATAAGCACGGTATTCTTCCGCATTCATGATGTCGAGTTCTTTTTTAGCTTTATTAAAAGTAACGGAAGTACTATAGGTTGTATGAACCTGTCCATCTTTGGTCCCTTTCTTTAGATTAATCAGGATAACCCCGTTACTACCCCGCGTACCATAGATCGCAGAAGCAGCACCGTCTTTCAATACATCAATCGATTCAATATCGGCAGGGTTAATATTCGTCATATCACCTCCCGGCACTCCGTCTACCACAATTAACGGTCCTAAACCTGCATTACGGGAAGAGACACCACGAATCTGAATACTTCCTTGATTGTTCGGATCGGCCAGAGCTGTGTTAGAAACCGAAACGCTGGAAACTTTCCCCTGCAAAAGCATGGAGGCATCGAGGCTGGATATCTGATTCAGATCTTTCGCACCTATATGCGAAATAGCCGAAGTCATTTCTTTCCGTTTCATCGTACCGTAACCCACCACTACCACTTCATTCAAAGCGGTCGATTCTTCTTTCAATACGATCTTCAATAACTGGCCGTTTTTAACAGCCACTTCTTGTGTTTCATAACCGATATAAGACACTTTCAGGTGTCCATTCTTAGGTACGTTCACCAGAAATTTACCGTCTATATCTGTAATAGTACCCTGCTTCGATTCTACGACTACTACGGAAGCGCCAATAACTGGTTCGCCCTTTTCGTCCGTCACCGTACCTGACACCTTACTTTCCTGCTGAACTTCCAAAGAAGCTCCCTTTACCTGTATACCGGAAAACAGTATCAGCAGTATACCTAACAGACAGGTACACGTTTTGAAATGAATATTCTTCATAAATAAATGATTTTATGTTAGATGATAAAGTTAACGCAATCCTCTTGCTTGTAAAGCGGAGATTAATACTTCCGGTGCATCTGTCTGTATCATACGTACTTCAGGATAAATCTGAAGAAGCTCATCCAGATAAGTCGTATTTATATCATATTCAGGTATCAATCCGGATAATACATGAAGCATATTGACTGTAGGAATCATTCCCTCACTGACGGCAGTTCCTATAGGAGTACTTTGCCCGTCGGGAGCATAAGAATATTGCACGAAGTAATTGCCCGGAAGCCCAACCAGAGGTTTGTAAGCGCTTTGTGCCCATGTGTACACGTGTGCCTTTTTAGAAATAGACAACACTTCTTCTGCTTTCTGGCTACTGTTACAATAGAAAAAGACTTGTTCCATCATATCCAGTTCCTTGACAACATTCATCACTTCTTGGGTAGAGGCTGTACGTGGAGAATAATCCAGATTGAAATATATTTTTCCACGCCCTGCTTTCAGAAACTCTTCCAATGTGGGCATCTTCTCATCGGTCACCCTTCCATTCCGGTCCAACAGATTATATTGCTGAATTTCAGCATAAGTCATTTTCGTAATATCCCCTGTGCCGTTAGTCGTAGCATTGATTGTCTGGTCATGGCACACCATAACTACTCCATCGCTTGTGAGATGAGTGTCACATTCAATCACATCCGCTCCTGCATTGATGGCAGCTTCTACAGCAGATACCGAATTTTCGGGAATAGTCTTGTCTGTTGTATGAGAGCGATGCGTCATAGCCCATACCATTTTGTTATCTGCATCCCTGAATTGCTTCATGGCTTCTGTCAGCGCCAATAGGTCGTAAATACGGATCCTTTTCTGTACTACGCGCTCACCCGCTGTCACTAACATCGTGTAGTCACCACTTTGTGTATAAGCATGAGTGATAGGCGTAGCAGCTTTCCCTTCCTTGACCGTTCCGTCACCAAAGTCGACAGTAATGTCAGTATTACTATCGATATTGTTAAACACCACTTCCACTACCTCTTTCAGCATAGCACGGGTGCTCGTTTGCAGATAAGGATTCTTTTTTACGGGATCATCATCTGAACATGCCATAAAACTAATTCCGCATAAAACAATTAAACTGTATGCATATTTTATAGCCAGTAATTTTAAAATTCTTCTCTTTATAAGAAGAAAGGACAATAGATTTTCATTTCTCATTGCGCGTTTTACATTAGTTGATTTATTTAATAGATTACGTTGCAAACATAAGTAATACGCACTAAAAAAAAGGAAAAAAAACATTCAATAAAAGATGAGAATTTTTCTTTTCGTGAAAAAGAAGACCATTTGAATAAGAAAAGAAAGAAACGGGCTCTTTTTGAATAAAACGGGCGTATTGCAAAAAGTACGCCCCCTATTTTCATTTGCGTTCAGGAGTGCCTGACGGTTTGCGAAGCGGGAATCCTTCTTTCTGCGGAATTCCTAAAACAGGGATTCCTTCCTTATCCCACTCTATTTTCTGCATACGCGGCGTCCGGCTATCCAAAACAAGCATATCATACAAACTCTTGCGGGCGTGATAAAGCATATACCATTCCTTACCGTCAGGTGAAGGAATAAAACAGATACTACCGGGTCCATATACATGATTTTCCGGTGCTTGCTTAAACACAGGCTCCGGTGCCTTTTTCCAAGAAGCCGGATTCAGCAGATCGCTGTCAGTATCGGCAGTCAGCAGTCCTACACAGTAGTAAGGAGTCCAATTACCACTTGCCGAATAATAAATCAATAACTTATCTTTCTTCAAAGAATAGAAGAATTGCGGTGCTTCATTGACACGAATCGGATAGGCAGTTTTATTACCATCTATACTGATCCACTGACATTCCCATTCATATTCTGGTTCGGAAATCAAAATACGGTCAGAAGCCAGTGTCCATGGGTTCTCCATTTCGGCAATATAAATACATTGATTTTCCTGATAAACTCTACGTTTCTGCCATCCACACCAGATTAAATAACGCTTTCCTCCATGTTCAAAAGTACTGGCATGAATTGCCCAATTATTATCTTCATCAGTTGATATTCTTCCCTTCATGACAAATTCCCCTTTCATCGGGTCAGCAGACTCATTCTCAAGCACATAAATCTGACGATTATCAATATTTCCATCATCCGCACAACAATAAATATACCATTTATTATTAATGTAATGTATTTCAGGTCCCCAAAGATGAAATGCGTTTGACGAATTTTGAGGTACCCACACATCTTTCTGGGATGCTTCCGCCAACCGGGTTATATCATCTGTTGCCCATAAAGTGATGCGGTCGCTCATACTTTGGGTATAATAATATATTCCGTTATGGAATACCGCCCATGGGTCTCCTCCTCTTGACAAAAGCGGATTCGTATAAACAGGTACGGAATCGAGGTCTACCCGCTCATGTGTTTTTTTATTCTGACCGGATGAGCAACCCACTAAAAGAATAAGGAGAAAATACAATAAAATTCGCATAGTAATACTTATAATATATATAAATAATAGCCTGTTAAATGACCAATTAAGAAATTCAAGACAGATACAACGAAAATGGGACGGCAATATATAACAAAAGTGTTGAACCTGCAAACAAAGAAAGTGAAAAAACAAATCAAAACAGCCCTTTACAAGCAGCAATATATGAAATAATTATTTTTCCGGCAATTTGGTTGATTCTCGCTATTTATTGGCAAATAATCAACCTTTATTTCATTGATTTTTCATCATTTTTGTGGCATAACTTTAATATTTATAGACATGAATTCCAAAATAGTATTCTTTTTCATGATTATGTGTTGCTGTTCAGTAACCTTATTTGCTCAAACAAATACGGGCAAAAAACAGACAAGTACTAATCCGGTTTTTGACGGTTGGTATGCAGATCCCGAAGGAGTCGTTTTCGGTGATAAATACTGGATTTATCCGACTTATTCAGCTCCTTTCGAACAACAATTGTACATGGATGCCTTTTCTTCCCCAGATTTGGTACACTGGAGAAAACACCCGAAAGTCCTTTCTGTCGAAAATATCAGCTGGTTAAGGAATGCTTTATGGGCACCTGCCGTGATAGAAGCAAATGGGAAATATTATTTCTATTTTGGAGCAAACAACATATATCATGAGAGTGAAGTGGGAGGTATAGGTGTGGCTGTAGCCGATCGTCCGGAAGGTCCTTTCAAGGATGCGCTCGGAAAGCCGCTGATTGGCAAGATCGTGAACGGAGCGCAACCTATTGACCAGTTTGTTTTCAAGGACGATGACGGTCAGTATTATATGTATTACGGCGGTTGGGGACATTGCAATATGGTGAAGATGGGATCTGATCTAATCAGTATCGTACCTTTTGAAGACGGAACAACTTATAAAGAAGTGACTCCGGAAAATTATATAGAAGGACCTTTTATGCTTAAACACAATGGCAAATATTATTTCATGTGGTCAGAAGGCGACTGGACAGGCCCCGATTATTGTGTAGCGTATGCCATTGCGGATTCGCCTTTTGGTCCGTTCAAAAGAGTCGGAAAGATTCTGGAGCAGGACACTAAAATAGCTAATGGTGCCGGACATCATTCCATTATCAAAGGTCCGGGAAAGGATGAATGGTATATTGTCTATCATCGCCGCCCTTTGGGTGAAACCGATGGGAACTACCGCATTACTTGCATTGACCGAATGTATTTTAATAAAAACGGTACTATCAAACCTGTAAAAATGACCTCCGGCGGAATAAAAGCCAGCCCATTGCGCTAACCAGTTATTTATTATAGCGATGAAACTTAAAATAATATCCATGAAAAAGTCCTTATTAGTCTTAGCTTTATTGTTTTCATTGGTATCCTTTGCTCAATCTCCGGTCGATAAATCTTTTCCTCCGGAAGAGTTGTTTGCTCTAGGATCTTACTATTACCCCGAGCAATGGGATTCCTCCCAATGGGAACGTGATTTGAAGAAAATGTCGGAGATGGGGATCAAGTTCACCCATTTTGCGGAGTTTGCCTGGGCCATGATAGAACCGGAAGAAGGAAAGTATGATTTTGAGTGGCTGGATCGTGCCGTCTCTTTAGCAGATAAATATGGTCTGAAGGTAATTATGTGTACTCCTACTCCCACACCTCCCGTCTGGCTGTCAAAAAAGTACCCCGATATATTGATTCAGCGGGATAATGGCATTTCCATTCAGCATGGGAGACGTCAGCATGCTTCCTGGAGTAGCGACCGATACCGTCGTTATGTAGAAAACATTGTTTCCTGTCTGGCAATGCGTTATGGCAATCATCCTGCTGTTATCGGCTGGCAGATTGACAATGAGCCGGGACACTACGGAGTAGTGGATTACAGTGAAAATGCACAAGCCAAATTCCGTGTCTGGTTACAGAAGAAATACGGTACTATTGACAAACTGAATGATACCTGGGGTACCTCTTTCTGGAGTGAAACCTATCAGAACTTCGAGCAGATTCGCCTTCCCAACCAGCAGGAAGTACCTGAAAAGCCCAATCCTCATGCCATGCTCGACCTGAACCGTTTCATGGCGGACGAATTGGCGGGCTTTGTTAATATGCAGGCAGACATCCTCCGGCGGCATATCCACAAAGACCAATGGATCACTACCAACCTGATTCCTGTTTTCAATCCGGTTGATCCGGTACGGATCGATCATACGGACTTCCTGACCTACACCCGCTATCTGGTGACTGGACATAATCAGGGAATAGGTAGCCAAGGTTTCCGGATGGGGATTCCCGAAGATCTCGGATTTTCAAATGACCAGTTTCGTAACCGCGTCGGCAAAACATTCGGAGTGATGGAACTACAGCCCGGTCAAGTAAACTGGGGAGTGTATAACCCTCAACCCTTACCCGGCGCTGTGCGTATGTGGGTGTATCACGTTTTTGCAGGTGGTGGGAAGTTTGTGTGCAATTACCGTTTCCGTCAACCTCTGAAAGGCAGTGAGCAATACCATTACGGCATGATAATGACCGATGGGGTGACTCTTTCTCCGGGCGGTGAAGAATATGTACGTATTACGCAGGAGATGAAAAAGCTTCGTGCCGCCTACGATAAGAAAAGCCGTATGCCCAAACAGCTGGCTTCCCGACGCATTGGACTGCTTTTCGATATGAACAACTATTGGGAAATGGAGTTCCAGCGTCAGACAGACCAGTGGTGGACGATGCCGCACATACATAAGTATTACAACCTGTTGAAGTCCTTTGCCGCTCCCGTCGATGTGATCTCGGAGAAGGAGGATTTTTCGGGTTATCCTTTCCTGATTGCGCCGGCTTATCAGTTGCTTGATAACAATTTGGTAGAACGTTGGACTGAATACGTGAAGAATGGAGGACATCTGATTCTGACCTACCGTACCGGTCAGAAAGACCGTGACGCCAAATTGTGGGAGGCTCCTTTAGCGGCTCCTATTCATCAACTGGCCGGAATAAACAGCTTGTACTATGACCATCTGCCTCACAGTCTCTACGGAAAAGTAGATTTCGGCAGTGAGGAATACGCCTGGAACAATTGGGCGGACGTACTAACCCCAGCTGCCGGAACAGATGTGTGGGCTGTGTATGCGGACCAGTTTTATAAGGGAGCTGCTTCCGTGATACACCGTAGGCTGGGTAAAGGAACGGTCACCTATATCGGAACGGATACCGATGACGGCAAATTGGAGAAAGAAGTAGTACGTCGTGTATATACGGAAGCCGGCGTACCGACTGAAGATTTACCGTACGGAGTGGTGAAGGAATGGCGTGACGGTTTTTACATCGCCTTGAATTATACGTCGGACATTCAGGAAATAGTCATTCCCGATGAGGCAGAAGTACTGATTGGCAGTGCACGCCTTGAACCTGCGGGAGTAGTGGTGTGGAAAGAAAAATCGGACAACAAGTATAAATAACCCAATAACAAGAAAAATGAAGATAAGAAATCTTATATCTTGCGCCCTTTGCGGGCTTACTCTCTTTGCCTGCTCACCATCCGGGGGAGGGAAAGATAGGGAAATGGACCGTTTCATTACCGACTTAATGGACCGGATGACTCTCCGTGAGAAACTCGGACAACTGAACCTGCCTTCGGGCGGTGATCTCGTGACAGGTTCGGTGATGAACGGTGAACTTAGCGATATGATTCGCAAACAGGAAATAGGCGGCTTCTTCAATGTCAAGGGCATTCAGAAAATCAATGTCCTACAGCACCTTGCGGTAGAAGAAAGCCGATTGAAAATACCTCTACTTGTAGGTGCAGACGTTATCCACGGCTACGAAACTATTTTCCCGATCCCATTGGCACTTTCCTGTAGTTGGGATACGCTGGCCGTCGAACGTATGGCACGTATCTCCGCTATTGAGGCCAGCGCAGACGGTATTAACTGGACATTCAGCCCGATGGTCGATATTTGTCGTGACGCCCGTTGGGGACGTATCGCAGAAGGAAGTGGAGAAGATCCTTACCTGGGTTCTTTAATGGCAAAAGCGTATGTGCGTGGTTATCAGGGAAACAATATGCAAGGCAACGATGAGATTCTTGCCTGTGTGAAACATTTCGCACTTTATGGGGCGTCCGAATCGGGACGTGATTACAATACAGTGGATATGAGCCGACTACGTATGTATAACGAATATCTGGCTCCTTATAAAGCTGCCGTTGACGCCGGTGCAGGCAGTGTCATGAGCTCTTTTAATATCGTTGACGGTATTCCCGCCACAGCCAACAAATGGTTACTGACCGACCTGCTCCGGAATGAATGGGGCTTCGGAGGACTATTGGTAACAGATTACAATTCGATAGCCGAAATGTCCTCCCATGGTGTCGCCCCTCTGAAGGAAGCCTCCATTCGCGCTTTACAGGCAGGAACGGATATGGATATGGTTTCATGCGGGTTTCTCAATACATTGGAGGAATCCCTGAAAGAAAAGAAGATAACGGAAAAGCAGATTAATACGGCTTGTCGCCGTGTATTGGAAGCCAAATATAAACTGGGACTGTTCTCCAATCCGTATAAATATTGCGATGCCCTGCGTGCCAAAGAAAAACTTTATACGCCTGAACACCGTTCTGCAGCACGTGCGATTGCGGCTGAAACATTTGTTCTATTAAAGAATGACAACAAGCTGCTTCCACTTGAGCAAAAAGGCAGGATTGCCCTGATCGGTCCGATGGCGGACGCACGTAATAATATGTGCGGTATGTGGAGCATGACATGTACACCGTCCCGCCACAGAACATTGTTGGAAGGAATCCGTGCGGCAGCGGGTGACAAGGCTGAAATTCTATATGCAAAAGGCAGCAACATATATTATGATACGGAAACAGAAAAAGCTGCTACGGGTATTCGCCCGCTGGAACGTAGAGATAACCGACAACTGTTGGACGAGGCTTTACGCGTGGCTTCCCGTTCAGACGTCATTGTTGCCGCTTTGGGTGAATGTGCGGAAATGAGCGGTGAATCGGCTTCACGCACCGGCCTCGAGATACCCGATACACAACAAGATTTATTGAAGGCTTTAGTGAAAACGGGCAAACCTGTCGTACTTCTTCTGTTCACAGGACGTCCTCTGGTCTTGAATTGGGAGGATGCGAATGTTCATTCCATATTGAATGTCTGGTTTGGCGGTAGCGAAACAGGAGACGCGGTTGCCGATGTATTGTTTGGCAAAGTCACTCCAAGCGGCAAACTGACAACTACCTTCCCACGTTCAGTGGGACAGCTGCCGCTATTCTACAATCATTTGAATACAGGTCGTCCTGATCCCGACAATCATGTGTTCAACCGTTATGCCGGCAATTATCTGGATGAGAGTAATGAACCTCTGTATCCGTTTGGATATGGTTTGAGTTATACGGACTTTGTTTATGGTGGATTGCAAATTAGCTCGGAAACCTTGCCTAAGAATGGTGAGTTGACTGTATCTGTCACTGTAACCAACAAAGGAAACTATGATGGTTATGAAACGGTACAACTGTACCTTCGTGATATTTACGCGGAGGTCGCCCGTCCAATGAAAGAGTTGAAAGGTTTTGAACGCATTTTCCTGAAAAGCGGGGAAAGTCGTGATGTTAAGTTTGTTATTACGAAAGATGACTTGAAATTCTATAATTCCGAATTACACTATGTTTACGAACCCGGAGAATTTGATGTTATGGTAGGGCCGAACTCCCGTGATGTACAAACTAAAAGTTTCCAAGCAGAATAAAGTAACACCTGATAAAAGTTGTATTGTAGGGAGTACTTATTATAATCGCACGAGCTTGCACTCATGACATAGTACAAGCCGAAGATATTGTTGCCGACACTATGATTTTGTTATGAGGAAAGTTCTGCAACTCGGAAGAAATCAGCGCGACGTTACCTTTAAATGAAATCAAGGTGTACCTTCTACTTTAATGAACAGATTAAATTATTCACTATTTAAAATAAAAAAAGATATGCATTATTTAAGAACACTGACTTATTTATGGAGTTTACTTACTCTTCTTTTAATGGTTGCTATCACAACAATCTGCTCCTGTGTCTCTACACCCCAAAGAAGCGGACAGTTGAAAGAACAAGATGAATATGATGTGGCAGCTTATATTTGGCCGTCGTGTCACAATGATCCGATGGGACGCGACACACTGTGGAGTGAAGGTACAGGCGAATGGGAAATTATCAAAAAAGGTAATCCCCGTTTCGAAGGACACTATCAGCCAAAGGTTCCTTTGTGGGGATACGAAATGGACGATGACACGCAGGTGATGGAGAAATGGATTGACGTGGCAACCGCTCACGGCATCAATACGTTTATCTTCGATTGGTACTGGTTCAACGGACAGCCTTTTTTAGAAAGCACCGTAAACAATGGATTTCTGAAAGCCAAGAATAATAAAAAAATGAAGTTTTACCTGATGTGGGCCAACCATAACGTGGCACACAACTATTGGAATGTACACCGTTACAAGGACAACAACTCGCGTCTGTGGACCGGTGTGGTAGACTGGGCCAACTTTAAAATCATTGTAGAACGAGTGATACGCCAATACTTTCACAAGCCCAACTATTACAAGATAGACAATTGTCCGGTATTTTCCATATTTGGTTTTCATGAACTGTTGGAAAGTTTCGGTAATGCAGACGGTGTGAAGAAGGCTATGGATTATTTCCGTAGCGAAGTGAAAAAGGCAGGATTCCCTGATTTGCACTTGCAACTCATCGGTGACGGGTCTCCCACCGACAAGTTTATAGAACTTGTTGTAAAGGCAGAAGTAAACAGTGTGACAAAATACAATTGGGGATGGCCATACGAAGAAGATTATCTGGCATGGGGTACAAAAGCCATGCAACGTCGCGATCAATGGACAGCGAAACTGGATTCATTGGGTGTGCCATTCTTCCCAAATGCATCAATAGGATGGGATGACACCCCGCGTTTCCCGAATAAAACAGCCAAAGAAGTGGTTCATTACAATGACTCGCCAGAAAGTTTTGCTGCTTTCTTGCAGAAGACGAAAGAATATGTAGACCAACGCCCCGACCGCCCCAAACTGATTACAATCAACTCGTGGAATGAATGGGTGGAAGGAAGTTATCTCTTGCCCGATATGAAGCATGGTTATGGTTACTTGAATGCCGTAAAACGGGTAATAAATGGTGAATATGATTACAAGCCCTAAAAATGCGAATTACTAAATAATGGAAAAATTGATGCTGTATAAAAAATGTCAGATAATAGTACTCATTCCTATTTTTCTATTCCATGTTGTCACATCATCTGCTCAACAACGTGATAGCCATGTACGGGAGTATCTTTCTCCGATACGCATTGTTTGGCAACAGGAGAGTCAACTAATACAAGGAGCAGAATATTTACTCCGATCAGGGCATGGACAAGCAAATCTTGTGAATAATGAACTCTGTAAACTTTCGAGTACCGGGCAGCAACATCCTGCTATTCTTTTCGATTTCGGAAAGGAATTGCAAGGCGGCTTACAAATTGTCACCGGTATGCCAGCCTCACATGCTCCTGTTACTATTCGTGTTCGCTTAGGAGAGTCGGTAAGCGAAGCTATGTGTGACATAGACGAAGTGAATGGAGCGACAAACGATCATGCTATGCGTGATTTTGTTATTAGTGTACCTTGGCTTGGGGTCTTGGAAGTCGGGAATTCCGGTTTCCGGTTTGCCCGGATTGACCTTTTGGACGATTCTGCAGAATTGCACCTCAAAGAGATACGGGCTATTTCTATTTTTCAAGATATCCCTTACAAAGGTTCGTTCCGATGTAATGACGAACGCTTGAATCAGATATGGCAAACTGGAGCTTATACGGTGCATTTGAATATGCAAGATTATATCTGGGATGGGATAAAACGTGACCGCTTGGTTTGGATTAGAGACTTGCATCCCGAAGTGATGACAGTCAATACGGTTTTTGGGTATAATGAAGTGATCCCCAAAAGCCTCGACTTGATCCGTGACTCTACACCACTTCCCCAATGGATGACAATGTGTACGTATTCTCTTTGGTGGATATTGATTCAGAGAGACTGGTATCTTTATCAAGGCAACTTGGATTATTTGAAAGAACAAAAAGGCCATCTATGTGACTTGTTGCAACTTATAATGACGAGAATTGGAGAAGACGGACTTGAAAAATTCAATGATACTGAAGGTCGCTTTCTTGATTGGCATTAATGTGAGAATACACTTTATACAAAAAGTTTCCATTAGTAAACATAGAAAACACGTAATTTGCTATTATGATAATTATTAACAAAAGGAATCTGTTTTTCCTAATTTCCGTCTGGCTGTTGTCTACACTTCTGTCGGCGCAAAATGTCACCATATCCACTCCCCATACACAGTTGCTTCTCTCGGTACCAAACGGCGGTACACCGGAACAACTGTATTACGGCTCACGCACCTCCGATGCGGATATCCGAAGCATTTGTGAAACAGCACGCAGAAGAAATGCTTATCCCGTCTATGGAATGGGGTATCCATGCGAAACGGCATTGTCTGTCCGCCATGCCGACGGCAACCTGACACTTCAAATGGCAGTCATAGGCGTAAAAGAAACACGCCTTACAAAAGAAAATGCCACTTTGACGGTGATAGAACTGAAAGACAAAGTGTATCCTTTCTTCGTCAACATCTGCTACAAAGCATGGCAGGATGCAGATGTCATCGAGACATGGACTGAAATCCGTCACGAAGAGAAGAAGCCTGTCCAACTTCAGCAGTTTGCTTCTGCCTACTTGCCTGTCCGCCGCGGCAATGTCTGGCTGTCACATCTTTCCGGTGCCTGGGCAAACGAAGGACAACTCTGCCAGGAAGCGTTGCAACCGGGTATGAAAGTCATCAAAAACACGGACGGGGTACGCAACTCCCAATCGGCACATGCAGAAGTGATGTTCTCGCTCGACGGCAAACCGCAGGAGAACACGGGACGCGTCATCGGCGCAGCGCTTTGCTACAGCGGCAACTACAAACTGCGTATTGACACGCAAGAAGACGACTGGCACCATTTCCTCGCCGGCATCAACGAAGAAAACTCCTGGTACAACCTGAAAAAAGAAGAAGTGTTCCGCACCCCCGCATTGGCACTAACCTACAGCGATGAAGGGATGAGCGGATGCAGCCGGAAATTCCACCAATGGGCACGCCTGCATAAACTCGCCAACGGGAACACTCCCCGCAAAATTCTGCTGAACAGTTGGGAAGGCGTCTATTTCGACATCAACGAACAGGGCATGGACCAGATGATGGGTGATATCGCTGCCATGGGAGGCGAACTGTTTGTAATGGACGACGGTTGGTTCGGCGACAAATATCCGCGCAAAAACGACTCTTATGCCTTAGGCGACTGGACCGTAGACAAGACCAAACTCCCCGGCGGACTGCAATCATTACTTGACAACGCCCGGAAACACGGCATACGGTTCGGCATCTGGCTGGAACCGGAAATGGCTAATACCAAAAGCGAACTGTACGAAAAGCACCCCGAATGGATTATCAAGGCACCCGAACGGGAAGTGGTATGCGCCCGCGGCGGCACACAAGTCGTGCTCGACCTCTCCAACCCGCAAGTGCAGGATTTTATCGTACAGACGGTGGACGAACTGATGAATTCCTATCCCGACATTGATTATATCAAGTGGGACGCCAATATGTCCATCATCACCCAAGGTTCGCAATACCTGACCAAAGACAATCAAAGCCACCTGAACATCGAATACCACCGGGGTTTTGAGAACGTGTGCCGACGCATTCGCGCCAGCTATCCGCAACTGACGATACAAGCTTGCGCCAGCGGCGGCGGACGTGTCAACTACGGTGTACTGCCCTACTTCGACGAATTCTGGACAAGCGACAATACGGATGCACTTCAGCGTATCTACATCCAATGGGGCACTTCCTATTTCTTCCCCGCCATCGGCATGGGGGCGCATATCAGCGCAAGCCCCAACCATCAGACATCGCGTTCCGTTCCGTTGAAGTTCCGTATTGATGTAGCGATGAGCGGACGATTAGGTATGGAAATACAGCCCAAGAATATGACGGAAGAGGAAAAGGCATTGTGCAGAAACGCTATTGCCGAATACAAGACGATACGTCCCGTCGTACAGTTCGGAGATATTTACCGTTTACTTTCTCCGTATGACAAACAGGGCGCAGCTTCGCTGATGTATGTATCGCCAGAAAAGGACAAAGCCGTATTCTACTGGTGGAAAACGGAACATTTCTGCAACCGGCACTTGCCACGGGTGAAGATGGCAGGACTTGCTCCAGACAAATATTATAAGGTGCATGAGCTGAACCGCATCGACACTGAACCTTTGAAATTTGAAGGTAAAAGTTTCAGCGGTGCATATCTGAATGACAACGGACTGGAAATTCCCTCTACCCACAGAGTGGAACCTTCGAAACAAAACGAATATGCCAGCCGCGTGCTTTATCTGGAAGAAGTAACTCCCTCATTTTCCGACAACCGGATAGAACAACGCCCTCCGTTACGTGTTCTTTGCTTAGGCAACTCTATCACCCGCCACGAATATAAAGCGGACATCGAATGGTTCTCCGAATGGGGCATGGCAGCATCCAAAGAAGAAAACGACTATTGCCATCAATTGGAGAAGATGCTCTCGCAAAACCGTCCCGGCACAGTGGTTACCCCGCTGAACATCGCTTATTGGGAACGTAACCTGAATTGCAATATCGACTCGCTGATTGGCACTCATGTTACGGACAAGGATGTGATTGTTATCCGCTTGGGAG
>ERZ1673742.694-NODE-694-length-38386-cov-228.735384_pt1 | contig 38386 bp, 63 predicted proteins | sample MGYA00580208_ERZ1673742 | MGnify/ENA primary metagenome ERZ1673742 (study PRJEB41218, sample SAMN15661774) | gut metagenome | host: Homo sapiens | place: Canada: London | collected 2015-08-20/2019-03-30 | study: EMG produced TPA metagenomics assembly of...
TTTGCCACTCTATAAACCCTTGTGTTCCGTTCGGGCTTTCTACAATATCACCCTCGAAAATCTTTCTGCCGTTCTTATCACATAAGCCCGTGAATTGCCCTACGGTTTCAGGGATAACTTCATATTTTTCGCATTCTATAACTTGTAATGGATTGCTGTTAGAATAATTAGTATGCTGTTTAGTAAAAACTTTGATAATGTAACTTTTTGTATCTTCACAGACCAACTCATCATCATTTGAAAATATTGTTGCTCCTAAACTGCCGCACGTCCCGTTCCGCAAGTATCTCGTTAGTTGCTTTCATTTCGTCGTCCCGTTCTTCGGGTGTAAGCACGACCGCCCCGTCGGGGACTTTGCGATAGCCTGCATTGTAAATGCGCCTTGCCGTTCCTAATGCAAGAGAACAACTCTTGATGTCGGTTTGTCGCTTTGAACAAGCCCTATAAATTCCAAATTCACACGCATTACATACATATTTTGCTATTTCGTATATTTGTTCTTTTTTGGTCATTTTCTTAACTCCTTAAAAGTTCGTCGAGCCTATCTTCGTTGGGTACATAGCCACCGCCATATCCGCACTCGTGGCACACATATTCGCCACTTCTGTCGTCATAGTCCAAGTCCGCTCCGCAATAAGGGCAGACACCCTCAAATTCGGCTTCTTCCTTAATATCTTCCTTGCAGTACTCTCTCATTTCTTTGAGTTTCTCAAGGGTGCGCCCTGCGTAGGTTTCAAAGCCTAATTCTTCTATCTCGGCAATCGCGTTCTCAATCGCTTCAAGGCGTTCCACCTTTTCGCAGTCGCCATTATACTCACCGAACGCGTCTGTCAACATTGTACTTCTTATCATTTTCTTTTTCTCCTTTTCTTCTTCAATTTGTTTGCTTTAACGACCGCTGCCCAATTTGTGGGCGACCTGTCAATTTGATAAATGTTGCCGTCGCTGTCCACCCATTGTTCGTCCGCTATCATAGGCGAAACTTTTGCGTGGCACTCGGCAATCGTTGCCATAAGTTCACTTGTTGTTTTCATTTACTACCTCCAATGTTTTTTACTAATTCATAGACACGGGAGCGACCATAGGTTATTCCGAGTTCTTCTCGGTTTTCCCATATCTCTCGCGCCGTATATCCGTTTTTAAGGCACTTTTTGATTTCAGCGACTTGCTCATCATAGTTGTCGCTTTTCTTGCGCCCAAGTGCCACTCCCGCCGCTTTTCGGGCTTGCAATGCTTGTTTTGTCCTATCTGCTATAATGTCGCGTTCAAATTGTGCAAATGCCGACATTACATTAAAGAGCAGTGCGCCCATTGCGTCAAGCCCATTTCCACCGACAGAAAGATTTTCCTTAATAAATACTACCTTTACTTTCATTTTGTGAGCAAGCAAGTCAGTGGTTTCGATAAGGTCTTGCACCGACCTTGCCATTCTACTCATACTCTCAAAGTAAACCGTGTCGCCCGCTTTAAGTTCTTTAAGCATTTTCTCGAACTCTTGACGACCGCAAGCCTTTTTAGTCCCGCTTATCTTTTCTTCAAACACTTTATCTATCTTATAGTCTTTAAGCACAAACTCTTGACGGATAAATTCTTGTTTATCTTTTGTACTAACTCTCATATAAGCAAAGTTCATTTTTCTTACTCCTTTATGTAAAAACCGCCTTTGGTATGATTTAATATTATCATATCCAAATGCGGTTGTCAAGCATTTTTATTTTATTGTTTTAATTTTTTTTGTTCCGCCGTCATACTTGCGCCGAGTAGCCTTTCAAGTTGCTTTTGGAGTTCAAGCGGGCTTTGGTTAAGTTTGTTTTCAACCGAGATTGTTGCCGAAAAGTTGTTTTCCACAAGCCCTTGCCCCGCGTCCTTGATTTTCATTCGTGCCATTGTTGCCTTGTCGTTGACGTTTCCGACTTCGCCAGCGTGAAAGCCGAGTGAGTTGAAATAGTCGTCGATTGATTGCACCAGCAGCCGTCGCTCGTCATCGTCATCTTCTGCCCACGAATTGTAAACTTTAACCGTTATGCCGATTAGGGCGCAAAAATCTTGCTTGTTGGCAGGAAAGTCAAAGTATTCGTTGTAAAATGCGATAAGGTCGGAATAGGCGTTGAAATAGCCCCTTATATCGTCATTATTTAGACTAATAATATGGTCGGTGTCTTTAAGTCCGAGTTGGTGGATAACCGCCGTGATTTTCGTTGCAAGACGATAGCCATATTTTGCCGTAAGCGGTTTAGAGCGGGCTTCGTTTGCGGTTTTTTCAGCGATAAGCCTCGAAAACATTTCGCTTGTGCCTTTTTTGATTTTGTCTATCTTATAGTCGATTTCGTCCATTTGGACGGGTTCGCCATTTTCGTCAATATCTTGTATAATATCTAACATATATTATTCCTTTGGCTCGTTGCCGCACCGCCATTCTTCTGGCTCTGTGCCGTACCACCATTCTATGAGGTCGCCTTGCAGGGAATGAACTCCAACTTCCCTAAACCCGTCATCAAGTGCGTTGTTGCATTTGTCCATATAATCGGTCAGTTTTTCAAGTTTCGTCCTATTCTCATAAATGGTATGGCTATCGTTTTCAAACGCATACTCTATGATAGAAAAAACGGTGTCCTTAAAGTTAGGTGTCTTTTCTTCATATAGTACAATTATCTTCTTCCAGATTGTGTCGGGATAGGTGATAAACTCGTTCTCGGCGGGTTTTACCGCTCTTGTATATATCCGCATAGCCATTATGTTTTCATTAAATAAACTAATCATTTTCTTCTCCTATTTCTCGGCAAAGCCTTTGTATTTCGTCGGAATTGATGTAAGTACGCCTTGAGGGTTTTGCTATTTTGGCAAGTTCGCCTATGTTTAGCCCAAACCAATTATATATCATTGCACATACAAGGTCTTGTAATTGTTCATTCTGCTTGCTTGTCATATTCTTCAACCGCCTTTTTAAGTGCTTTAAGTGTTCTCATATCGGCTTTTGCTGACCTTACCGCCGCTAATGACGAAAAAACCACAAGCACTAATATTATTCCTATGATTACATAACTTGCGATTTCCACACCCGTTGTGGCGTGTCTTGTGGCAAGCACAATGTCAAGTACAAGCCCAACAATCGCAAAAAGTGTAAATAGCGTGCCAAAATCTAACGCCGCTTTTGTTTGCTTTTCCTGCTCTTTAATAAAATCTTCGGGTTTCATATACTTCCGTCCTTTGCAAAATCGACAAATTCAAGTTGCCTTTCTTCTCTCGGCTCATAAGACTTACCACGCAATGACGGGTAAAGTTCCATACATTTGCGCCTTGTGCGCCCTACTGTTTCCATTGACGGAATTTCTTTCGCCTTTACTCTTTCCGCAAGTTCACAGAATGGGATATTGATTGAATACCCGTACTTGTTCAGGACAAACCCATAAAGGACAAAATCGCAATCCCTTGCTCTCGGCTTCTGTTCCAAAATCTCTTTAACGAGTTCAGCCACTTGTCGTACTTTCATTTATCTACTCCTTTAAGTATGTTTATAATGATTTTTCCCGTGCTTGCCTTGTCGCAAAAGCCAAACTTAACACCGTATCGCTCTTGCATTGTTCGCAAACACTTTGCAAGGGTTTCCCCTTTGACTTTCGTTCGGGGAGAGTGCCATTCAGCCAAATTTCCGTGCGGCGGTATTTCTTCTATAAGAATTATAAGTTGTATTCCGCACTCTTTCGCCCGCTTGCACTCGTCCCTAAACCTTTCGTGTTGGTTTCCGCAGACGTTTCCGCAGAGTTCCAGAAAATCTTTCTTCGTGTCAATGGCTATCGTTTGGTTATCAAGTCGGGCATAGTCGCCGACAAAAAGTTTCGTCCTTACTACTTTATAACCTTGTGCCTTAAAATATGCAAGTTTTGCTTCGTGCTTGCCCTCTTGCTGTCTTGTGTCCGATATAATAACAAACTTATCCATTATTCACTTAAAAAGGTAAAAAGTCGTCCATTCCGCTAAAAGATTGCGGTGCGGTCGTGGTTGTTTCGGTGTCGCCGTCGTTGCCCCAATTCGCTCTTATAAGCGAAAAGCCGTCGGACGGAACTGTAATGTTAAGAGTTCTCTTGCCTTTGTATTCGGGGTTAAGCCCGATTGCCGACACCTTGTTGATTTGAATTTCGTCGCCTTTGGTTTTCTTTTCCCAATTATGCGGGGTAATCGCCAACTGCTCGCCCCAAATCGTGATTGTCGCTTCTTCATAAGCGTTTGTTACTTTGTCTTTGTACTGTATATTAAGTTTATTGCACTTGCAACTCTCAATGTACTTTGCTTTACGGATTTCATACTTACTTTTGTTTTCGCCTTTTTCTACAAGATAAATCATATATGTTTCTCCTTATTTGTTTTCGTTGTATTTTTCAAAATATTCGACCACTTCATCATAGTCTTTTTGCTTGATGTCTTTTGTGGACGCATAGCCCTTGCTCACAAGAAGTTGCTTTGCTTTTTCCGCCGTAATCTCATTGTTCGCCGCAATCGCAAAAATTCTCTTGATTTGTTTCGGGGTTATCGGGTCATTGTCGGACAAAATTTCCTTTGCCCTTTCTTCGTTGCTTTCATCTTCAATGTCTTGCGTAAATGCGTCAGAAAGTCCCGCGATTGTGAGTGCCAAATCAACCACAGCCCGTTTTTTTGCTTTCTTCAAAGCACTGTTGGCACTATCAAATGCTCCCGCTACACCGAAAGAACGCTCATTTGTGTTAGCGCACCCGACACCCGTTCTTACAACCTTGCCGTCATAGTATGCGGTTGCCTTAATCTCATAATAGAAAAACCCTTTATTATAGTCTTTATAACTATCGGTGATTTCGGTGTCATAAGCAAGGTTATATCCCATAAGGACTTTTTCCGCTCCGCTTTTCCACAATGACGGTGTTTTCGCTTTCGGCACTTTACCAAAATCAACACCCCTTTTAAGCGTTGTCGAAAAATCTCCTATCCTCAATTCATAGTTGTTTCTTCTGGTAGAAAGTTCCGCTTTTGGTGCTTCATAAACAATAATGTTATTTTCCATTATATTTCTCCTTTAATTTTTTATTGTGTTTAAGTAAAATATCAAACCACTCATAATCGAGTTTTATCGGCTTGAAAACATATCCGTCTTTTTTTAAGTGCAATACATATTCACACTCGGTGTTTATGCCGTACTCGGCAAGTAAGTTCTTGTACCCGACCAACTGCACCGACAACGACTTCTTGTCAATCATACTTGTCGCCTTGTAATCAATCAAAAAAATCTTTCCGTCGATTTCGCAAACAAGGTCGCACTTCCCGCAATACCCTAATTTCGCCGAAAACAGTGCCTTTTCCGTGTAAATCACTTTTGGTCGATAAGTTTTATACCATTCGACAAAACTTGCGATATAGGGCAAATATGGGCTTTCTTTCATTTCGTCATCAACTTCGCCTGTAAGCGCATAAGTTTCGCAAAGTTCGTGGACTTCCGTGCCACGTTGCTTTGCCCTGTCAAGCAAACTTTTGGACAATGCGTCTAATCGCTTGAAAGAAATCGGCTCGCAAATTTCGGTTACACTCGGATATTCTATGCCGTCTATTGTATATTTGTGGGTTTCTTCGTCAAAGTTAGTCGTCATCGTCATCTTCAAAAATTGAAACTTCGTCGTCCGCTCTATCGACTTCACTATCTTTGCTGCCAAACAACCAATCAAGTAACATTTTTATTCTCCTTTATAAGTTTTTTAATTACCTTGTCAAGTGATTTTATCGGACACTTTTCATAAGTGTTTTCAAAACTCACAAAATCATAATGACCGTCCAAAAGGCACGCATATTTCGTTACTACCGAACAGCATACGTCGCAAGGCTTTAATTCGTGTACATACTTATGACAATTACATTCTTTACAACTCTGCGGCTTGTCTTTCTCAAAAGCATAAAACCGTTTCATTGCAGTTGTCCTTTTTTCATTTTTTCGTAATAGTCCCTAATGGCAATGTCCACTTGTTTTGTAAAGGATATTCCATAGTACCCCTTAATATCACTCATTTTCGTATGAGTGCTTTCGCTGATTTTGATACTTCTTTTCGTTTCTTGTTTTTCTTTCGAGTTTTCCATTTCTAACCTCCAACTATTTATCATTATACCACTTGCTTGTCCGATTGTCAACCACTTGCGACTACTTTGACAATGTTTTTTATACTTTTTTTCTTGACTTTATAGGTGGTCTATGGTAGTATTTCCTTATAAATAAAACCAAATTAGGAGATTTGTTATGATTTGCCCGAATTGCAAAAGTGATGATGTAAAAGTTCAAGTTATTGCCGAACAGAAAAAGCGCGGAGTTCTCGGCGTTTGCCTTTGGCTTATTCTCGGTTTCTTTACTTGCGGTGTTGCACTTCTCTTTCCTTTACTTATAAAGAAAGGTAGTAAAACCAAACAATATGCTATTTGCCAAAATTGCGGTCATCGCTGGGAAGTTTAATTTTTCTTAACTTTTCCGCAAAAACCGCTTGACAAACGCATAAAGCAAGCATATAATAGACTTGTAATCGATATTCGGCGAGTGGTTCCCTCGGGTATCGGAAACTGAATATCGGTTATCCACAACCGCTTAAACAATCTCGTGAGCCACCTATGGAGAAAGTTTAGGCGGTTTTTTTGTGGGATAAAAGGAGCATTATGGCAGAAAAAAGGTATTATTGGCTAAAACTTAAAGAGAACTATTTTGATAGCCCAAAAATCAAAAAGTTGAGAAAAATTGCGGGCGGAGATACATACACGATTATCTATCTTAAACTGCAATTATTAAGCATTAAAAACAACGGCATTATCGAATACGAAAAGATAGAGCCGACTTTTCAGGAAGAACTTGCTTTGAAACTTGACGAAGATGTCGAAAACATAAGTGTTACACTTTCTTACTTGCAATCACAAGGGTTAGTTGATGTCAACGAAAACAGCGATTTCTTTCTTATTGAAGCAAGTAATAACATAGGAAGCGAAAGCGAAAGTGCTGAAAGAGTTAGGCTTTTTAGAGAAAGGAAAAATCAAAAAGTGCTACAAGAACCAAAATCTAATGCTGTAAGGCAAAGACAATTTCGTGCAAAAGAAATATGTAAACAATCGCAACATATCCCTATGATTGAAGATTATATCAACAACAAGAGATATAACGGGAACTATTATTTGGTTTTTAAGCGAGATGAAATGAAGTGTGCTATTTGTGGCGAAACCGAAAACTTATGTGTTCATCATATAGACGGATATGACGAAAACAAACCACAAAATAGCAACGAGAATAAGATGATTACTTTATGCCGTGAATGTCATAGCAAAGTACACTCTCAAAGCATAGATATTCCGAAACTTAAACTTGAAAGCATTGGATATTTTGATGAGTGTAACGAAAGTAACGAAATGTGTAACGATAGTGTAACGGAAGTGAAACAAATCTCTATATCTAATTCTAACTCTAACTCTACTTCTAACTCTAATTCTAATTCTAATAACAAGGATAAGAAAGACAGCGAGATAGAACAGGAATTTGAAGAAGTATGGAAACTTTATCCACGCAAGGAAGATAAGAAAAAGGCATTTTTGGCTTATAAGACTGCGAGAAAAAAAGCAAGTTTTGACGAAATCAAAAAGGGCGTTGAAACTTATAGCAATCACATAAGAGTTAGCAACACCGACAAGCGATACATAAAACTCGGAGCGACTTATTTCAACGGCGAGTGCTGGGCGAACAATTACGAGCAAGTCGAGCCGACGGAAGAAACGGAAGAACAAAAGACACAGCGTGAACTTTTAGAACTGCGAAAAGCAAGACCTGACCTTTCTAATTACAGCGACAAAGACTTATTGAGATATTTTTAAGGAGAACGAAAAATGAAAAGAGATACACAATTATACTTATTGGCATTAAAGAGATACGAACGCACTATGATGACCGACGGCGAATACATTAAAGACGATGTGTTGTATTGTGCTAACTGCAACACGCCGAAAGCGATGCCCGACCTTATCGACGAAAACGGCAATCTTGTGATGTGTGCGTGCGAGTGTCGGGACAGGCGAAACCGTGAAGATGAAGCCGAAGAGCGCAAGTGGAAACTGTTGCAGAAAATTGCACAACTTAAAGAAATATCGCTTATGGACGAACGATATTCCAAAGTAAGTTTTGAAACGAGCGCAAGGGGAACGGACGAGTATGAAAAAGCCGTCGGAGTGTGCAAGGACTATTGCACGAACGCAAGACAGAACTTTAAGGACGGCAAAGGTTTATTCATATACGGCAACACAGGAATGGGCAAAACGCACATCTCGGCGTGTATGGCGAACGACCTTTTGGAACAGGGCTATAAAATCAAATTCACGAACATAAACCGCATAATCGACCTTATCTACGAGAATGCGACCGCCGAACTGACGGAAATAAAGCGATGCGACTTCCTGTTTTTGGACGACTTCGGGAAAGATGTTGTTATGAAGAACAATCAGGACACTTGGTTGCAGTCGAAAATATACAACATAATAAACGACCGTTACATAGGCGAAAGACCGATTATAATCACATCTAACAGCACTTTAAGAACGCTTATGCAAAAAGGATATGACATAGCTACAATCGACCGCATAAGGGAAATGTGCGAGCAGATTGAAGTCAAGGGGGAGAATTGGCGTTAAACCGATTTATAAGGAGTGAATTATGATTATAAAATGTAAAAGATATGGGTTTACAAATCCTACGGAAGTTGATGTAAATAATAAGATATTAGTTACGCAAGGCTTGTCAATCGAAGAATTAAGTAAATTATGGAAATGGTATTATAATATCCCGCCTTACGAGCCTATTTATCTTGCAATGCCGACAAAGTTATATAATTCGGTACACCAACGCAGTAGAACACCGTGTAAAAGTGTGGCTGAATTATTTGAGGAACAAGGCATAAAAGTAGTAGAAGAAAACTTTTAACGGTTTATAAGGAGTGAATTATGGATAAAATACAATGGCTTGACGAAACTTGTCCGATATGCGGCAAACAAGTAAATTCGTGGGATAAACGATTAAGCAAAGCGTTGGGATTTAAGAATATCACTTGCGAGGCGTGCATAGCCGCTGAATACGATATATCGGTTGACGAACTTCGCGATAAAGCGGAACATCACTTCGGAATGAAGCCTTGTATGGGGATATAATTATGGCAGTGTATAAGACGAAGTGCGGGAAATACTTTAAGCGTATGGACTGCTGTGAAAGTTATTATATGGGCGAGAGTTGGGGCGAACAATACGGTAAAGAAACTTGTTATTGTCCGTTCGAGCATTCGGAATGCGAATATTATAAGGCGTTCAAGGCGAAATTCCCGAATATGTGGTTTGCGGATTGCGAGGGCGTAAAAGTCAGTGATAACGAGTATGACTACGATAATTCGTTGACTAAAAAGAATGATGAAATCAGCAAAATGTCGTATGACGCAATTATAGCGAAATTCGGCGGGTTGTGTATGGCAATAAATTACGACGGAAAAGGCGGTTATAAGATAAACCGAGACAGTTGCCGTGATTGTTGGGAGAAAACCTGCAATATAACCAAAAAAGAGCGAGACATAACCAAATGCCGCATAATGGCTGATGTTGTTGTTGAATGGGACGATAAATTCGGGTTTTATGAAGAACATCACAAAACACTTACTCATAGGCAAGTAACGAAAGGGTTTGTGCCGAGAGAGTATGCGGAGCGAGCCGTTAAAAATAAACATTCTCTCGAAATATTAATGTTCGAGACAAACACCTTGGAGACGATGGAAATAATGTTAGGATTTGCGCCAAAGCCCAAAATAGTGCGGTATTATATTGTGAACTCGAACGCCAAAAGAGACCTTATGGAAGACTTAAAAGCCGTTGCGGACGGTTACACCGTTATTCACGAAAGTGACGTTATCGCCGCCAAAAAATCCGAAAAATCGGCACGGCGAAAGGTAATTCGAGAAGAAAAAGAAAAGAAACTGAAAAAGGCATTATTTGGGAAACGCACGCCGAAAGAAGTACAAATCAGTTTTGACGACTTATAAGGAGTGAAAAAATGTACGAACAAGTAGCATTATGGAATATTGACGAAACACTTACAGATTATAAGGCAATCAAATCTACCGATTGGAAATGGAATATGGCGACCGATTATCCTGAAAAAAACGGGCTTACTGCGTTCTCGTGCTTTGCGTGCGGCGGTGGTAGCACAATGGGATATAAATTATGCGGGGTTGACGTTCTCGGTTGTTGCGAAATAGACAAGAAGATGAACGACGTATACGTTGCAAATCATCACCCGAAATATAACTACCTTATGGATATTCGCAAATTCAATGAACTTGAAGATTTGCCCGAAGAACTTTTTAATCTCGATATACTTGACGGCTCACCGCCTTGTACGACGTTCTCAATGGCTGGCGAAAGAGAAGATAGTTGGGGAAAGAAAAAGAAATTCCGCGAGGGACAAGCCGAACAAACTCTTGATGATTTATCTTTCGTATTCATTGATACGGTCGCAAAACTTCGTCCGAAAACTGTCATTATGGAAAATGTTGAGGGGCTATTATTGGGCAATGCGTATAAATATGTTGAGAAAATATATGCAAGGTTCAGAGAAATAGGATATACGGTGAGGCATTGGCTGTTAAAGGGCGAAGATATGGGCGTTCCTCAAACAAGGCATAGAGTGTTTTTCGTCGCAACAAAACTTAATTTTGACTTGTCAAATATTGACCTTACATTCAATTATGAGCCGATTACATTTAGGGATATTATGACAGGACAGCACGCTGTTGAGAATGGTAAACAAGCAGAAGTTGCAAAACTGTCAAGCGAAGAAGATAAACGCATTAGCGATACAATGATGAGGCTATATAATAAATGTACATATTTTAGCGAACGTATTGTTTACAGAAACAAAATATGTCCTACGATTGTTGCAGGAGGAAGTGATATATGGATTGAGAATTGGGGGGCGAAAATCAACCAAAATGAAATCATAAATGCACAAACATTCCCACAAGATTATAATTATTGCAAGCAAAAACCTAAATATATATGCGGTATGAGCGTTCCGCCGATTATGATAAAAAGACTTATGACAAGACTTATTGACAGCGGGTTATATAATTATAAACTCAATAGATAAGCAATGCACCGTTTGGGCGGGAGCGGCGTAAATAAACAAAAACATAATAAAATAACACCCTTGTCGAGAAACCGCCCTTTCTCGGCTGACATAAGGAGTAAAAAATGGAAGAAAAAACTATGACAATCAATGAACTTATCAACAGAATTAACGAAGCGCAAGAGTTGGCTTATCAACAGCATATACAAGCGAACGCAATCATTATCAATGAAAACTTTGTTCGTGTCCCCGAAAAAATGATGGGCAATGCGGAATATCCTCCGATGATTTGCGGACTTGAAACGCACTACACCAGAGCCGAACTGCCCGACAACGCTATGTTTGCGGTATGCGAAGTAAGGGAAACCGAACGGGAAAAGGCGATACGGCTCGCGAAAGAAGAAGTTGTACGAAAGGTTAAAAAGTACATTGACGAATTGTTCGACAAGGTGGACGAACTTGCACAAGAATAAAGAGAAAAGGGATAGGCAAAGTGCTTATCCCCTTTCTTTTGTCCTTTATCTCCTGTTGCTATCAAGCATATACCTAACTTTTGCCGACTTTTCCATATAGTAATCGGTCATATCGGTAATACGCATTTCAATGTATTCGGGCATAGGCTCTGTTTTGCTTTCGTACATTGACCGCATTGCTTTCGCCTTGTTTCTCATAAAGTCGTACCAAATACTTGCGTGTTCGAGTTCGGCTTCGGAAAGTTTAGTTGCGATAGATAGTTTATCGGTGTCCCCTACAAGTTTTGACTTTGCCGCACACTTCGCATATTTTTCAGCGTCGGCAAGTTCTTCTTCCACATAATCATAAATTTTTTCGAGTTCTTCCATAATTATATATCCGTGTGTATTTGAGTAATGAATTTAGCAATCAAATCGGCGTACTTTTCATCGCCTTTTTGAATGGACAAAAGCAAGACAATGATTGCAAGAGTTTTTAAGTCGGCGGGTAAAATCTTCGCCGATGTGTCGCTAACCGCTTTGGTTATCCTATCAATAATTGCTACTTTTACTTCATAGAGTTTTTCTTCCATTCTTGTATTTCCTTTAAGATTTCGTGTAATTCGTCATCTCCGAAAACTTGGGCGTATATTTGCAATCGTTGTAATCGCTTTAAGTTCTTATTTGTTTTCCTTGTTTCAAGATAGTTAAGCACTACAAGAATATCAACAATGCCAAATTCGCCGAAAAGAGCATTCATTACGCGAGTTTCACCACCGACACATTAAAGTAAGTGTAAGTCGCCGCAACGCCCGTGTTGGCAAAGGTAAGGTCGATTGATTGAGTGCCTGTACCCGCGCAAGGACACACTTCTTTAACTTCCACTATGGTCGCCGTTGAAAAACTTTCAATGTCCGTTGTTGCCGTAGGGGTTTGAGTTACTATACCAGTGGGGACAGCCACGCCATTGCGATAAAGTTGCAGGCTGACTTCGCCCGCCGTTGTCGTGAAAGAACCAGAGGCACTGAACGCCACCAAATACAAGCCTTTCTTCAAGAGCCTAATTGCATTGCTGCCACTGACGTGAGAAATCGAGCAGCCCGTAATGAGTGAATTGTTGTTGATAGGCATAAGTGCGCCGTTGGCAAGAGCCGTGCTTGTGTTGTTGTATGCACTTAAAGTGCTTTTACAATATTGATTATTAGCCATAATAAAAATCTCCTGTTGTAAGTTAAAGGGGAGCATAGTCGCTCCCCCGTTGTCAAGGAACGCTATCAAGCGTAAAGTGATTTAGTTGGTTAAAGTATTAAACCAAATTGTTGCCGCAACCGCAACCACAACCGCAGTTATTATAGCAAGTATAAGGGTTTACGGACGGGTGAGTATAATACTGTCCCAACTGACTTAAAATGTAAGTGCTTTGGCTACGATTGCTGATTTCCGCTTTTGCGTCGGACAAAGCCGTGCGTAAGCCGTCGATATAATTTTCTTGAATTAAGTCGCGGGTTGCTTGGTTTTGTTCAATGATTGTCGTACGCAGGTCGCAGCAACATTCTTGCAGTTGCTGTCCGAGATTTTGGAAGCCGAGTTGCGTGCTGTAACGATTGTTAAGAACTTCTTTATCAATGCTACAAATGCCACTTGCCACGCTTTGGAAACCGTCGCGAATATCGTTTTTAATATCCTGACTTCCGAGAGCCGAGTAAAGTTCAGCGGTCGTCAAACTCGATTGCGTTGCAGAGCCGTTACCAAAGAAACCATTGCCACTTATTGCAAGCAAGAAGATAAAGAGAAGAATAATCCAGCCTACAAAGCCGTCCCCCCAACCACCTTTATCGTCCCTGTCCATAAGGGCGGCAATATCGCCGAGAGAATAATCTGCCATTTTGTTGTTCCTCCTATATATATTTACACTCAAATAAGCATTGCGCCCTACTTATGAGAGAGTATGCTAAAAACCATTAAATTTGAAACCGCCGTCGCCACCCTTGTCTTTAATCGCTTGTTCGATTTCATTCCACGATTGATTGCTTATTTTATGAGTAAGCCCAAACTTTTGCGCCATTTTATAGTAACGCTTTACTTCATTAAAGTTTTCCATAGTAATAGTGCCATTTTGCGCTTGTTCACAAATATATTGTGCAGGGTTTTTGCCTGACGAAATAGCCGTCCTTACATTCCTTGCCATTTCGGGGTTTTTCTTTTCAAGTTGCTCTAAAAGCATATTTACCGCTTGTTTTGGATTTGCAACGCCATTTGCAATCTTTACCGCTTTTGTGATTTGGTTAAAATTAAATGCCATTTATATCCACCTCATCTTGATTTTTCTTCTCCGATTGTTTTTGCGAGCGAGCAATTATCTTTTCTTCCAGCGAAGAAAGGCGAGAAAGCACATTTTCCGCCCAAATAGGCACATTCTCGGTAGTTATCTCGTCCGACGGCTTTTCGTCGTTTTTAGCCCCGTTTAGCGGCGCGAAAGAAAACGGTTGGCAACTCACAACGCCATTAGACATTTTCTTACTATAAAACACACCCATATTATCAACAAAAACATTTACGGGAGTTCCGTCAACAGGCACAGGATAGTTTTCCATATCTTGTATCGTTTTCACAACAACATAAGTGCCGATTTGCGTAATGCCATTTGCGGGTGGTTGCGGTTGGTTTGCAATAGGTGATTGTATTTGATTGTTAAGCCCACGAAGTTGGTCGATTTGGTTTTGAAGAGCGTTTATCTCTTGATTGTAATTTCTTGAGTAAAAGTTAGGATTATATCCCATACCCATTGCCATTGTCAATTTCCTCCTCATCTTTACTTAAATCAAAATCTTTAAGTGCTTGTTGCACTTGTTTTATACCGTTTATAAGTTTATTTATCGGCGGGATAGCGGTCGCTCGGCTTATATCTTTTCTTATAATTGATAATACGACTAAATCGGCGTTAGTTAGTGGCTGCCCGTCAATAATCTTTTCAAGCATTTTTTTATAGGTGGATAAGTTTATATTTGCTAAATCATTTTTTATTTCGCTCATTGTTTTTCCCCTTTTGCACCACAATAGGCACACCTAATTCTTCCTTGTCGTTTGGATAAAGCGTTGAAAAATCGAAATGGTCGGAAGTGTCGGGTTTTGCCGTAAACTCGACTTGCAATCCATTAAGTTCGTTGTAAAGTTCGATTGCCATATTGCACTTCCCCCTATCCGAATTTTGCCATAAAAAAGCCCCGCTTGTTGGGTACAAACGGGGTACAAAACCTATTAAATTGTCATAGCAACTTCTTTTTAAGCCGCTTTTTTCTCATATTTGCACTATCATATTCAATGTTTAAGTCTTTTGCGATTTCCCAAAGTGAGATACGCTCAACGAAAAACTTTAATGCAAGTTCCGTGTTTTCGGCGTTTAGACCGATTTCGCGGCAACGGTCAATCATTTCATCGCGGGTACAATTTTCAATGCTAAAAGGCTTTGGCTTTGATAGGTCGTCCAAAAGCCCTTGATACTCTTTATTGAGTTTCCGATACCTTGCAAGTGCCTCTATCTTTGCTTGTTCTTCATTCCCTATCCAACACACTAAAAAAGCAAGGGGGATAGAAAACAAAAGGCTGACAAAGATTGTTTGCGAAGTTGGTATTGCCGTCCATATTATAAAGTTCGTCAACTGCATACAAAACGACTTACTATGATATTGATAGGTAAATTGATACCGAAGCACACAATGAGCAAAGCAAAAGGCAATACCCTCAAACCATTTCCCCGTAAAATAGCAACAAAGTGCCACCGAGCCAACGACAAGAAGATATTGCCAGAGTTTTCGCTTAAAGAATAGTTTGATTTGTAACTTATTCTTCGGTGTCATCGGACAAGTGCTTAATGCACTCGGCAACATACAACAAGTCGTCGATTGCGTCAGGGAAACGCTCTTTTAAGATTTCAATCTTGTCAAGAGCCTCATCAATGTAAAACTTTTCGTCTTTGCCGTAAAACGGCGGGCAACCTACTCCCATTTTCCACTACCTCCTCATAATTGTAATATAAATATAATAGTAAGAGCCAAAAATAACACTCACTTGTCATTAAAAGGAACGTTGCATAGTCGGTACTTACTATATATTGCGAAAGCCCACGGATTGACAAGGATAATAGTTGAGATACCGAGTGGACGATAATCACAACGCCGACATCTCTTGCCTTGCAATTCCATATTGCGCCGAGCGCAACCATACTCAATAAACCATAATATGCGGATATATTTGTATCAATTACATCAACCGCAAAACTTATAAGAATATTGCTAATTAAAATTAGACACCACGGAGCGGAAAGATATGGTTTATGTGTTACGGCGCATAAAAAAAGCCAATAAGTGATAAACACCGTTATCGTGTTCAAAAACCGTTTAAGCGCGATATGACTATCAACATATTGACCGAATTTTATAATGCTCGGATTGTTTATTTTCAGCACAAATTGTTCGGGAAAGGAAAATTTTAAGACATACCACGCGCAAAGATACACGCACACAAGGTATATCATCGCACGGATAACGTTCTTGTTCATTTCCTATCCCCCTACAATTCGTAATATACAATCAATAAGCATAAAATTAAGAGTATGAATAATCCACTCATAATCTTATAGAGTTTCATTTTCATACCCTTTGTGTTTTGTTATCTTTTAGCGCAAAAATCGTCAAAACTGCCGACAAATGCACCGTTTGCAACAGCCGCACGGAACTCGTTAAGAAGTTCGAGTTTTGCCTGTTCTTGCTGTCTTTGTTCGGCTTCTGCTTTCTTTTGCTCTATAAACTCATCAAGCGATACAAGGCAGTTGCCGTCCGCCACTTCTCTACGATATTCCGCTTCATACATATCGTGGTCGGCTTTCGCTTTTGCGATTGCTTGTGCTTCTTCGTTTGCTTTTTGTGCTTCCGCTTCCGCATACGCCTGCTCTACAAGGTCAACGGACTTGCTGAAACCGAGAGCCTTTGCGGTTTTACGAAGAGCCACCATAATGGGGCTTTCCCAACCCGCACTCACACAACCCAAACAAAGAATTGCCATAAGTAAGCCAAACACGAGTACACCGATTATGATACTTGCCCACAAAGGGATTTGCACATTCCCATACACAATCCCACACGAAGCACCTGCGCCTGACATTGCACTTGCGATAAACGAAGCAACAATACCACATATCGTTTTAGGATTGTTTTTAAGGTAAATTGCAAAAGCACTTTGCTTTTTTGCTTTCTTTTCCTTGACAACTTTTTCCTTTGCCATAGTTTTACCTCTTTTTTTGTTTATATTTGTCGCACAAAATGCTATAAAAATAGCCCCAACTTTTGGAAGAGTTTTGACCGCAATAGGTTTAGTGGCTTCCATAAGTTTAACCGCCTTGCTTGTTTGCACCGCTACCTTTGTTACTTTAAGTGATGAAACCAAAACGACAATCGCTTTAAGTGCATAAACGGCAAGTGCCACCGATAACGCACCTGTAAATATATCGGCTATGCTTATGATAAGTGTCGATACATTTGATTTCAAGTCGCTCCGATACGTTACAAGTATTTTAAGTATCATCATAAAAGACAACAAACTTGCAAGAAGCGAGCAAATTTGCCAATCTATTGAAGTTAGGCACATTGAAACAATGCCGAAAAGCAAGTCAATAACCGACAAAATAAGCAATGTTCGATTATCAAGAGCCTTTCGGACAATCTTTTGTTTCAGCACCTCTTCGTCTGACATAGTTAAAATACGGGAATATAGGGGGCTTCTGCGGGTTCTTGTACGGGGGCTTCCGTAACAACGGGCTGCTCAACGACTTCGGGAGCAACTTCTTCTACGGGAGCGGGGGCGGGAACGACCTCTTCTTCAACGGGTTCGTCCGCAACTTCTTCCACGAAAAGCATAAGATAATCAAGCGTTTTCTTTTTTGCCGAAATATCAAATGCCGCTTCTTCCTTTAAGAGAATATCTGCAAATGCGCTGATAAGCACATCGCTCCAACCGCGCTGTTCGCCGATAGCCTTTGCTTCGTTGAAAGCGTGTAAGTCGTTATCCGCAATTTCGCCTTGCAGTCTTGCAATTTCACCAAGTAATTTTTCCGAGTTTACTTTTAACATAGTTTACACTCCGTTTTTAATATTATAAAAGGCTCAAAAGTTCAAGAGCCGCTTTGTCGGGGAATATTGTTACGCTGAAAGAGTTTTGCACAAGCAACAAAATCACATAGACAATCACGCCAATAATCGCCATAATTGCAAGCGATGAACAAATCACAAGTGCGGGTTTGCCGAAGTTCGCTATTTGCATAAAGACTTCGTTTACAGCATTAAATATCGAAAGAATTATTGTAACAAGGCAATAGGGCAATGTTAAGATACACAACATAAGCACCATAAGCGGTATGCCATACGACCTATCCGCATAGGTTTTAGGCTGTTCTCTCTCATAAACATATTCCGTGCCGTCTTTGCGACGGAAACGGCGCATATCGTCAGCCTTTTCGCCGTCTTTAATAACTCTCTTCTTTTGTACTTTACGCAAGTTGGAAAAGTCAAATTCCAAAATAGGGCGGAAACTCTTATAAAAGGCTTCCGCTTTGTTTTGTTTTGCCTCTAACTTCTTGCGTTCTTCTTCAAGTACCTTGTTTTCAAAGTTAAGTTTTAATTCGTCTTGCTTTGTCTTTTTAATATCCGCCAAAAAGTCGCGGTTTTCACGCGTTTCTTCAACGGACTTTTCAAGAGTAAGTGCGTGGACGATTTCCTTACCCGTTTCATTTACATCGCGCTTGCCCGAAACAAAATCTTCTTGCATACGAGCAGTTGCAATGTTGGTGAACGTGGAAACTTCTTTCGGCACGTCAGGAACGGCGAGATTTGCGTTTTGTGGCACTTTCTCCGTTTCTTCGACAACTTCATCGTCCGAAAGGTTTTCGTCGATTTCAGCAGTGTTTTCGTCAGCCATTTGGTCTTTCATTTCGCTTTCAAATTCGTCAGCCCTATCTTGCCAATCCATTTTTACCCTCAATTAAAAAGCGCACAAACACATAGGTGTCTGCGCACTCATTAAATAAAGAATAGCACACAAAAGTGGTTATGTCAACACCTTTATGCCAAAAAAGTAATGATTTTTTTAATTTATTTTTCGGTGTCGCCGTCAAGTGCGGTTTCGTCGGTGCTTTCTTCTTCTGCCACATATTCTTCAATTCCCGTGAGTTGCTCATTAAATTGATAATAATTAGTACGAAGTCCAAGATATTCTTCAAGCGTTAGTGCGACTACGCCCGATAAATCTTCAAGTGGATATGCCGTAAAATTGTGCCTATCCGTGGGTTTTACAAACACCCTTGTCTTATCGTCATTATAAGTGAGCATATTTTGCTCTGCAAATTTAGTGAAATTTATGTTCATTTCTGCTCCTTAATAGTATTGTTCTACTTTGGTAAGAGTAACAATTTTTCCAAAATAAAATACTTTTGAATTTGGTTTGTTTCCCTCTATAACAGTGATAAAATCTATATTATTAGACGAACTGTTAATTGAAGCATGCACACTACTATTGCTCCCTATTGTTAAATACACACCCGATTTTGATATATCTGTTGTTTGTGGACTTTCTTGTGCCAAGGTATAAGTTATTCGTGTCGGGTACGCATTAGAAACTATTTCTTGCTGTATTGTTCTCGAACCCCGATACATACCCGAACCGTCCGAAAAATAACCTGTTGTAACGTTACTTGAATTAACCCCACGACTTCCCGTCCAAACGGTTTTCCACGAAACAGCACTTTCCGTGTTAATTACAATAGAAACCGCACTTGTAACTGTAATCGTTTGCGAAACTGCACTTGTTTCACCATTTGCGTATTCAGTGCCATTGATAGTAAAACTAACAAGTTTATACCCGCTTGCGGGAATTGCCGTGATTGTAAGAACATCGCCATAATAGACAATTCCGCCACTTGTGATATTGCCTGTACTTGCGTGTTGGTTAGGCGACGATGTGCGATTTACAGTAACAGTCGAGTTAGCACCTGCTTGTATCGTAAGCGAAAAAGGCTTCCCCCATACGGGAATTGTGGCTATAATTTCGCCGTCATAACCCCAACCAATATTATCAGTTGTAATAGTTTGCCCATTATACGACTTAAACCTAATACAGAATTTACCATATCTATTTGTATCAGTTACTAACACACGAATATAATAATATTTATCTTTCGTCAAAGAACTTGCATTTGTTATATTACCCCAAGTGTCATTTACAAGTCCTACATATCCATCAAGTGCTGATTTACTATATGACGATACAGAAGCCCTTGTTGCTTCGCCACTTAAACCATTTTCTGTTACACTATATTTGAATACGTTTAAGTCTGTACTATTGTATTTTATTGCCGTAGGCTCAACGCCATTAAAATTTAGTGCCATAATCTTATATCGTTATCGTCAATGTCGTACCCGAAAGAGAGAAAGCGGTTTTATCAAGTTTGCCGCTTATATTAGGAATATCGCTTGTTGTAGCGACCTTTGCTCCTTTCCACAATAAATTACCAGAACCTCCACCAATTGCAAGACCAGAAGCATAGTTAGTACCAAGCAAACTTACTACAACAAATGTTCCATCTGTTTGGTCGGAAGCATAACCGATGTAGGGATTTTTGCTATTAACTGTTCCCCATTTTAAGTTCGCCCCATTAGAATTAGCAGAAGCGTCCATTTTAACAGTCTTACTCTTGTTTATAGTTCCGCCGTCAGCAGTTATAACAGTTCCAAGGTCAACAACCCCACTCGTGCCTTTACTGCTACCATTCATTTTGATACCCGTAATAGTACCTGCATTTTTCGTAAAGCCCCAGCCCGAAACAGTGCTTTCGGTTACAGCCGCAGGGATTGTCGGTGGGTCGGCAAGAACGGCATACGGAATTTTAATTTCTTCCGTGCCGTTCGCCGTTTTCCTTATAGGTTTATAGGTTGCCATACTGCATACCCCCTAATTGTTTATTGTAATTGAAAGAAAAGTCCGCCGACCATAAGGTCATCACTCGGTGCGGTCTGCCCCGTAGTACCCCACTCAATCGACTTGCCGCCTGCCGTTACTCGACCTTTTGCGTCAACGGTTACTGCGGAATATGCGCCAGCCGTTACGCCAGTAGAACGTAAAGACAGTTCAGCGTCGCCAGAACCCAATGCGTCCAGCATTTGAAAGTCATATTTGTAAAACTTTATTGAGCGAGCCGCTGAACCGTTATATGTTACAAAATTTGAATAGTTAGCGTCAGCGTTCATTCCAACACCCTGATACACCATACTATTCTTTACATATCCTGCACTATCAGCGTACTTTGCGTTGTCAACCTTTGTCCCTTGAACATCTGACAAAAGAGCAATATCTTTGCGCGTGCCGTCGCTCAATTTGTATGTGGGACGGTCTTCACTTCCCGTAAGAGATGTCGTGCCAGAGGGTGAACCAAAAACAAGTTCGTTATTTATTGTGGATTTGGAAAAAACGTTAAGATTGTTCGAGGTGGAAATACTATCAACAATAAGGTCATCTGAAAATGTTTTTTTACCCGTAATCGTTTGCGGTGTATTTGTCGTTACCAAATCACCGACTTTCTTGCCACTATCCACAAGTGTCTTATTAGTGCTGTCATATTGCACCAAATTGCCCCCGACAAGATTAGTGCGGGTTGCAAGCGTTTGAAGTCCGCTCTTTGTGGTATCAATGTTTCCAGCCGCGTCAAGCACAACCTTGCCGACTTGCGCCATTCCGTCGCCGTCAAAGACAAGCGCACCTGAATTAGTACCGTCGTATTTAGGCACAACCAAACCAGCAGGGCTTGTAAGTTTTGTGGTGTTTCCGTGGGCAACTTCAATCAACTTATCCTTGACTTGAAGCGTGGTGCTATCAATCGTGGTCGTTGTTCCGTTGACCGTGAGATTTCCGCCAACTGTTACGCCACCATTGACCGACAAATTGCCCGTAATCGTGCCACCCGTCTTGTCAAGTTTTTTACCGTCTTGCGTGTCCACATAGGTTTTTGTCGCATAGCCCTTGTCCGCAATCGCAACTTGCAAATTGCTACCCGTGAGCGTTGTAACAAAATCGCCGTTATTAAAGGTAACTTCATTGTCCGCCGAGCCGTCAAAAGTTATGGACTTTTCAGCGTTTGTGCTATCATTGCCTACAACACGAAGCGCGCGTGTCGTCTTTCCCGCTTCCTTGACAACTTTGTTTGCGTCCGCCGTATTATCTACATTACCAAGTCCTATATTAGCCTTTGTAATATTGACATTGCCTTTGCGATAGGCACTTTCAGCGTCGCCCTTAACGCCCGTTACGCCACCAGTTTTCGCTATTTCGGCAACTTCGGCAAGCGCACCCTCAACATTCGTCGAAGTAAAGTTATTAGCGGTATCAGCAAGCGTAACTTGTTCCGCACTCGTTTCGGGCAAAACTTGCACAAGTGTCCCTTGTGCGTCTGCTACTCTATGGATTTTCCTTTTTTCAACCATAAAATATCTCCTTAATCTTCGCTATAAATATAATCGCCGACACTCAAATCCGCCGAGTTTACGCTCTTGTGGCTCTTTGCGTCAACTATTTTAGTGTTTAAGTCCTTAATCTCTTGCAAGGACATTCGGAAACCTTGATTTCCCTTATTGACATAGACAAACGCTTGCTGCCGAAAACCTTTGGTGTTTGCGGTTGGGTCAATGCGTGCAAAACCGCCCAACTCCAACGGCACGGCTTTCACTTGCTCCGCCGTCGTTTGGTGCGGGTTATTCATATTGAGAACGTGGTCGCGGAAATATTGCGGCTCTGCCCCGCTCAAATTCGTATAAGCGGACAATGTGGTATCGTCTGCGGCAAGGCTCACATTTGCGTTTTTACGCCCTAAAACATCGGCGGTAACACTTGCACCCTGCGGCTCTTCAATTTTGACATTTATATCCTTTTTTGAGCCGTCCGCGCCTATCTCAATATTTATATTGTCTTTCCCAACGACATCAACATAGACATCTACGCCGAAATCGTTAGCGTCATTGATTAGTGGCAACTTAATACCTCAACATTTTGATTTGCACAAATGGTTTTAATGTTCTCTTCGCCGTTCTCGTCTTTGCCATAATAGGTGATACAGAACACATAATCGCCCTTTGTAAGTTTCTCACTATCCACTTCGTCAATATCAATAATGATTTGGACGAACTTTGTGCCAGAAACGGGGTCTGTTTGTTGCTCCAAGTTGTTATAAGTGTAAGAAAGCACTTCCGCGCCCTTGCGGTCATAGAAATGCACTTCAATGCGGTCGCCCGTGGCAACTTCTAAATTATCAAACTTATATCTTAATGATACAGTGTTTTTGACATACCAATGCCACTTTTCATCTTCATACCACGGTGAGTTTTTGGTTTCAATTTGTATATCGTTCATCGTTTATCTCCGTCTATTATATATGAATTGTAGAGAGTATTCGTAAACCTACCTTTCCGAGCGCAGGCGAAAGCGTACGAACCACGCACGGATAATAGTGGGGAGTATCATTTGCCGAAACTACCAAAGGCAAGATAGTGGTATCATTTATTTTTGGCGTTATAACAAATGAATTTGCTCCGCCTGTTGTAAGCGGAACTTCAAAGAATGTCGATATAGATATACTTGAAACAACAATCTTTTCGTTTCCACTATATCCAACAAAAGAAGCATACCCGCCCCCGCCAACAAGATTTTTGAAAGCGAACTTCTTTGTTTTCACACCATTGACGGTCGTGCCGTCCACAAACTCAACTGCGGGCGTGCCGCTCCCTGCGATTTGACTTATATCGGGGGCTTGCGTAAGTCCGTCCGCAATAATCTCGGTATACAAGCCACTTTCAATCGGTGAGTTAATTGCGCTCGGTGCAACAAGGTCGCCAACCGCATATTCCTGCCCCGAATTGATTGTGCTGGTGTCTATTTTTTTAGGTGTAAAATTTGCCATAAATACCTCAATATTCTAAAAGAGTGAGCCTTTGCCAACAAGCACCGTCATAGAAAGGCTCTACCCCAATAATCAAAAAGTCTTTTGGTGTCCCGTCAATGTTTTTCGACATAGGCGTATCGCCACTAACCGAGTTGACATAAGGGCGTACAACTTCACCGATTTTGAATATCATTGACTTGTCGTTGCTTTCAACGCTCTTGACTAAATTGCCGTCAGTATCATAATATTCGCCATATTCTACTAATAGTTTAGCAGTTTCTTTACCATTTGTCCACTTATTTATAATTTTATTTGCGAGAAAAGTGCCGATTTTTTCAGTGGTTTCCCCGATTGTTATTTTAGTTTCCGTTTGATAAAGTTCATTATATGATAAACTTTGTGCAAAAGTTCCCGTACCGATTGAAACGGGTGCGCTTGATACTTGAAATTGTTGCCCCGCAATGCTTGCCGAAACGGATTGTACCAAATATCTATCATAAATGTATGTAAATCCCGTATATTCCGACGAGTAAGGATATGTATGGTTATAGTCATAAACAATCCCAAACGCCAAAGACAAGTTGTTAGAAGTTGTGCCGTCTAACAGCACACCTAACTCAAATTTCGGCGCATATCCTTGTTCACCGTCTTTTAACTCAACGCTAACATTCCTAAACGCGGCATAGTTGTCATAATATTGAGCGACATTGCCCGTAATTGTTCCCGTTTTGGTATCTCCGCCACCGCCTTTACGACCTCTGCCCGTTGTGTAATTGTAATCAAAGGACAACGCTTGCGATAAATCAATGGGCGATGAAATAGGCACATTCACTTGAAAATATGCAATATAATAGTCATCTCCTTGCCCAACCCACTTTGTGTTAGAAGCCACCCTTTCTTTAAGCGTAAGCCCCGTGTTTCGTGCCGTGAGTTGTTCCGCCGTCAATGGCGCACGCGAATAAGTACATTCTTCACTCGTATATCCACTAAAACCCGTATTGCCAACCGACGTGTTGGAAACGACCGCAATGTTGTTCTCCGAAAAGTTTACGGTCTTTATCTCGTTATTGACAATTTTGTTATTATCAATATCGCCGTATATGTTTTTTGCTTTAATTACTATTGCCATAATCACGAAAGAAGTTGCGTGTCGATGACGATTTTGCCGTCCGCACCCATATACATATACAATCCACAGAGATTGCAAAGTTTATCAAATGCCGCCCACACTTTTGATTGTTCCAAAAACGGATATTTTATTGTGGTTGACGACATTATCGTTTCCGCATTTGCCGTAATAGCAAACTCATATTTCGTTACATAAGCCTTTAACCTTTCAAAAATAGCCTTTGCGGTCATCGGAGTTGTACTCATTTTAATCTCGTTGCTTTCGGTTTCTTGTAATTCCAAAAGCCCGTCAGACAATTCAAGGTCGATGTTAAAGTTGTTTACATCGTATTTTAAGTCCGAAATAAGCATTTTAGCGACACTTTGTTGTTTGTTTGCCGTGGAGTTCTTAATTATAAACTCAACGGGGCTATTGCGCCCTATGGTCTTGTTTTGCACATATCCAAGCAACTCGCCGCCGTCGTCTTTCACTTTAAGCGACGCAGTTCCCGACATAATGCCGAAAATAGGCTTGTTGTTTGTCGGTCTATCGCTTTGAGATATATCCATATCAACCATATTTATTTTATCAACCGCATATCTTACACCTATGTTAATGCCGCTGATAATAGTGGGATATTTGCCGTTTTTTGAGCCTGCGTCGTCCATACCCGCACTTACACTTATATGATATAATGGCACGTTTTCATACGTCCCAATGCTTTCCGTCTTTGTTGCAACGGGAAAATATGTAATTGCGCTATCTATATCAAAATATTGTCCGTTAATATATATACTTGCGGTTGTGTTTCCAAACGCTCTTTTTGCGGGGTAGCGGTTATTATAGGTGTCAAACGCAATGGTAAGCCCTTGCGCGGGAGCGGCACAAATGATATACACATCATAAAAACCCGTCCCCGAAATGCTATATATGCTTACTATCGAATAACCGACCTTATTAGGCGCAAAAGTATGCCCCCCGCCCAACTTGCTATGACTTAACAAAAACGGGGTTGCGCCGACATTTGCCTGTGTATTACACACGCTAAAAATATTCGCCGTGTTTGACGTAAGATAAGTGCCGTCGCGTTCATAGGTCGCTGCCGAAATCTCGTTTGTTGCCGCGCTTATGGACTTTATTATTGCCGAATACTCAATCATACACTTGCTCTCCAAATAGCATAAAGAGTAGTATTCTTATAAATAAGATATTCTTCGCCGTTAAGATAGTTAAACGTCGAGCCGTCCGCCGAAGTACCCCACTTAACGAACTCATATCCGCTCCTTGTGGGCGTTAAGCCATTGCCTATAACAACATTCGTGTTTTTCGGAATTTCACGGCTTGTGGGCATTTGTGCGACCGTATCGGTGGTGTTTGCATTATAAGTCAACGAAACATAGTCAAGGTCGTTGTTTGTGCCAACAAGTTCAATCTCATAATTGAGCAACCCAAGCACTTTGAGTTTTTGCTGATAGATTTCGGGATAATCGTTAGGCGAAAAATACATCTTGTTTGTTACCCTTGTATCGCTCTCAACATCATAACAAGTAACCGTAAACTCATTCTTGCTATTGATAAGTTGGATAAGTCGCCTATAAACATCAATATCCATATAGTTAAAAGATATTTTAAGGCGGGGAGTAACAAAAGTTGCATAGGAATTAAGATTGCCCATTGCGCCCGTTTGCGACCTTGTGGGGCTTTTCACATAGGTTTTTGCCTCATAATAAGTAAAAGTGGAATAGGACGAGAACTTCTCCCCGTCTATTTCCACTAAATCAAGCCTTGTTCTATTATAGTTGTCTTGCAACGCTTGCGGCAATCTCGCAAGTTGTTCAGCCGTTAATGCCATAATCTACCTCATACTTTTGCAAAGTCAAGTCCTCTACGGGTTGCCGATTTCCTTGTGATTTCAAAAAGCGTATCTTCGCCGATTTTCACCGTGATAGGTTGCGCTGTTTCGTGTCCGCCGACTTGTTGCATTGTCGAAAGTGCCGAAACCATACCGCCATAAATCGCTTGTTGCAGTTGTTGCATATTCATAACCGCCGATTGACCGCTTCCAACATTTGTTACAAGTTCCGCACCACGCTCGCCCGCAAGGAACAATGAGCCTGTATCGGGAAGTCCGCCCGTCGCATAAGTGCCGATATGGAATTTCCATTTCAAGAAATCCTTAATAAACCCACCACGACGACCTCTATTCCACAAATTTTTGGTAAAGCCAAAGTTAAAGTAACTCTTTACTCTTTCGCCAAAGCCCGAAAAATCACGGTTAAGGATAGAGTTAATTATATCTAAAAATGTTTTAGCAATGCCGACAATCGTTGTAAGCACGCCCGAAAGAAGCGTTAGCGAAGTATATATTATGCTCTTTGAAAAGTCAAGGTTAAGAATAACTTTTACCACATTAAGCAACGAGCCAAGCGTTTGCCATAACAATTTGCTAAAATCAATACTTGATTTCATAAAGGCGAGAATTACATCGCCGTACTCCCCAAAGATAGACTTAATATATTCCCAAGCCTTTCCAAGCGTGGCTACAACGGCTTTAAGTGCTTCTTTGAACGAAGTTATGACCGCCTTTATTTTTTCCAATTTAGGCGCGTTTTTCGCCATTTTCTCGGTATCTACCGCAGCCTTTTCAAACCCGCCGTAACTGCTTTGCTGTAAAACATTGAATTTATCAAAGGGCAAAAGGTTTACCGCCTTATTATATTGCTCTTGATATTCGGTGTTTACTTTGGTGTACTCGCCCGCGCCTTTTAAGTAGGCGATTGTTTCCGCAAGTTTATTATTTAGTTGTGTAAATGAATTTACAATCTGGATAAGTGCGGGGGCAATGCTTTCCAAAATCGGCGCAAAAGCGGCTGTGAAACTCATCTTAAAGTTTCGTCCCGCCGAAGTCAACGCCGTCATTGTCTGCTCAAATTTCGGGCTAAATTCCGCAAATGCTTGCAAGCCCTGCCTTATTGTTTGAACAATGCCCTTAATTGCCGCACGAATTGCACGATAAATAGCGACACGGACGATTGCCTTGCCGAGTTTCCCGCCAAACCCCGACGCCTTGCTCTTCTTCTCTTCTTTATCTTCGCGGTCGCCGAGTTTCTTTATAACATCGCCAACGCTCTTAACTTTTTGCTTAAACCTTTCCCAAAGGATTATATGCTTTTTTTGTTGCTCGTTGGCTTTGATTTCGGGTTCGATAACACCTTTTTCGATAAATACAGCGGCACTATCTTTTGCGGACTTGCCACTCTCTTCAAATATGCTATCAATGGCTTTCTTGACTTCATTCGACTTACCTTTTGTGGTAATAGTGATTTTATCAAGTGTTCCCGTTATTGTTTGTTTGACCGCCGTTAAGTCCTTGCCGATATATTGATAGGAAGTTTTGGCATTTGCGCCGAAAACAGTGCTTTCAAGTGCCTGTTTTGTTTTACGCGCTTCCTTTGCCATTTCTTTGTAAGATTGCAAGGTCGCCTGTGCAGCGTCTTGTTCTTTTTGCAACTCTTCCGCTCTTAATTGAAACGGATTTCCACTCGCGCCGTCAAAGATTTTTTGAGAATATTCAAGGTTTTCGTCAATCGCCTGTTGGCGTTGTTTCATCACCTTTTGCAGTTTCTTCTTTTCTTCTGCAATATCAATGTCGCCACCAAGAATAGCCCCGTCTTTGAGTTCAGGGGCAACCGCTTTTTGCACTTGTTTCGCCGCTTGTTTAAGTTCGGAAACATTTACATTGATTTTTAAGTGCGACAAAGTTTCCAAGTTTTTCATAAACTCGGAAGATAACACTTTATCAAGGGCGGCTAAACTACTTGATAAGTCCTTTATGTTTTTAATATCGGAACTTGATAGGTCGCCAACTTCTATCCCTAATTTCAGGATATCAATTTCGTTGTTATCCGCCATTTAGCACCTCATTTATTTTTTACCTAAATTCGCAAAAAAGTCCCACGCTCTTTGGCGTTCTTTTTTAACCCACGCTTCGTCTTTTGCTTTTTCGGTATAATTTTCGTCGTTTTTCTTAATTTGGGGCAAGTCGGGGTATTTCGGGGGTGAGTGCTTTGAATATCCCAGAATTACGGGAGTGGAAGCAAGTGCGGCTCTAACATAAAGACCGATTGCCCACGCACTTTGCACCATTCTATTACTCTCATCTTCCATACGCTCTTGATATGCCTTAAAATCAAGTTGTATATCGTGTGGGGTGAGTTCCCAAAATTCTCGCCGAGTGCCTCCGATTTTGAGGTATGGCAGTAAAAATTCATTCTCTATCCAAGATGAAAAACTACCATACTCTCGCACGGATTTGTTTTTTGTTTGTGTGGGGTTATCCCCGATTATTTCTTGCTCTTGCCCATTGACTGAAAAAAACTGCACTCTTGAAAGCCAGTAAGCAAGGGGAATAAATCTTCAAACGACCCACCATTTGCAAGGTGAGCGTCGATTTCCGCACCCGCTTTGTCAACGTCCATACCCGCTACAAAGGCAAACAAGGAAAGAATTGTTGACATAGGATTGTTTTCAAGTTCAAGGGGGTTAAGCCCGTATTCCTTTTCCGCTGTGCAAAGGGCATAAAAACCGAACTTTGCAAAGTCATAGGAATACTCTTTGTTGTTGATAGTGATTTTAATGGAAGTTTTACTCATTTACATTTCTCCATTCCAAGTGATTATTCGGTGTAAGTGGGGTCGTCCGCAAAAACGGGTTCGCTCGTGGGAACGATATAAACCGAAGTTTCCAAAAGCGAGTTGGCTTCCGCCGACGGAATACCCATTTCCGACGGGTCGCCCGTAAAGAAAATCGACTTATCGAAATTCGGAATATCCACGCAATACCACATTTGTTTGCCGTCCGTGAGATTGTTGTTAGCCGTAATCATAACCGACCACGCGTCGTACAAATCTTGCGTAAGGTTCGCGTTGAACTCCAAAGCCCCGCCAATATCTTTAAGCAACTTAACATAACTCGTATATTCGAGATTGTCAAAAGTCGTTGCGTCAGCCGTGTTAGGCTGGGGGTTAAAGTCGGGGATAGATTTTAAGTCGGGCAAAACCTTATATCCCGTAGTAGGACGAGTGCCTTTGGTGGCTTCCGTCGCATAGGAAATCTTAATACCGATAGAGGTCAAAGCAATTCCCATAGTTTTTTATTCTCCTTAAAGTTATTTACTCATTGATAGCCGAGTATGGCTTGATAACAGTAAAAACAAAGCGTGGCACGGTTTGGTAGTTTGCCGAGCCATTTGACACGGGCATACCAAAAGGCGCACCGCCAACCTTGTTTACAAGTCTTATATTTTTGTTATATGCAATCGTGGCTTCCTTATCTTCAAAGAGTTTAGAAACCTTTTTCCCAAGCAATTCCGCGCCTTGTTGTGCGCCGTAAGGCACTCCATTATACTTAATCCCGTCTTTCCAATAGCAATAGAATTGTACGGGATAATCAGTTGCGTGTTCCGCATTAAAGGTCGAGGCGCGTGTTGTATCGTCATCGCTTATAACATAAAGAGATACTTGCGGGCTTTCAATCTTTGTTTCTTTTGAGTATGCTCTAACGACTTTAATTTTGGCGGGGAAACCGCCGTCCGCTTGAAGTCCTTTATTTATATACTCAATTAAGTCTTTAAGAAATTCGTCCATAAGTTCTCCTTAACGCATAAAGCGTCTTTTGCCGACACCGCGAAGAGCGTCTTTTGCTATTTTAACACAATTTTTCCGCAAATAGTCGCCAGCCTTATAAAGTCCTGCAATCGGAGCAAAACCATTCCACGGCTCGGCTTCTTTATCATATAACTTTTGATAATAGTTATATACCCAGCCGTCGGTTGAAAGGATTTGTCCGTGGCTGATAAAAGTGCGGTTTTCGGTGGGAAGTTTCCCTTTGTAATCGCCTAACTCGCCAAGTATGCCCGTGCCAAATTCGGCATAATAAACACCCTTGCCTGTCGCGGTAATTTCGTTGCGCCCCGTATATATTTCGTGCGAACCAACTATAATTGTAAAGTCTTTCGCATACGGGGTGTCCCATACCTTTTGACCATTTTCAAAATGATATTTGTGGAACTCGTCATCGGCGACGTTTCGTCCCGCGTCCGCTAATGCCCCGCCAATCACTCGGCGATATTCTTTATTGTCGTCTGCCAAATAGTTTACCGCTTTTGTAAATCTTTGAAGCCCGCGTTTGTCTATCATTTTTCTTCCGTTCTTGCCGACAAATAAACTCTTGTAAATTTATTGACGACGGTAGGTGGGCGGCTAACAAAAGCATTTGCTCCGTCGCCACTTACATAGTCTTTTGATTTAGTATTCGGCATTGCCCCGTCCACATAGAAAAGGTCTTTTTCGCCAATCGGAAATTTACTTTCGTAAATCCCCACGGGTATCATCACTTTCCAAGTGGAAGAACTATCTTCACCAAATACTTTAATATCATTATACTCGGTAATAGGCTGACAAGTAAAGTAATTAAAAGAAGTTTTTATTTTAATAGGTGGAAGATATGACGGCGAGCCGTATTCGTTCACGCCATTATATCTACACCACCAAACATAACTGCCTAATCTCATTTGACTTCACCTGCCAATGGAACAAGCCTTGCCCTTAACCCATTGCTTATCATAGTTGCGTCATAAACAATGGAAAGCCCGTTTTCGCTGTAAGAGCGAGCATTTACGCCATTCCTTTCAAGGATTTCTTGCATACAATCTCTCACCCAGCCGACCGCACGGGGGCGAGTTTCGGGGATTGCCACGATTTCGTGAGCATAGGGGAAAGATATGTCAAGATAAATGCCAAGTGCTTTGTTGTAAAGCCTATCGACTTCATCTTCCGACAAATAATCGTGTTCGTTTTTGAACTCGTCTTTCATATTGTCAACCAGTGAATTTATATCTGCCATATCTTATCTCCTAAAATCTCATTGTTAGTAATTAGCCGCGGCTAATGATACGAGCGATAGGAATTGCTCTGTGGGGGTAAGTAACCGCGCCGTCAGCCGATTTTGCGATAGCCCAGTTCGCGCCAGATTGCAAATCCGCGTCCGTCGGGGAAGTGCCGCCGTCTTTCGTGAACGAAATGCCACGCGGTGCAAACATTTTGCGTTGTCTGCTGTAAAGGAAAGTTTTGCCGCCTTTGGTTTTGGGGTCTCTCGCCATTTCATAGGGAACTTCAACGCCAACATCGGCATACTCGAACGCGCCGCGACCGAGAATGTAAGTGGTGTAAGTTGCGCCCGTAAGCTCGTAATAGTTCGAGGTGGACGGATTGCCCGTGGGTGCAGAAACAACGGTGTAGTTGTCGCTGCTGTCTTTGGTGAAGTACACTTTGCCCGCCTGAACGGTCGCGTCGGCAGAAGCGGTGTAAATAGGAACAACGGGCATATTGTCGTCAACAAGGACAACCCTGCCGTTCCAAGTTGCAAGAGAAAGGTCGCGCTGTACGCCGTTTGCGTCGGTGTATTTCAGGTATTCCAAAAGGTTTTGGTTTTCAAGGCTCGTGGCGACCGCGCTGTGCATAATTGCAACGGTGAAAGCGTTTTTGTTGTCGCCGCCCGCACGCTGAATTGCCGTGTTGAGCGTGGTTACGCCAACTTTGTTGTCGGTTGCGCCCGAAATATCATACGAGTGTGCCGCAACGAATTTCTTGCCGTCCGCGTCGCTCATAGCGAAAATGCCCGCGAGTTCAGCAAGGAGCGTGTTTTGGTCAACGTTATCCCAATAGTGGGCAACTTCGTTTGCAAGGGGCAAAAAGTTTTCGCCGCCCGTAATATCGGACGAAAAGTCGAGTTCGCTCCAAGCCTTTGCACGACCGATGATGACTTTCTTTTGCGAAATGGTCGAGCGAGAACTTGCGTCGATGTCGGTTGCGCCGTCATAGTTTACAGGGTTGCCGCCAAGTGCGCCTTTAATGGGTTCGGTAACGATGTGCGAGCCAACTTGTTCGGAAAACCTTGCTCTCATATCGCCCGAAACGTTTACGAAAACACCTGCTTTAAGAAGTTCATTCCTGCGCTGGTCGGATACGGTCTGCGTATATCTTTCAAATACTTCGCCGTTAAAAATTTTGCTATCAAAAACTGCCATTTTAGTTTTCTCCTAATAATTATTTTTGGTTTAAGATTTGCCGATACAGTGCGGGATTACTATCACGAAGTTCGTTAAGTTCTCTCATAGAGTAATCGGTAAGTTTTTTAGGTTTCCCGTCGGGACTTGCTTGCGGTAATTTTACACTATTTTTCAAGTTTTCCGCATTATTTTGTGCGACTATTTTTTCTATGCGGGTTTTCATAATTTGTGCATATATCGCAGGGTCGTCAGGGTTCGCCATAATTTGTTGTGTTTCCTCGGCGTCATAGCCGTTTGCCAAAAGTTTCTTCTCAAACGCGTTCTTTTGGTTTTCTTTGGTAAGAATATCCAACTGCGCTTGCAAAGCGTTCCATTCTTCTTGTCGTTTTTCTTCTTCCGACATAGACGCTTGCCTTATTTTTTCGAGTTCCGCTTTTGCGTCGGTAGCGACTTTTTCCGTTGCCTTGAACTTATCAATGGAAACATATCCGCCGCCTGAAAGGTCAACAAACTTTTTGTTTGCGAGTGCGGTATTGATTTCTTCAATCGTCATACCGTCTTTGTAATTTTCGCCGAGTAAATCTTTGAGTTCCATAATGCTCCGTCGGTCAGCCTTGGTTTGTAAACGCGAAGTGGCTCTCCGCATAGACCGCCTTGTATTTATATCTCTGCAAGGTCGAGAAATTTATATATGTGTTAGCCTTTCGGCTTTGCAACCGCCTTATTTTTGTTGTAATCGTTTTGTCCGTCGTTATTATCGCCGTTTCCAACGATTTTTTGGGTTGCGGCAAGGGCTTGTTCCGCCTTTTCCGCTTCCTTTTGTTCTTTTTGGTCGATATATTGTTGCCACTTAAAGCCGTCAGTGTGCGCGTCCATTGATAACCCAGTGTCGGTCAAAATCATTTCGGGCGGCATACCAATGTTGTACAAGTTGTTCGCCGCTTGCGCTTTGGACAAAATATCGTCATTCGGGTTGATGTTGTATTTGATTTCAATTTGGCTTGCCGAAAGTTCATCAACTTTGGTGTCAGGGACAGTACGGCAAATATCAAGGATAAGTTTCAGCAAAGCATAGTCGCTTTTTTTCATACCGATAATATCGCCCTTGATTTTTGTATAAGCATTTTCCCAGCCGCCGCCAAGAAGTCTTGCCTTGCCCGTTTGACCGCCCGTGGTCGTAACACCGCTTGCAATAGGCACACCCGCTATATCGTATGCTTTGGTTACTCTTTGTTCATAAAATACATTGACGTCCGAGTGGTTCATTTTCACTTCAAGAGTGTAAACCTTGCTCGGCATATTCGGGTCGCCCGAAGATTTTACTTTAATCGTGCCACCACGACGCATTGCCTTTACGGTTTCTTCGTCAACTTCCACATTCTCAAAGACAAGGATATTGTTCACGGTGTCAATGATTGCGTCGGCACTATTTGAAACGATAAGGTTGATTACATCAAGCAAGTCCTTGTTGGTTTCAATAATACCCATACGCTCTTTATTACGAGCGTGTTCAATGATAGGAAGTTGAGTAAATGCGTTTTTAGTGATTTCCGAAATAGCATAATCACCGCTAAAAGGCACGGAAGTTGCGCCAAGATAAGACCCCTCGCATTTGAGTGTAAATTTACCGTTGTTAATGAGAAATACACACTTATCGTTTGCGTCGTCAACAATAATGCTCACGCAAAACAGCGGTTCTTCGCCATAATAGTTAGAATATACAACAAAGTTATAGCGGGGGTCAACATCTTCACAAATGAACGGCGACATAGTGTCTTTATCGTACTCTTTACTATATCTCGCTCTATTGTTTTCGTCATATTCGATAATATCGGTGCGGGGAACACAATAAGTCGTGCCAATGCCCACCGCATACATCATTTTTTTGGTTTCGCGGAAAGCAGTGAAAAATCCGCTATCTTCAAGGAAATTGTCAAGATAGGTAAGGTCGTCGCTCTCAACGTCCGATTTGTGCGTTAATTGCATTTCATCGCCCATTAAAAAGTCAACCTTAAAGGTTACTTGTGCATTTGCGTGGTTTTCAACGACGCGCTGATTTGCGTCGGTATTTGTTGCGTCATCACCAAGAAACGCCCTTGTTTTGGTACGAATATCCTGCTTGCCAACAAAATAGTTATACAAGTAATCTTCTTTGATAACGTTAAGATTATGAACTTGCAAACAAAACGGCATATATTTCGTATATACCGAGATGAGTTCGTTTATTGTAAACGCAGAAAATTCCTCTTTGGTAAAGGGGATTTTGATTTTTTTAATACCGCCGTAATCGAATATCACGTTATACCTCAATAGAAAGAGCGCAAACCACTGTCTGCGCAATATAAATCAGTTATTTTGTTTTTGCTTAAAACTATATTTAATTACTCTACGGCAATTATCACAAAAAGTTTTATGTGTGTAGTGTCGCATATCAAAGTCCACCTCAAATCCGTCGGGAACTTCAATATCAAGCGGCTTATCAGCCCGTTTGCAGCAAGGGCAAATTACATACTTCTCCATAATCGCAGTGTCCTTATTTTTATATTATCAAACCTTTTTTATATTTGTCAACATATTTTTAATAAAAAAAGTAATATTTATCGGCGAGTTTCAAGCACCTCAATCGCTCCCATTTTCACGCCATTGCTTACAAAAGCCTTTGCAAACATCGAAATCATATCAATTCCGTCGTCGTTTTTGCCGTCATAAGCATAGCAAACAACGTGGCGCATAAGTTGTCCCATATTTGAACTTTCGGGGAACATTTTTCGGTCAGGGAAACGAATACGCTCCAAAATTGCGCTTTGAGTATTAAATATCCTTACTTCTTTATTTTCATAAGAGTATTGCGGTATAATGTTGCACGACCACCCAAGTGCCGCAAGCCTTTTCCTTATCTCGCTTACAATCATTGAGTTCGTGTTTGTTTCTACGACAAGGTTAGTTGTCTTGTGGAAAACCATTTTTTCACAAATATAGTCCAACAACTCTTTATCGGCGATTTTCCCGTCAAGCGGTTTCTTTTCATAAACGCAATCGGTGAAGAAAAAATCCTTGCTCTTGTTATCCCGATAGAAAATGCCAAGCGCGGCATAGTTGTTTCCTTTTCTCGGCAAGTCAAGTGCTGCCCACGAAAAATCACTTCTTGTGCCACCGTTGCACTCTTTTGCGGGCAAATCCGTATATAATCTTAAATTATCCCAATAATAGGGTGTTCCCTCTGGCGGTAATGGCGATTGTTGTTCCATTGCCATAAAGGTACGCATATCTCTATTGCGTTCTTCCCTTGCTTCCGCTGTTGAGTATTTTGCGGGATAAGTGCTTTCATCGGTGTCAAAGTCAAGTTTAGGGCAGGACACCGAAACAAATCGAGTGCTTTCGTTCACATAGGTGTACTTAAAGCGAGTATCGGGAACGGCTTTTTTTGCGCCAAACTTTTCCTTGTATCTTGACAAAAAGTCATAAATTGAATAGGCAGTGCCACCCGCTATCTCAAATGAGTTATACTGGTCGTACTCACGCTTTTTCCAACAATCGTTATATCTCGCCCAGTCCTTGTCGTGTTCATTGATATTTTCCTTGTCTTTCGACCTACAAATATCATCATAAAATCTATACTTAAAGCGACCGCCGTCAATAGCGGTTTCTTTTCCGCAACAAAGGAATGATTTGGGGCGTTTAGAGCCGTTTATTACCAAAATGCCCTGATTGCCCTGACTTATTCTACAAATGGAAAAAATCTCTTCCTTGCCGTTAAATTGCGCGTAATATGGGAACACTTTGGCATATCTTGCACTACTCATTGTATTGACTATGCCTGTCATAACGTCCGACACAAGCGTGGGGTTGCCCACCACTTTCATTACATCATTGTTTATAGGGTTTATACCAAATATAAAAGATATGGCTTCAATATCCGAAAACGATTTGCCGAAGCCCGTCGGATATTGTTTACATATATGTTTTATAGAGCCGTCAAGCACCATTTTGTTTATATAAAAGTAAAGCCCCTCAAAGCAAGGCATTACATTTTCCCACACCCTATCTTTCGGGTCGGTATCAAATTCCATATAAAGGGCAAAGTGTTTAAGCGAGCGAAACGCCGCGAGCGCATAAAAGTTATCGTAAAGTTCCATATACTTATTCAATAACTTTGTATTTTCGGGCGATTTTTTCGCAATCTTGCTCAATTTTTCCACTTTGGCATATAAAGGCAATAGGTGATTAGAAATAATGCACCTAATATGGGAGCGAATTTCCGCTTCCGCCGTTTTATTCTCTTGTGGCACTAAAACTTTATGAATTTGTTGCCAATAGGCAGTGTAAAGAATATCAAAAAGTTGTGAAACGGTTTCATCGTCGTCCCACAACACTTTTTTATTAAGTCGCTTATTAAGTTCTTTATTACAAATGTTTATTGTATTTGCATAATTATCTACGCTCATAATGCAAAAAATAAAGGAGTGGGCGACTTTTGTTACGGTGTCGCCCAAACCGCATAAAGGAGTTATAAATGTACAAACAACAATGCCAAAGCAACACTATTTGATACAAAGCAAAGGAGTTGGGCAATTAGGTTGGTTCATCGCCCTAACCGCTTATATGACAGTATGTTTTACACAACAAGGAAACTTTCGAGATAACCTTATCATAACCAACCCATATAAGTCGGCAATCGCGGTCGCGGCAAGGTTTAACCTCGCTACGCAATTAGTAACCAATGTGTTTTTATGTCAGGAGTAAACGTTGATTACTCTTTGATATTACCACCAACGCCCACTTTTGTCAACGGGTTTTATAAATTTTCCGAATAATTTTTAAGCCTTTCTTTTTGCTCATCGGTAAAATCAACCGTTTCCCCGACAATTTTGTTGCCCGAACGGAGCAACGACAAGAAAGCAAAGCGTTCCAACATTCCCGAATATTGTAAAAGTTTATCCATTATTTATTTCCTCCTCTAACCATTTTGTTATAAGCCGTGGCGCAAAGGCTCTTTTCTTCGCGCTGTTTTTGACTTGCTATACAACTTTTTACCATATTGCGCTCCGTTTGAAACTTGCAATGGTCGCAATAAAAAAGTTTCCCGCTTAAATCATAGCCAAAATCTTCGCTGTTTACCCACTTTTGTTTATCAAGGCTCTTTTGCCTTTCTTTATTAGTCATTTTTGATGACCTCCTACTGTTGATAAGCAAATATTACCACTTTCGACCACCGCTGTCAAGAGATTTTCTTAAAAAATAGAAAAAAAATCAAAAAAATTAAAGCCCCTGCTTAAACTTACTGCCTTTCAGCAATTTACAAGGGCTTTTTTGTCCGAACTACGGTAGCGAAAGTCCGTGTCGAAACTTACCAAAAGTCAAGAGTGTACTCACATTCCCGTGATTGTCGGGCGATTTCGGCTCTTAACCGTTTATTCTTTTGTCTATAAATATAATATCATTATGTGTTATTATTTGTCAACTTTCCCAAACCACATTTTTTGTGCATTTTCGGGCAACTTATCAGGCGCGGCAGGCTTAATATCCGCAATCGAACTTTCCCTCGATAACAACGCTCTTTTGATTTCCTTTATCTTTTTTTCGTCGGTTACGATATCTACAAAGATAATCCTTATTAAAATAAATAGAAAAAACGGGCTGCTCTCAC
>ERZ1673742.735-NODE-735-length-36954-cov-13.205100_pt1 | contig 36954 bp, 42 predicted proteins | sample MGYA00580208_ERZ1673742 | MGnify/ENA primary metagenome ERZ1673742 (study PRJEB41218, sample SAMN15661774) | gut metagenome | host: Homo sapiens | place: Canada: London | collected 2015-08-20/2019-03-30 | study: EMG produced TPA metagenomics assembly of...
ATTGACCTTCCCCGTCATGTTCCCGCTGTAGTTGTAGCCTCTTACCACATCCTTTGCCAGCTGGTTCAAGCCCATTTTGCAGAACCACTCTAGCTTCGGGAATTTCAGATAAACATCAAGGGCATCCTCATATCTGAAAGCCATGGTCGGGATGTTCTGTGCTAGAATTTCCAGTGCGGAATACTTCATCGGTGTGTGCTCCCATGCCTGTGGAAGATTTCCCGGATAGAGTATAGATTCCATACAAGCAATATTTCCCTCATCTGGAATCCATCTCGAAAGCCCTCTTTGATGATATACTCCCCACTCATAACTTTCTTTCATTGGAGTATTTCCAACAAACGTCCAGAAGCTCCGGCTATATTCAAATAATGATTCTTCTATTCGTTTCTTAAATATACTCGTCTCTATACAAGCGTCATTTTTAATATGTCTCTTTGCGTTGAAGTACCGAAGCAGAAATCCTTTCTCCTGCCTGTCCACATATATAAACCATCTTTCATCTACTATCTGATACGGCATCTTTCCTCTGGCTTTATACGTTACTTTGCTTCCGCAGAAAGGGCACTCACCCTTTTCATTGTTGCGAAGTCTTACCTTTGATCTGTCTACAACCCCAATTTTCTTACAGTATGTACACTCGAATTCTGCCTTTCCTTTCGAGGTCTCCTTGTATATTCCGTACCGACTGAAACTCATTCCGTATTCCCACACCCAGTCTCTGAACTCCTGCGGTGGTTCTACTATCGGTTCCATTTTCAAATCAATCGGTGCAAGCACTTTTCTGTGTTTTTCCTCCAATCGTGAAGCTTTGACTTTATCCTGAAATCTTCCGATAGCATTCCACACAGATTCATCATCTTTTTTGCTATAAGTTTTAAAGAATTTTTCAATCGTCTCCTTATCAGTTGCAGACCAGATAAATACCAATGGAATGTGTTGGCTTTTGCATCCATCCCACTTATATTCAAATACTCTAAAATTCTGCATATTATCAAATGCTGCTGTAAGCCACTTAACCTTTGACACCGAGAGATCCTGCGTGATATAATCATCACTCGACAGGAATGTCCTAAATGCTGCTTCTGTTTTTCCCTTTTTGAGCTTCGAGACCTCAAAGAAATTTAGAAGCAGTATTTTGCTATCTTCCACAAGTTCGGCCGTAACCATATGCTTTATCCCAGGCATTCTGTCAGCCATTTCTACCATTTCCGGAGTAGCTTCCATTCTTGGTATGGCAGATAATTTTCTCTTTTCCATTATGCATGCCTCCTTATAACCCCATCATGGAGAATAAATCCATCTGTCCCTCGAGCTCATTTGATTTTTTCTTAGGTGCTTCTTTTTTCTCAGCCTTCTTCGGTTCAGTGACAGTAGATTTCTTTTCCGTAGCTTTTTCCTCTTTCTTGTTTTTCTTTGCCTTTTCCTGCGCACGCTTTGCCGCCGCATCCAGCTTTTTAGATTCTTCTTTCTGTTTCTTCTCCCTTGCTTTCTTTTCTTCCTCTGCCTTATCGTCCTTGTGGTAATAGTCCTCGGCCCATTCATAAACCACATCATCAAGGACTGCACAGCTACTACCTTTCGCCTGCTTTCTTGCCTGCTCGTAAATGTATTTGTAGCATTTCTCCCAAGTCTTGTGATCCTGGCATACATCCGAAGCAAGGCTTTCTGATTCCCTGCACCTTTCAATCAGATGTTTGATTATTGGATCTGCAAATGACTTATCCTTAGCTTTTTTCAACTCCTCCTGTAACTTCGTAACTGCTCCAACAACTCCGATATAAACAGAACTGTTATTATTTTCTTTCGCAGCTTCAATTTCCTCTGGTGTAGGTGCTGGGATTCCTTCCACAATTTCTTTAAGACTTGCTGTTCCCATCGGGACCGTATCATCTGCATCTATATCATCATTAACCGCCTGTTCAAATGCCTGCTGTTCGATGTTTGAAATAACCTTTCCCATTTCCGACTGCGGCTCGGATGCCGAAAAATCCATAGCCTCATATTCTTCTTTTAATCTGTCGTTCTCTATATCAAACAATGTGTTACCGTCAGCGTCATAGAATGCGGTTACTTTCTCTCTCTTTAATATCTTATAGGTAGTATCCCCTACCTCAACTTCGCTCTTGCTATCCTCCGAAGAATATCCGTTTTCCAGATACTCAAGAACAGCTTTGCTCCATTCGTGTTCGTAATCTTGATTATCTCCTAATGCGTAGTGCATTACATTTCTACCTGTTTCCATAGGCTTCCTCCTTTTTATCGAAATCGAAAAACATATAAAAGTGCTCTTTTCCCACTGTTTTTTCGGTGGTTGCAGTTCCACCAAGACCGCCCATTGACTGGAACAATCTTCTCCATGTCCATATTTGATTTTGAAACATTGGCATATACCAGAGTTCCTGTCCCTCTTTTTCATTAGGGAACAGTACATGTCCCGTCAAAGGATTTGTAATCGTATCTGCTATACACACATATCCTGCACACCCCAAAAGTGAAAGCTGTATGTAACACATCATCCCGGTTATTCTGTCTATGTCCTGTGCAACAAAAACCACATGATTTTGAAAATTATGTTTACACTTTTTCATGGTATTTGCGGCAGCTATCAATGTTGCTCCTGCTCCACAAGCCGGATCGCAAATGGATAAGTAGCCTTGCTTTTCTATATGGCTGTCAACATCCTCACAGGTTATCTCAGACATCATCTTGCATACACAGTAGGGTGTAAAAAACTGCCCTTTCCAGTGATTTCCAAGATTAAGCTGCATATACATTTCTCCAAGGAAATCCTGTTCCGGATTTCTTTCCAGGGCTTCAACAATGATTGCAAGCATTTTTGCAGGAATCTCTACAGAACCAAGTCTCTCTATGCATTGTGCATATTCTTTTTCTCTGCTCTCATAATGCTCCGGGCTTCTGTCTGCCACATTACTTATTGAGCACGCTATAGCTGCCATCAAATCCGCCCAAACCTGCCAAGAGCTTCGTGAATAGCAGAGTTTATGAAATTCATTTAAGAATTCTTTTTCAGTTCCCTGTATTGCTTCACTCTGCTTCACCACCTAAAATCTTCCTCCTTATTTCTTCAAATTTGCGAGCCCTTTCTTCTCGCTGTTCCTCTGTGAGCGGTTTCGGTTCTGGTTCTTTCTCCTGTTCTATCCTTACAGGCTCTTTCTTCTCAACCGCCGGTACATACTGCTTTTGCAACAGCACTTTGTTTTTAGCGATGAAATCAGGAAGTGCATTTGTATTTTGTGCTTCAGCGGCTTTTTTCTCATAAGCCTCACGGAAGTTTGCCCTATCTGCAGTTGGATTTTCGCTCTGGCACAGCCTGCTCCACCCAAGATTTTTAACTACAGCCAATGTGAGCTCATCCATGGTTGCAAATGCCTCCTGCGGATGATACCACCCATAATCGGACATTGCTTTTTGGACAACTCCCCATGCTTCGTCAAAACTCAGAATTGGTGTTTTACATCTTTCCATACATAGCTTTCTGATTTCAGCTATGTTGGGTGGATAAATATTGGTGCAAATATGCTCCATGACAGCATTTTCAGCAATCTCATACGGAATATCTTTAAGTGTCATATACCAAAAATCCATTGAGGCATTATCTTCGAGTATTTTTGAAGCTGGATATGCGGATTTAATTCCGATTGCCAATGTCGCAAATTGCTGTTTATTCATTCGCCCACTCCCTTGCTCCTTGTGCAAACCGCTCTACCTTTGAGCCGCCGGCTGTCTGATTGTAAGATTGCGTATAACCAGGTGTTCCACCTCTGTTCTGAACCTTTGAAATCCAAGCGTTGATAAATCGTTTCATTCCTCCTGCTGTTTTCCGTTTTCTCGGATTAGCATCACACCAGCCTTTCATTGCCCTTAGTTCCTGCATAATGTCAACAGCAGGATATAATTCTGCGAGTTCAAGAACATAACTCTGTGTAATCGGGTATTCTTCACCCGTATTCATCATGATACCTATTACTGATGGCTCCGCAGCTACTGTCTGCTCGGAGCATATATTTGTATTGGTTTCCGATTCGGATTTGGATTCGGATTGGATTGGATTACGGACACATTTGTTGTCTGATGTTTTTATCTGCTGTCCTTTGCTGTCAAATGTCAGCAATTCACAATCCTCTGAAAATCCGGGATACTTACTCTTTTGATTACGAATTCTCTGATGATCCGCCCAAGTTACCAATTGCAGGTACGGTCTTCCCTGTGCCTCATACACTCTGACCAAGCCCACCGCCGACAACCTACCAAGCGCCTTATCTATATCTTTTTCCGTAATATCTTTCAGAGGAAAGCAGCTTCCCTTGATTATCTTTGCTCTTCCGTCGTATCTGCCGAAGTCGTCACAGGTTACAATCAATCTATAAAACAGAACTTCCTCGAACCAAGATAAAGAATCTATTTCTTCGCTCCTGCAGATGCTCTCCTTGATTATCCTGTTTGGCATTCGATCATCCTCCTTTCGGATGCTGGAGAGTGCCCCCCCTCCAGCTCCTGACTTAATAAATTACCTTGCTACCATTTTCCGTTTTGACTACATCCAAATTCTGAGGGAATCTGGCTTTCATTGTCGGATCATGAGTGATAGCCATTATTTTAATGTTGCTGTATCTGCTCTGTATTGTCTCCAATGCGTCGCAATATGCCTGTATTCCGTCCCCATCCAAGAATGGAGGCTCATCAATAAAGAGCATTCCGAGCTGGATTCCTGCCGAAGATGATTTAATCTCTGCCAATGCAAGAATTACCGATAATGAAGACTTGACTTTCTCTCCACCGGATTTTGAAAGGTATGGAAGCACCGACTTACCATATTCCTCGATGTAAATATCCAAAGATACCTTTTCCTTTCCATTTTTCTGAAGTCTCTCCAGTCTGAACTCCACTCCCATTTTTCCGCCAGTCATCTGTCCAAGAATGGTATTTGCTGTAGCTGTCAGCTGCGGAATAATAGAACGGATAATCTGATGTGGCACACCGCTCTGGCTAAATGCGACTTTCAATGTATCGTAATCAGCTGTCTCCTTGGCATATTCCACCTGCTTGTCCTGTAAAGCTGCAATATCCTGCTTCAACTTTGCAATCTGTTCCGATTTCTGCTGTAAAGCTCCAATTCGCATCTGTTTTTCCTTTACCATGCTGTTAATGGCATTCACTTCTGTATCCAGTCCGTTTACAATCGCCTGAGCCTCTTCCATTCCCGCCATAGCAAGTATCTCTTTATCAGCCTCTGCCTGTCTCTCTGAGATTTCATCATCGATACCGGTAATTTCTGCTGTCAACTCCAGAACCCTGTTCAATGCTGTTGCATTTCTTTCCTCTGCTACTGGGAGCATTTTTTCCTTTTCTACCCACGGATCAAGAGCAGTAATGGCACTAAGCACATGCACATGTTCTTCAAACGCTTTGGCATATATATCACGCTCTGTTTCTGCCTGTGTGCCCTTTAATTTGACCTCAGCAAGCCTGTTTTCTGCTTCTGATATATTTGACTTTAAATGTTTCAAAGCCGCCTTAATCAAAGCGAGATTGTTTTCCCTCTGGTTGATTTTTTCGAGCTGTGCCACATACGGAAGCAATGTTGCACATTCGTTTTGCAGGACTGTTAAAGCAGCCGCATCATATCCTATCGCATCCATTTCAGCCTGTTTGTCCGCTATTGCCTGTCTGCTCTTTTCAAGTTCGCATTCTCTACGAGCGGCAATGTCTACATACAATGCCTCATGTACTGCCAGCTGTTCCTTTGCTTCAATGGCATCCTGCAAGAATTTACAGTGTGCTTTCTCGATATCCACACATCCTGATTCGTTCAAAATTGCAACTTTCTTTTCAAGAACCTGTTTCTGCTCGTCCGCTTTCTGCTTCTCCCTATCAAAGCTTGACCTTGTCTCGCTTTCATGGAAAACTGCCGCAGAGTATTCGGTTTTTGCTTTCTGGTATGCAACAGCTTTTTCCTGCATATCCTCTAACTCTGCTTTCTTTTTGGTGTATGTTTCGGCTTTCTGCCTGACCTCACCATCATTGGCCGAATCCAGTATCATTGCATTCTGTTCATCCTGTTTCTTCTGTAAAGCAGCCTGCAACTCCAGAATGTTCTTCTGTTCACTTTCAGCCTGCTTTGCAAGATTTTCAGCCTCCTGTTTCTTTGTGGTGTAGAGTGCTGACTGTCCTGCAAGTTCCAGTTCCCGCTTCAACAAATCATTTCTTTCAGCAATCTTTTCCTCTATTTCAGACTTCTGGACGAGAGTTGCTGAACTGCTGTCTGCTATCGCCTGCTGTGTAGCTCTATTCTGCTCTGCAATAGTCTTCTTAGCCTGTAAGGTTGTGACAGCTGCAAGAGCTTTCTTTCGCCTTTCTGCGGCTTCCTGCTGATTCGACAGGATAAGTTTCTTCTGGTCCCTCTCATTAATCTTTGCCTGCAGTCTGGCTTCCTGCTCTGCCAATTCCGTCTTGCAAGCTTCCAGTTCTTCGTCCGGCTTGCCAAATTCAGCAATTGTAGCATTATGAATTGTGATTTCCTGCTTCAAATCCCTGTTCTTTGCTCCATTCACTTTTGCCTTGTCGGAAGCGATTCTCTCCATTAGCTGATACACTCCAAGTCCAAGAAGTGTTCCAAGGACTTCAACTCTTTCCTCTGGTTTCGCCTGTAGAAATAATCCGTACTGATCCTGCATAATCAGAGCACATGACTTGAATGTAAAGCTGTCCATTCCGAGGATGTTCAATATTTCCTGCTGTGTATCGTTGTATCGTTCCTTGGAACAATCTTTCCATTCATTCTCGACAAACTGGGAGATATTCAAAGTTCCTTTTCCGGAACGGGCTCTGGTTCGTGTAACACGATACTTTTTCTCTCCGATACGGAATGTAAACATAATCGAACCAGAACGGACACTTTCATCGTTTCTAAGCCATGGTGCCTTTCCTGTATCATCCTTGATTACACCCTCTCTCGGTTCTTCATAAAGGCAGTCGATAATCGCATCCATAAACAAGCTGCTCTTTCCTGCTCCATTCTGACCATTGATTGTGCAGAAAGTAATATCCTCGAAATTAAATGTCTCCTCTTCGTAGTTACGATAATTCTTAACAGCAATTTCTACAGGTTCAAATGTTCCGCTATTTGCTGTCGCTGTCATGCTTGCCTCGGCTTCAGCAATAATCGGTCTTGCCTTTAATACAAGTTCCTGTATTCTTTCCTGCGGTACCTGCTTTTCCTCAAGATACTTAATAAGGTTTGCTTCTGGATCCGTGGCATTTTCAAGCTGTGTTCTGTTGGCGAATTCATCTATCTTGTCCGGAAGAATTTCCCATACCATAAATGCTCCGTCTTCCAGAAGCTCTCTTTCCAAAGTTGCCTTATTCAGAGCCTTGCTGTTTTCTGCGGTGCAGCTATAATGAACACGGACAATCTTTCCATCGATCTGTCCTCTCCACTTCTCAGTAGCAACAAAATCCATAGCCTGCATATTTATCTGTGTCACATCATCATCATTGAGTTCAATGGTTGCAAACTCTCTGATAGGTGTTTCATGGAAAATACTCTGCCACGTTCCCAGCTCGTGCCAGTTGTGAATCCAAAAGCCCCTCTGCTGTCCCTCATCATTAAAGTTCATGGCATTTATCGCACCGGAATAATACCAGTCTCTGTGCATTATCTTCTGTGGTCTGTGAATATGTCCTAAAGCAACCAGATTGTATTTGGCCGCCAATAAAGCCTCCTGCGGAATGATTGGCTCAAACTGTGTGAGCATCATTGTCTGTCCGCTCTCGGTATTGCATCCTGGTACTGTGTAATGTGCCATCAGAATACTTTTCTTTTCTGGAGAGCATTGTGCTTTCAGACCTGTTACAATATTTGATAATTCATTGGTAAACACCACATTTTCTTCATCACTTGACAATCCCGGATGATTAGCTCTGAACACTCCCCTGTCAAATCCTGGGAGCACCGCAATATCAACATCATCAAATGAAATTACCTGTGGGGTAATCACCACATGAACATTCGGAACATCTGCAAACATTTCAGATAGGACATTGAACTGTCCTGATCCGTCATGGTTTGGAGTACCTCTCATAACAACGACCTGCTTTGATACTGCCGCAAGCTCTCTGATATAATGAATTGCAGTGATAATTTCCTCGCAGCACCTGTCGGACCACAGGCGGCCAACATGGAATATGTCACCAGATACAAGCGAGTAATCCGGTTTTTCCTCATTTGCCACTCTGATCAGTTCATCCAGACATCTTTTCGTGTCCTCTGTTCGGAGATTTACTCCATCCTTGACTGGGCTTCGGAATGTTCCAAGATGCCAGTCCGCTGTATGTAATATTTTCATTTCAACACCTCCATAGTGGCTTTCATAGCCATAATCATATTGTGTAATTCAAGTTCCAGAAGCTTAAATGTCTCCTCCTCCAATCCGCAGAAGTCGATACCATCATTGTTCCATTCTTCTCCGACAAAGAGCACATTTCCCACAATCGGCTGATTATGTACATCTGTTTTATAAAGATAACTCCCAATAAGATTTGCGGTGTTTTGCTTCAATCGCCCTTCCTCATCAATCAGCATGCTCACACACTGTCCCGGTATCTTTGTTGGTCGGTCTTTCATCTTCAAGTCTGTATATAATCGCTCTGGCATAACATGCTCATACAGCTCGCAGTCATTTCCAATCAGTCCTCTAAGGTAATCGTTCTGTTCTGAATGTGTTCCTGTTGGAAAATCATGCACAGTCAGTTCAAGGTCCGTTGAAATCTTAATCAGCTTCATTACTTACCAGCTCCTTTCTGACACTTCATGCACAGCGGTCTTCCAAATTTATTGAGCGAATACTCATATACCCTTTCGTTGATTTCTGCTCCACATCCATCGCAGAAATATCCAGTTGTCTCATTTCCATTTGTTGTCGGCTGTGACTGTGGCTGTTCCTGTGCCGGTTGTTCCTGATCGAACCAGTTTCTTTCCTGCTCTTCCACAGCCCCATCACTATCCTCAACCTGTTCGGAAACAAATGCAGGATTGTCAATTTCATCCTCTGGATTAAAGTCTGACGAAAATGCTTCGCCAGAAAATGCAGTGGAGATTGCAGGCGGTGTGGATGAGGCACCGAACATATTCCCCATGGAATTCATCCCCTGCTGGAGCATTGCACTTCTCACTGTAGGATCCGTGTAATCTGGTGCAAATGTTACTGTAGGAACAACAAACGGCTTCTCCAATTCTGCCTTTGAGTATGTCCCCTTAATACCAAGCAATGCTCTGATAACTCTGAGGATTGCTCCTGTCTGTGCTTTTTCAGAAGCAGTCTTTCTGAGGAGTGTCATATTCACCAAAATTGACCTCTCGATATACTTCTCTCTGTCGCTGTCAGCAATGACATAATATTTCTCGGGCTTGCCCCACTGATTTATCTTCTCTGGATCGTCTTTCCACTCCCCTTTAAACATTTCAGAGGCAGCCTTGGCAGCTCTCCAATCATGGATTCCCATAATTGACTTGTCCATAAATTCAAGGCGGTACTTAGATTCTTCATCATCAAGACAGATACGCTTTGTCTCCATGTGTGTCTTGTAGCTTCCGTCCGGAAGTCTTACTGCTCCGTATGCCTTGCCAACATAAGTATTTGTATTTTCTCTTGTAACTGTTGTGTACTCAGGATGAAACTGGATTCCTGCCGCAGTTGCCAGCTTCATAAGAAGCGGCTTTGCAGGTGAGAAAACATCCTCGTATATGGCTTTTCCTTTTCCATCCTCTCCGGTCTTTACCTTTCCTACAGAAAAGATATCTCCTGAGTTCGGTGCTGTGTCCGCCACCACTTCCATAACGGAACACTTATAAAATGGGTTGATCTGCACTGATGTGGCTGCCGGTAACAACAGGTTGCAGTTTGGATATTTTGACTGAATTTCAGCCAAAGCATTTGAATTGTTCATAGATAAAACCTCCATATTGTGTAATATTTGCTTGATTTATAAAGCAGGAACTGCTACAATATGGTTATTCGTAGGGGCACTCTGATTTATGATCGGGTGCTCTTTTTCCATATCCTGCAATGTTCTGCATAAATCCATAGTGAATTTTGAAAAAGCAAGGCTTCTCACATATTCCTCTGTGAGCTTCACAAGATACCAATGCTGTAACACAACCTGTCTGTGCTCACGCTGGTATATGTACTCCTGCTTATGTCTGGCATATTTCAATGCCTCCTCGAACTGTTCATCTGTAATTTCGCATCCGAGCAGTTCCTCTACTTCTTTTTTTTCTACAATTTCTTTCATTTTCCAATTCCTCCAACGAATCAAATAAATAGTTAATTGCTTTCCATGCTCCCCAGTAAACCACAGGGATTAATAAATACTCACCTCCGACAGCCTCGTATCCTCTCTCGATATAGGCAAGATGAAAAGCCCATTTCCCGATAGCGTATGTGACAAGCAGCGTCCAGATAACCGCTATCAAATCTCTTTTCAGTGTCTTCCTCATTTGTCCTCACTCCTTGTAAAAATAATGTTTTCCATGCTTAAACAGGAAAGTCAGATTTTCACTATGCCATGTAGACTCGCTCTTGCTCTCAAAGTAAGTTGCTCCATGGCTTTCATCCCATCCACCAGTCTGAATAAGCTGCAATGCTCTGTAACAGTCCTCGTCCGGCTCTACCTCGTCATATCTTCCGTTGCTGATCGGACTAAACTGCCCTTTCTGGAAGATAACCTCCTCGATAGTGTCTGGAAATTCATCATCCCAAACCCTATTCAGTACAACCAGCATCACGAGGGCTTTTCCCTCGGTGTCCTCTGATTCAGCTTCAGCCATCGCAATCTTAGCAAGCCTATACGCATCATCAGAATCCCAATCCATACTGCCGATTTTGGACTGCTCATTTTTTACCATTTCCTGTTCTTGTCCAGTTGTTGTGATTGGTTCCATTGTTGGCATTGCATCCGCTTCCTCAGAAACCACAGCTCTAACAATCATTTCTGTTTCATCCACTTCGTCTGCCGGAGTTCCCGTAAAGCTGAAAGCGAATGCAACCATGGATGTCAAAGAAATCACGAATACCAGTCCTAAACCTAAAAGACATTTGTTTCTCATGCTCCTATTGCACCTCCTTGGGGATGGTCAAACACAAATGACATCTGACCATTGCTATCATTCGCTCTTAAAAACTGACTGTAGAAAGCCCTGCTCGTCTCCTGTTCTCTCGCCTTAATGCTTTCACAATCACACTTCTCTCCTGGATCCAGATTGCAACCGCAATGTGGGCAAACATTGTAATATGCCATTTTGCACCTCCTATTCTTCAATCATGCATCTCTCAAAAAAATACTTTCTTGGGACTTTTCCTATCGGGTATGCCGGTGTAAGCTTGCCTGCTTTAACCAATTCATCCCGAAGCTGCCTTATCAGCTCGTAGGCCTTGTTTTCCTTGCAATCAAGGTATTCCATCACTTCTTTTGCCCCGATATAATACTTTCCCGGTGCAGCAATGACACCCGGTGCTGTTGCTAATGCGTTCATTTGCTCACCTCCTGCGATAAATCTTGTTTGACAATCTGGTCCATAGTCACACCAAAGAAATCTGCTAGTTTTTCAAGAGTGTCTATTGTTGGTTTGACCTTTCCTGTCTCAATTGCGTTATAGCCTTGTTTCCCGCTATAGCCTAACAGCTCAGATATTTCCTGCTGTGTCATGCCATGCTTTTTACGGAGATATGCAAGATTAAGTGCATATACAGGTATCGGTGGTCTCATATCTGTCAGAACCAAATCATCAAGTGATACCCTGTAAAGTTTTGCCAAACTAACAATCGTGCCGATTGGTGGTTTACGACTACCACATTCCCACGAAGATATTGTCTTTTGTTCAATTCCAAAGAGAACTGCCAGCTCCCCCTGTGTCTTTCCGTTCTGTTCCCGAAGAAACTTTAAGTTTTCTGCTAAATACAACTTGCCACCTCCTCGTGCTTGGAGCTGCTTGTTGCTCCGAGCAAATATTGTATTGGTTTCCCGATTCGGATTTGGATTCGGATTGGATTGGATTACGGACACATTTGTTGTCACTTGCTGTCAAATGTCCGCAGACTGTAAATAAAAAATTATTAAGCTCTACTCTGCCAATAGCACCGCCAGACTTTCCTCGTTTTCACTCGGTCCAATGATGCTGCCGACCATTCGAGCCCATTCTTACATATTCTTCTTAATCCAAAGCCTCATGCTCTGTGCGATTTCCTCTACCTCTTCCAAGTTTTTCACTACCTCATCAAGCTCCGGCTTTTCACTTTCGTCAATCACTCCATCTGATGTGATATCGAGAAGCATTTCTTTTGTTTTTCCAATTTTTCGGAAAACAGAAAGTGTTCTGACTGTAAGCCTGTCCAGATTTGCCAGCTCGACTTTAGGCATTTCGCATCCCAGCGGACACATTGTCCTGCAAAAATAATTTTCCAATTCCGGAGCGTTATATAAATCTGCCATAAGTCTGATTTCCTCTGGATAAGGAATAGCAATGCCACTTTCTATTCTGTAAAGCCGCCCTCTGTCAATCGACATATAGTCAGCAGCTCCTTCTCTGCTGCTCAACTGCTCATTGTGTGTTGCCGCCTCGCAACGGGCTTTGTAAAAGATGTTGGAGCTGGTCTTAGCTGTCACATTTGCCATTTTCTACATCACCTCCATGCGTTAAAATGGTATCAGTTGAAGTTTCTTGAACTTCTTTGGCAAAAAAAATTTTATATGTCATCTCTTTGGATAATCCGAGATGGATTGCGATTTGATTTGCTATATCTACGGAAATTGAGGTTTTCCCTTTTTCCATCAGGCAGTAACTGCTTTTGTCTTTGAAGCCAAGGCACTTTGCAAGTTTCTCCTGGGTTATACCGCGTTTCATTCGCTCTGCTCTCAATAGTGCCAGATCCATTGTTTTACCTCCTTATGTTGTTTATGTTTCTTCAACTTTCATGTTCATATTACTTCAACTTTATTTTGCTGTCAAGCGTTTTGTTGAAGTTTTTGCAACTTTGTTTTTATTTCTTCAATTTAGAAAGGATGTGGTATATAATGAGTTTGAAATTATTAAACTTACACGGAGGCGATTATTATGGCAAATCTATCTGATAGGATTAAAAGCCTCCGCTTGTCAGCAGATATGACGCAGGAAGAATTTGGCAAGAAGTTTGGAATAGTAAAATCAACCGTTTCATTATATGAAAGCGGAAAAAGTACCCCAAACGACCAAATAAAAAAGCAAATATGCGATTATTTCCATGTATCATTAGATTACTTACTCGGTGTTGACAGGCAGGGAGGACTTGATTATGCGAACTTTCAGATAGACGAATCTGAATTCGCTCTCGATTTCAAAATGCGAATTCGAGAACTAATTTCTGAGCAAGGAATGACCGAAGATGATTTCATGCAAAATACTGGATTTAGTAAAGACGAAATGGACGCTTATCTATATGGCAATAGGATGCCGTCTATAGAGGATCTTATAAAAATCACTGGTGCATTAAATGTATCTGCAGATTATCTTCTTGCCATTTCAAAGAGAAAAAGAATTTCATCGGACGAAGAATCGCTCCTTCAACTTTTTAACAAGTGCGATGAACAATGTAAAAATTATCTTGTAGCAAAGGCAGGTGTTTTGTGCGTAGAAGGTATCTCGGCAGTTGCAGCTGGTGAGTATGGCAAATACGCAGACGAAGAAAAAAAATCGTTTCCTTCGAGTGGTACCGAAGGAAAAGGGGCTTAAAAAAAATAACAGAACGATTGGAGGAATATTATGGTATGGACTGCAGCTTGGACCGACTTTGTTATCTGCCTCCTGTTTGGATGGCTTGGGGTTCATAAATTTAGAGAAAAGAAGATTGGTATGGGTATTCTTTACCTATGCACATTTGGATTGTTTTGTATCGGATGGTTTGTTGACTGCATCCGGTACCTGCTGGCCGCAATACACGGAGAACGCATTCAGGGTAACAGACCAATGCAGATTTCCGCAGACGCACCGCTGCCAGTTGTGCCATCAAATGTAATGCTTGCAAATGGAGAGGTGTGTCATTACTGTGGACCTGCTACTTTTGTTAAAACAAAGAATGTGGTCGTTGGATATTCCGGAGGAAGCCGTGGTACAAGTGTCCGTATTGCAAAAGGTATGTCGGTACATCTTGGAGCGAGAAAAGCAGCTCCAATCCGTGGTGACGTGCAGGAGCGTACACAGGGAGTTCTTTCTATTACGAATAAGAGAGTTGTATTTTCAGCAAACAAAGGAGCTTTCGATAAGAAGATTTCGGCATTGTCAGCTGTAACTCCTTATCAGAATGGCATTGCTTTCCAGTTCGGCGATCAACAGTATCCTTTGGAAACCCGTCAGCCGGAATATATTTATCAGATATTGGCTCGTGTGGTTAATTCATCCGAGGACATCTAATGCCAGCATACAAATACACTCTCAAAAGTGGTAAAACACTATGGTATGCCAATTTCTATTACACCGACTGGACTGGGGAAAAGAAGCATATCTGTAAACGAGGGTTTAAAACACAGAGGGAAGCAAAAGATTATGAGAGGTCCTTTCTGGATCAGCAAAGCAGTTCAAGCGACATACTCTTTTCTTCCCTCGTTGCAAATTATCTTGAAGATATGGAGCACCGCTTGAAACCTACGACAATGGAGAATAAGCGGTTTATTATCGACACGAAGCTGCTCCCCTACTTTGGAAAACAGAAGATTTGTGACATTGATACAATAAAGGTCAGAAAATGGCAGAATGAGCTTATCTCCTATCGGGATGATGATGAAAAGCCATTCTCCCAAACATATTTAAAAACTGTGAACAACCAGTTATCCGCAATAATGAATTATGCTGTATCTCATTACCGCCTGCCTGTCAATCCATGCAGGGCGGCCGGCAGTATGGGAAAGAGCAAAGCGGATGAAATGAATATCTGGACGCAGGCAGAATATGAGAAGTTTTCAAATGCAATCAGCAAATCGTCAATGAAGCTTGCTTTTGATATTCTCTTTTATACCGGTATGCGTTCCGGAGAACTTCTGGCACTCACACCTGCAGACATTCTTTCATCAAAAAGGATTGATATCAATAAGAACTATGCAAAAATTAAAGGTGAGGAGCTATTCCTGGAGCCTAAGACACCAAAGGCAAAAAGATGTATTTCCATTCCGGATTTCTTATATGATGATATTCAAGAATACATTTCCAAGCTATATGGTATCGGAAATGGCGACAGGATATTTTACTTCCAGAAGACAGCTCTGGAAAAAGAAATGAAAAGAGTATCAGAAAGAATTGGTCTGAAGCCGATCAGAGTACATGACCTGCGGCACTCTCACGCAAGTATGCTGATAGAGCTTGGGTTTACCCCATTAGAGATTGCAGAACGTCTCGGCCACGAATCAATAAAGACTACTTTGGACACCTACTCACATCTTTATCCAGATAAAGATCAGAAGCTGGCAGACCGCTTGAACCAGTTTCGCAAGAATTGAATCTGTAAAGCCGTCTCAGACCGAGGCGGCTCTTTTCTATCTGCAACCATATTGGATTGCACTTTCGATTTGCAACTGTTTTCGATTGCACTTTTACAGGAAGCTGCACATCACGAGAATAATGCTCGTTTTGGGTAGGAAAAGTAATGGCACATCATTCTTAACATCACATTAACATCACAGAGCAAAATAAAAGAGCCACAATCCCAGTAAAATAAGGATTTGTGGCTCAAATGTCCGTTATTCAAACTCAATAGTTCCCGGTGGCTTACTGGTCAAATCATAGAATACTCTATTGACTCCCTTTACCTCATTTATAATTCTGCTCATCACTGTCTGAAGTACCTCAAACGGTATCTCGGCTGCTTCGGCTGTCATGAAGTCCACAGTGCGGACTGCACGGACTGCAACGGCATAATCATATGTTCTCTCATCACCCATGACACCTACTGAACGCATGTTGGTAAGGGCTGCAAAGTACTGGTTTGGCATCCATGATGGTTCCTCGCCGTGGGCCTCTTTGTACTCTTTTGCTGCCTTTTCCACTTCGCTTCTGTAAATCCAGTCTGCATCCTGGACAATGCGTACCTTTTCGGCTGTGACTTCGCCGATGATACGAATTCCAAGGCCTGGGCCTGGGAATGGCTGACGGAATACGAGATAGTCAGGTAATCCAAGCTCCAGTCCGACCTTGCGTACCTCGTCCTTGAAGAGGTTTCTGAGTGGCTCCACGATGTCCTTGAAATCGACATGCTCCGGGAGACCTCCTACGTTGTGGTGTGATTTGATGACTGCAGATTCTCCGCCGAGTCCACTCTCCACTACGTCCGGATAGATGGTTCCCTGCGCAAGAAAGTCAACCTTTCCGATTTTCTTAGCTTCTTCCTCGAATACACGGATGAATTCCTCACCGATGATTTTACGCTTGCGCTCAGGCTCTGTGACGCCTGCAAGCTTGCTGTAGTAGCGCTCCTGTGCGTTGACGCGGACAAAGTTGATGTCGAACGAACCACCTTTGCCGAATACGCCCTCTACCTCATCGCCCTCGTTCTTGCGGAGAAGTCCGTGGTCTACGAATACGCAGGTGAGCTGCTTGCCTATTGCCTTGGCAAGGAGTGCTGCGAGCACTGATGAGTCTACTCCACCCGAAAGTGCAAGGAGCACTTTGCCGTCACCGACCTGCTCTCTGATTTCGTCGATTGTGTTTTTGACGAATGAATCCATCTTCCATGTGCCTGCACATCCACATACGCCACGGACGAAATTGTAAATCATCTGTGTTCCGTTCTTGGTGTGAAGTACCTCCGGATGGAACTGTACTGCATATAATTTCTTCTCAACATTCTGTGTTGCGGCTATTGGACAGTCTGCAGTGTGCGCAACTACCTCAAAGCCCGGTGCAGCCTCTGCAATTCTGTCGAAATGACTCATCCAGCATACTGATTCTGATGGCATATCCTTGAACATCACGCCGTTTGCAGAATATGTGATTTCTGTCTTTCCATACTCTCCAACCTCCGGTGTGATTACCTTTCCGCCTAATTTATGCATCATAAGCTGTGCACCGTAGCAGATGCCAAGCACCGGTATTCCCAGCTCAAACAGCTCTTTTTGGTATGATGGTGAATCCTCTTCATAACAGCTGTTTGGACCTCCTGTAAGGATGATGCCCTTTGGATTCATTTCTTTGATTTTCTCAATGTCTATTTTGTATGAGTAAATCTCACAGTACACGTTGCACTCGCGGACACGGCGCGCAACAAGCTGATTGTACTGACCACCAAAGTCTATGACTATGACCTTTTCCTGATCCATGTTTTCCTCCTAATTGTTTATTCGCTATGCTGCTGTTTTACAATCTTTGAAACGTCACGTAATTGCTGTTTGCCACACTGTGGTGTAAACAATAACAAAAACATAACATACGTTATCTGCTGCTGTCTCATTGATTACATAAAAGCAACATGTATTCTTATGTCATTATAGATTACGGAGTGCTTATCTGCAAGCGATTTTGTTAAATTTCTGTTTTGATTTTATGTGCAATTACGTTATAATGAATTATAAACACTTTTATAGGCTGGGAGGTTTCATCATGAGTTTTAAAATAATCACTATAAGCCGAGAGTTTGGCAGTGGCGGTCGCTTTATCGGCGAGCAGATTGCTCAAAAATGCGGCATTGAGTTTTACGATAAAAAAATAATTGAGCATGTGGCAAAGGAGCTCGGTATCTCTGAGCAGATTGTCGCAAACCAAGGCGAATATGCACCTGCCGGAAGTATTTTTTCGTATGCATTTGTGGGGCGCGACATCACAGGAGTTTCTCTTTCCGACCAGATTTTCAATATTCAGCAGAAACTCATCAAGGATATTGCGCAAAAAGAGCCATGCGTTATTGTAGGACGTTGCGCAGACTACATTCTTTCTGACAGGGATGATGTGCTGAATGTTTTTATAGAGGGAAATAAGCCTGAGAAGGCTGCAAGAATAAAAAAGCTCTACCATAAGAGCGATGACGAGGTCAAAAAGCTGCTAAAGGATGTCGATAAGAAGCGCTCGGTAAATTACCGATACTTCACCGACAAGGAGTGGGGCAACAGAAAAAATTATGACCTGGTGCTAAACAGCTCTGTGCTTGGATACGATAAATGTATTGAGCTCATCGCATCCGCATACGCTTAATTCACTTAAGATACCGCTTTCCTGCGGTTAAGAAACTGTTTTCTTATTATATTACGAAAAGCGTAAATAGAATTACAACCTGTGTGTAATATTAAAAATACTCCTGCATAAACTGTAACAACAGAATATGCAGGAGTATTTTTTGAAATCATATATTGAGACAAGGGCGGTGGAAATCGCCAACTACATAGTTGAAAACAATGCCACGGTGCGTCAGGCTGCAAAGCAGTTTGGCATCAGCAAATCCACTGTGCACAAGGATATCACGGATGCTGACAGGCTGCTTCGCATAGACCCGGAGCTTGCCGCAAAAGCGCGTCACATTCTCGATATCAACAAGTCCGAGCGCCATATTCGCGGCGGACTTGCCACCAGAGAGAAGTATCTGCATCTGCCTCATGTGCATGCCGGCTGAGTGCATGGATGCTTCTATCCCTGCATTAGCAGGTGCGCCGTTTTCCGTACATCTGAGGCTTTTCGTTAATTCAAGACCGGTGTCACATGACTTGTGAGCACACCGTACAGCCACTTGCCCTCATCACTTAGATCCTCATAGGTAAAGCCGCTTGTCTTATCGCAGGCAGGTGTTAGAAGCGCTGATTTTTCGTCCTTATTGGACAGATTCCAGCACACATAGCTGATGCCGTAGCTGTCGAGCAGGCTGATCCAGCTGTTTGCGGAATCTATGTCCACCTGACCGTTTCCGTCGGCGCTGCAGATGCCAAACTCTGATACAAATATCGGCAGTCCGGCATCTGCCGCCGATTTTAGCTTGTTTTGCAAGTCCTCCTTGTGGGTTGCGGCATAGAAATGCAGTGTATACATGATATTATCATAGCCTGTGACAGGGTCCTTGACTGCCTCATCCACATCCTGGCTCCAGTTAGGTGTGCCTATCAGTATGACTGCATCCTTGTCGTAGCTTCTGATTGACGGAATGACCTCGCTGGCGTAAAACTTCACATCTCCCCATGTCGCACCTTTGCACGGCTCATTGCAAATCTCGTAAATCACGTTGTTGTATGAGGCATACTGCTGTGCCATTTTGGCAAAAAATGTCTTTGCCACATCACTGTAGCGGTTTGGATTGCCCTCGTTTAGCACATGCCAGTCGATGATGACATACATGTCATTGTTGAACGCGTACTGCACTCCGTTTTGCACAAGTGTCTCAAGCTGCTGCCTGTCACCATCTGTGCAGTAGCCACCGCTTTCGTAAGTGTACATGGCGAGCCTCACCACGTTTGCTCCAAAGCTTTTCAGCGTGGCAAAGCAATCATTGGTCACATACTGTGGATACCACGCAAGACCGTGTGTGCTGACTCCGCGAAGCTGCACCTCGTTGTTATTTTGATCAACGAGCTTGCTGCCCTCCACATGCAGCTTACCGTTTACTGACGGACAGGCAAGAACTGAGCTCTCCTGTCCGTTTTCTGTGGTGAGCTGCTCTGTATCAGCCTCATTCTGATTTTCTGTACTGCTTTGCGTACTGTCCTCAGTATTATTTTCTGCAGAATTCACCGACTCAGTGGCTTTCTCATCCCTCTGTGATTCTGTCTCTTTGTTGCCCTTGTTACCACATCCTGTAAAAATCCCAAGCACCAGCACTGCAGCCAATACCAATGCTATATATTTCTTCATATTGTTATACTGTCTGACTGATTACTGAATTGATGTAACCTTGTAGTCCTCAGCCTCTACAGTCTCCTTTAATTTCTCATCGGAAATGTCAGAGCTTAATGTCACTACTGCAGTTCCGCTCTCATGGCTTACTGCTGCCTCACTAACTGCATCAAGCGCTTCGAGTGCCTTCTTTACTCTTGCCTCGCAGTGACCACACATCATTCCTTCGATATTCATTGTCTTTGTCATTGATTTTTCCTCACTTTCATTTGGTTTATTTGTTTTGTTTTTTCTATCTGGTGTTGCTTTTCTGTCATGCTTAGGATCATACACCCTGCACAGATTCAGCCGCAGGGCATTGGTAACAACGCAGAAGCTCGACAGGCTCATCGCCGCCGCTCCAAACATCGGATTGAGCTTCCATCCTAATAAAGGATACCACAAACCGGCCGCAAGTGGAATACCTATTACATTATAGAAAAATGCCCAGAACAGATTTTCGTGTATATTTGTCAATGTAGCACGGCTTAACCGCACTGCTGCCGGTACATCTATCAGACGGCTCTTCATCAGGACAACATCCGCTGCATCTATTGCCACATCACTTCCCGCGCCGATTGCAATTCCCATATCCGCACGTGTGAGCGCCGGTGCATCATTGATTCCGTCACCAACCATGGCTACCCTGCCCTGTTTTTTTAGCTTCCTTATGACAGCCTCCTTACCATCCGGAAGCACACCTGCGATGACTTCGTCCACTCCCGCCTGCTTTCCAATGGCATTGGCAGTCTGCTCGTTGTCACCGGTGAGCATAACAACTCTGATTCCCATATTTTTAAGCTGTCTGACAGCTTCCGGACTGTCCTCCTTTATTGTATCTGCAACGGCTATGATACCGCAAAGCCTGTCATCCGCGGCAAAGAACAGAGGAGTTTTTCCTTCCTTTGAAAATTCGACAGCTTTCGCGCGCATATCATCTGACACTTTTACAAATTTGCTGACAAAAGCAAGATTTCCTGCTTTTATCATTTTGCCTGCAAGTATTGCAGTCAGACCATTTCCTACAACAGCGCTAAAATCCGTCACCTCTGCGACAGCGATTTCGTCCGTTTTAGCGCGCTCCATAATGGCTTTTGCAAGCGGATGCTCGCTCTTGGCCTCGACTGATGCGGCTATTGCAAGAAGCTTTCCGGCATTATTGCCGGTTTCCTCAAAAAATTTCTCATCCGGCACGATATCCGTCACCTTCGGCTCACCGCTTGTTATGGTGCCTGTCTTATCAAGAGCCACAATCTGTGTGCGGCCTGTTGCCTCAAGGCTTGCCGCTGTCTTGAAAAGTATACCGCTCTTTGCGCCCTTGCCATTTCCTACCATTATCGCAACAGGAGTTGCCAGTCCAAGTGCACACGGACAGCTTATCACGAGCACCGAAATGCCTCTGGCAAGCGCAAAGCCCACGGTCTCACCGGCTATAAGCCATGCTATTATTGTAATGATTGCAATTGTGATAACCGCCGGCACAAATACTCCCGATACCCTGTCAGCGATTTTTGCAATAGGTGCCTTTGTCGCTGCGGCATCAGAAACCATCTGTATAATCTGTGAGAGTGTGGTGTCTTCGCCCACTCTCGTTGCGCGGCATTTTATAAAGCCTGACTGGTTCACTGTGGCAGCGCTTACTGCATCTTTCGGCTGCTTATCCACAGGAATGCTCTCTCCTGTGAGTGCCGATTCGTTGACAGCGGTTGTTCCATCTATTATTTCACCGTCCACAGGGATATTTTCCCCCGGTCTGACCACGAAAATATCGCCCTTTTTCACTGCATCCACAGAGATTTCCTGCTCCACGCCATCCCTTACAACAGTTGCTGTCTTTGGGGCAAGCTGCATCAGGCTTTTTAAAGCGTCTGTTGTTTTGCCCTTTGAGTGCGCTTCAAGCATTTTTCCGACAGTAATCAGTGCCAAAATCATGGCTGCGGATTCAAAATAAAACTCATGCATATATGACATGACCGCATCCATATCTCCATTCACCTGCGCAGCTGTCATGGCAAAAAGTGCATACACGCTGTATCCAAACGATGCCGCAGAGCCAAGCGCAACAAGCGTATCCATGTTGGGAGCGCCGTGAATCAATCCCTTAAAGCCACTGATAAAAAACTTCTGGTTTATGACCATTACCGCCACTGTAAGCAGAAGCTGCAAAAGCCCCATAGCCACATGGTTTCCATTGAAAAACTTAGGCAACGGCCAGCCCCACATCATATGTCCCATGGAAAAATACATGAGAACAACTAAGAATATGAGCGATGCTATAAGCCTGTTGCGTAGCTTCGGTGTCTCCCTGTCTACAAGCGCATCCTGCGCTGCCTTTAGCTGCTCTAAGCTGTTATTCGCTTTGTCATTTTCTGATTCTGTTGCTGTGCCTTTGGGACTCGCTCCATAGCCCGCCTGCTCTACTGCCTCCACTATCTGCGCATCTGTCGCGCTTCCCTCGACTCCCATCGAGTTGGTCAAAAGGCTGACAGAGCAGCTCGTCACACCATCAACCTTAGAGACCGCCTTTTCCACTCTGGCAGAGCATGCCGCACAGCTCATTCCTGTAACTGTATATTGCTTCATACTGTCTGTATTTCCTTCTTTCTACTATTCGAATCTAACTATTCAGAAGCCTTTTCTAAAATCTCTCAATTCCTGTCACCTTGAAATCCAGTCTTTCGATGGCAAATGTAATTTCCTCATCGCTTAGCTCTCTGGTTGCCTCAACATGTGCCACGCCATGCTTTAAATCCACATCTGCCGATACTCCGCTCATCTTCTGAAGTGAGCGTGTGACTGAGTTCTTGCAGTTCATGCAGTGCATTCCGTCTATGTGCACATCTGCTCTCGTGACTATCTCGCCTGTAAGCTGTACTGTGGCTTCCTCGTCCTCCTTCATGGCTTCACCGCCACAGCAGGCGCCCTCGCCCTTTGAATGCTTTATAGTCTCCTTTAAGCCCACAATCACCAGTGCGGCAATTATTGCTATTATTAATATTGTGATTATTGTACTCATTTTTATACCCGCCTTCTTATAATACTACTTCATAAGCTTCTGCAGTGTGTTCAAAAGCTCATCTATTGTCTCATACCTGCCGGCTCTTATGTCATCTGCCACACACGTCTTTATATGATTGGCCAAAAGGACTTTATTGAAGCTGTTGAGCGCGGCATTTGCGGCCGCCACCTGTGTGATGATGTCAGGGCAGTAGCAATCCTCATCCAGCATACGCTTGATTCCACGGATCTGCCCCTCTATACGGCTAAGTCTGTTGATGAGATCCTTATATTCCTTCTCTGACCGCTCTTTTTTGCGGTTGCAGCAACAGCATTTGGTTTCTTTTTCTGCCATGGGTGCCTCCCTTCTTTCTTCATTCCACATTTGTTGCATATGTCTAACCATACCCCTTATGGGTATCCGTCTTCAAGAGCATTATATACCCCGGTAGGGTATATTGCAAGGGCAGATTTCCTTATTGAGAAATTTTCAAATTATCTTCTGCTCCTCCCTCATGTTCTACAATAACCCGGTCTGTGATATTCTCCTTATTTTCTCCATCAAGAATATAATACTCCCCACTATATGGCACTTTATAACTCACCTTAACGTCTCTGCTTATAGCTCCCAGTTTTTCAGCTTCTTTTGCCTCCGCTGGCAAAATATATACATCCTCATAACCGGTATATGAGTATATGCTTACCGTTTCATCTTTTTCCAAATAAACAGTCGGACCGCTATATTTTCTATACACCAGATCACGTGCCGAATCATTATTAACATCAATTAATGCCTGAATATGTTCAATCATATCGGCTGCAAATGACCTCACCGGCGTGATACACATACACAAGACAACTACAGTCACAACTGCTATCGCGGCAAAATATGCTGGATATCGTTTTGAGCTGTGAGTGGTATGTAATTCCTCGATACATTCTTTTCTTACCTGCTCAATATCAGGCATTTTATGTTGCGCAGCCTGTCTTAAAATATCATTTTTCTTCATTCTGCATCAATCCTCCTTATCCAGATTTTTCCTAAGTTCCCTTAAGGTTCGATATAATCTGTTTTTTATGGTTGATTCCTTTACAGAAAAAAGGAGTGCTATTTCTGAAATATTTTTATCCATATAGTAATATAGATAAAATATTTTTTTAGTAAGTTCATCCTTCGCAGAAAGATATGTAAACACACTTTGTACTGTTTCTTTTGATATTGCTATATCGTCAAACGAAGTCTGTTGTACAGCTATATCATTTTCATCTGCCGACAAAATATTATAATCGTTCATTTCCTCAATGCCACGAAGCTTTTCTTTTAATTTATAATGACGAAAAATTTTTCTCTTTGCTATTTGCATTACAAGTGCATCCGGCTGCTTAAAATATGATATTCCATGTTTTCGTATTATTTTAACAACCTCTGTATAGGTTTCCTGAAATATATCTGCTACATCTTCAGTTTTTCCACATTTTACAATGATGTACGCTAAAACCTTCTGATTGGTTGAGGCATATAGCTCATTAAAAAAGTCATCCTGTGCCTTATTAATCAATCTGCATCCCTCCCTTCACTATATATGTGTCCCACACCATAGAAAAAGTTTCATGTTATACCATACTTTTATAATAAAAGCATGCAAGCTGTGTCCTGTCCCTCAGCTGCAGCTTTTCGAGTATGACACTGATATAGTTTCGTACGGTTCCCTCACTCAGATACAGCTCATCCGCTATTTCCCTGTTGTTTTAGTCCTTCTGCAACCAGCTCTATGATTGAAAGCTCCTTGCCGCTTATATCATAGCTCTTCATTGCGTCAATGAACCGGGCCTGACCGGTGCCTGATGAAGCTTTACCATCAGCTCCGAACAGGTGTGGTATCCTGTCCATTATCTGTGTTCCAAACACTGTCTGTCCGTTGTTTACAGCTCTAAGTGCCGGGGCAATACTCTCAAAGGCCTGTTTTAGTATATAGCCCTTCGCACCCAGCGAGATTGCTTTTACAATGTATTCATCATCCGAAAATGTGGTCAGAAGAAGTATTTTGGCATCCGGATATTTTCCGAGTATTTTTTCTGCTGCTTCAAGACCTGTCATGCCCTGCATCCTTATATCCATGAGCATCACATCGGGCATATGCTCCTCGTACAGCTTTACCGCCTGCTGCCCGCTGTCTCCAACCGCAGACACCTCTATGTCATCCTGTGCGCTCAGTATTGTATTCAGCGAAAGTGATACGAGATTATCATCATCTATTATTACTATTTTCATGTCCTGTTCCTTTCTTTTTCAAGCCTTGATTTTTATGCATTTTGTATATCCTCACTTCTTCATGAGCGTCACAAATATCATGAAACCATCGTCTGCCTTTATCCGCATGGTTCCTCCTATCGCTGCAACACGCTCATTTATATTTTTTATGCCTATTCCATCTCCTGTTTCTCCCGAAATTCTTCTTTCGTCAGCCGATGTGCCGTTGTCCATTATCTCAAGCTGGTAAAATGCGGGATGCTCTCTGACTATTATCCTGATTTCATCGCCGTTACTGTGCTTAACTGCGTTGTTTACCGCTTCCTTTGCAATTGCAATAAAAGCATACTTGACATCTCTGGGCACATCATCCTCACAGTCGTATTCGAGTGAAAATGCAAATGCACTGTCTGTAGGCTTAAGCTTCGCAAGCGCCTGACGCAAATCGACCGATTCATCGTACAAATCATGAACGCTTTTTCTCATGCTGTCCATTGCCGTATCGAGTGTACTCTTTAGGTCTGCGATAGGCGCTTTAAGCTTTTCATCGGTATTTATCACACCGATTGCTCCCACCTGCAAAATAGAGCGCGTAATCATGTGACCCACGTTGTCGTGTATCTCTCTTGCGATACGGTTTCTCTCCTTTAGCGTGGCATTGTATATCTGCGCATTCTGCTTCTCGATAAGCTGGTGATTCATCTGCTCCATAAGCATGTCGTGCTCCATGGACGCATCTCTCATGCTGTGCAGCTTCATCTGATACCCCAAAAGCAGCTCTGTGAAATACGAAAGCATTACCGCAAAAGCCATGAGAAGTACAACCTCCAGGATATAAAAATCCCGGGTGCTATATGTTTTATCTTTAAAATACAGTCCACCGATACAGCTATCACCACTAAGGCTGCAGCCATCCTCGACACCGTGTATTTTTTCTTTCTGAATACCATCGCTGCATACGGCAGCATAAAAAATGATGGTGCAAAAAATACTCCGGACAGAATATAAACCGCCAGAATCAAATCCAAAGCCCGGTCTGCCGTTTTGCTCTTGTTCGCAGGACTCATCTGCGGCACATCCTGCATGTCTATAAATGTGCACACGGTTATTCCTGTAAGTATGCACGCTATCATGACGTAATCGACCTGAAGGGATACCACCATAAGCATCACGCATGATAGAACTATTAAAAACTGACTACATATCTTATACATCAAAAGCCTCCATTTCCGTAAAATAAGCTTACAACAAATTCCATCAAACGTCACTATGACAAATGTCATTTTTTACGCAACAATGCCTCATCCAAACATAAATACGAATGTGACATTTGACACTTACTTTCTGGCACGCCATATAGTAATCTGTTATTGAGCCAGATATCAGGCTTGCAACTGAAAATACAACATTATGGAGGCAATTCAATGGATACAACCAAAAATGCGATAGAAGTAACCAACCTTGTAAAACGCTACAAGGAGCTTGTGGCACTCGACCATTTCAATCTGACCGTTAAAACCGGCGAGATTTTCGGATTGCTCGGACCAAACGGCTCCGGAAAGACCACAACTATAAACTGCATACTCTCCCTGCTCACATACGACAAGGGCGATATAAAGGTATTCGGGCAGGAAATGTACTCAAACAGCTACGATATCAAACGCGAAATCGGCGTGATCATGCAGAATGTGGCCGTGTACGACGAGCTGACTGTATATGAAAATATCGACTATTTCTGCGGTCTTTACGTGAGTGACAAAAAGCTCCGCGAAAAATATGTAAAGGAAGCAATGGATTTCGTGGACATAGCGGATTACAGCAAATTTCTGCCAAAGAAGCTCTCAGGCGGACTTTTGAGACGTCTCAACATCGCGTGTGGCATAGCACACAAGCCAAAGCTCATCTTCTTCGATGAACCGACCGTGGCTGTTGACCCTCAAAGCAGAAACAAGATTCTGGAGGGCATCAAAAAACTAAACCGTGATGGTGCGACAATCATCTACACCTCACACTACATGGAGGAGGTTGAGCAGCTCTGTGACCGCATACTCATCATGGACAAGGGCAAGGCTCTCGCGCTCGGCACAAAGGATGAGCTAAAGCGCATGATCAAAAATACAGAGACAATAAACGTAGAAATTGCAGACCTGTCAGAAGCACAGCTTGACTCATTAAAGCAGCTGCACAATGCATATCAGGTCAGCTTTGAAAACGGACAGCTTCGGATTTATTTCAGTGGCGGACGCCACAATATAATCCATGTGCTTGATTATCTAGAGCAGAATAATCTGTCCTTCGGTCAGGTGTACACGCAGCTTCCGACTCTTAACGACGTATTCTTAGAGATTACCGGAAAGGAGCTAAGGGATTAATGAATGGACTAAAATTATTTTTTCACAACTCAAAATACACCATGCTAAGCATGCTCCGCCTGAAAGTCACGCTGTTTTGGACACTTGCATTTCCACTGCTGCTCGCCACCTTTATGTATATGGCATTCGGAAATCTGTTTGAAAAGGATGAAATGTTTAAGACAATAAATGTAGCAGTGGTTGAATCTGAAAATGATGACACTCTGATGAGCGTGCTTGAGTCTCTCGATGTAAACCATACTGATTCCGTCAGTAAATCAGACGACAAGTCCGATAGCACAAATTCATTTTCAGACCTCATAAACATGAAGCTAATGGATAGCTCAGCAGCCAAAAAAGCACTAAATAACAAAAAAGTGACAGGCATTATTTACACAGAGGATGCTTCTTTAGTCGTGGAGGAAAACTCATACAATGCCACAATCCTTGAATCCATCCTGACACAGTACAAACAGCAAAAGGACGTATTTACAAACATAGCAAAGACTAATCCGGCTGCGCTTGAGACTGCAATTGCCGGGCTTTCTGAAACCGCATCAGAGTATAAAGAGATTTCACTTTCATCGGGAAATCAGGATGAATACACCAATTACTTTTACGCTGTTTTTGCGATGAGCTGCCTGTTCGCCTCATTTTCAGCCGTAAGCTCCACCTGCAGGCTGTTAGCTGATACAAGTCCTCTCGGCATGCGAAAAAGCCTTGCAGCTCTAAGCAAAAACATACTGATTTTTTCAGAGTATATTTCACTCTTAATCATCCATTTTGTTGTCGAGCTAATTGCATTAGTCTACCTGACACTACTCGGTGTGGACTTCGGAAACAAATATCCGGCAATCATCCTGACACTGTTTTTCGGCTGCATGATAGGTCTTTCAATCGGAGTGATAATAGGTGCCATTCCTAAGCTTACAGAGGGCAGCAAAATCGGTATCTCTGTCGGAATCGGCATGGTGCTTTCCGTGCTTGCGGATTTATGCGCCAACGGGATAAAAGATATGATTGAGCACAAGCTTCCGATTGCTAACCGCCTCAACCCTGCCTGTCTCATATCCGACTGCTTTTACTCGCTCAACGTATATGACAGCTACGACAGATTTTTCAGAAATATATCAATAATGGCAGTTGAATCAGTGATTCTTTTAATCATTGCCTTTGCACTGCTTCGGAGGGAAAAATATGCAAGTATTTAAATCATATTTCAAAATACTCAACAGACATATGGGCCAGATGATTATGTACCTGTCCATATTCATAGGTATCATGGTCGTTCTCACTGCGACACGCACAAACAAGGCTGAAGGTGATTATGCGGCTGCCAAGCCCAAATTTGCGGTATTTGACTACGACAAATCATCAGAAAGCAAAGCTCTGACAGAATATCTTAAAAAGACATGCATCAAAAAAAATATCAAAAACGACAAAAAGGAAACTATGCAGGATGAGCTTTTTGCCAGAAATGTAAACTGTATTCTCATCATAAAAGAAGGCTTTAGTCTCGATGTCGTAACCATACCCGGCACACAGGCAGCGACCACCTTTGAGTCTGCCATAAACAGCTTTACGAAAACGTACAATACCTACATTTCTTCCGGCTACTCTGAAGCTGATGCTCTAGCCGCAGTAAACACCTCGCTAAGTCAAAAGGCTTCTGTCTCGCTGCTCAGCGGCAAAAGTGTCACCTCGCACTCAGGGATATTCTACTGCTTCAGTTATCTGGGATGGGTGCTCCTTGTCATGATGATTGCAGGTATAGCTCCTGTCCTTCAGGTTTTCTCCAAAAAAGAAATCAAGGAGAGAACATCCTGCTCATCCTATAAATTTGCAAACTACAACCGCGAGCTGCTTTTGGGTGTGATTTTAACCGGACTTGCAGTGTGCGCTGTAATTTTTGTCTCAGCTACAATCATGTTTAAAGGCAGCACATTCTCGTTTTCAGGTTTCCTGTTCACACTCAACATGCTCTGCTACATGCTCGTTTCACTGGCATTTGCCTTTTTCATAAGTAAAATCACCTCAAACAGTGAGATACTGAACATGTTTGCAAACACAGTGTCACTCGGCATGGCATTCCTGTGCGGTATATTTGTGCCGGAGGAATTTCTAAGTGATGGCATCATAAAAGCCGCTCACTTCCTGCCTGCCTACTGGTACAACCAGGCTGTAAAAAATATTGACTTTCATCCGGTCAAGGAGCTTGGCTTCATTTTCATGTGCATGGGAATACAGCTTCTGTTTGCTGCCGCAATAATTGTCGTTGCCCTTCGCATCACAAAAGCGCCTGACGGCTTCAAAAAGCATACAGCAGCTGTAGCTGCTCATAAATAGCTCTGCCTCATATGAATATATACAACGAAAAAGCCGGTACATCATGCTTCCATGAATGTACCGGCTTTAAATACTTAGCAGTCCGTACGGGAATCGAACCCGTGTTTCCGCCGTGAGAGGGCGGCGTCTTAACCGCTTGACCAACGAACCGTGTATTATAATATCATGGTCAAACGAATAATGCAAGTACTTTTTTAAATTTTTTTTTTAAATTTTTTCCGATCTCTTTACCTTGAACATTATCCCTTTAATGTTCTTGTTTTATTAATTCATTTTCACTTATGTAAAAGCTTAATGATAATTACTATTACTCTTTCCGACCTGCTTATCATAAAAGCTTTAATACATCTATCTTGTTTATTGATACCTCAATTTATTGTTACTCCAAATATTTCTCCTTCCATTTATTTAATTTTAACTATTCATACTTAACCTCTAGATAACATTATACAATCTTTCGGTCACACAACGGTCACACGGGAACAACTTTGTGAAAACTGCACATTGAGCAATTAGTTTTCAATCTGATTTTTAGACATTTTTTGCTTGTTTTAGTCATTTTTCACCTTTTTTTTAAATCGATACTCATTCTCCCTCTTTCATTTAGCAGCCTAACAACTGTATTTTCACATCATCTTCTAACTTATCTTCAAAAACTTCCTCATACTCTCTAATTTGTCTCATCGTTTCACCATAATAAGTTACTTCGTTATAAAATCTTTTGAACACAAATGGATTTTCTGTCTCTTGTTCTAATTTGTAAAACTATTGCAATGATATACATTGTCATCATTTTCTTTCGTCAATCTCCCCTCTCATTAAATTAGGTAAATACATAATTTTAACCTCCTCCCCTTTTACAATCTGATTATCTACCATTACATACGCATCTATCTGATTGACCTTCTCATTTTCTTTTCCTACTTTTTCATTAATAGTTCCATTTGTTACCTTGACGTTATAATATTTGTCCAATATCTCCCTGTCATTGCTGTCTGTAATATTGCATATGCTTACATCAAACGGCAGCTCTTTCAGACATACGGATACGGTCACATTTTTCGCTGTAATAGTCAATTATATCCATTCTTGTCTTATATATCCACCGCCCTCTTAAATGTATTCGTGACACTCACACTGTAATACTTAGGGTCTTCCAGATCTGCATTATCTATCCACTCATCATCCTTGGCGTTTCCATAACCTGCGCGCAGCATGTTCTCTATATTTGCCTCACTATGGCTGCCTGCTTACAGCGACTTTCTTCAAAATAAAAACAACGGCTGCAGCATCCACTTTCCGTGAATGATGCAGCCGATCTGTCGTTACATCGTGTAACTGTTTTAGACTCTGGCTTTGCGACCTTATGTTTCCATAAGTGTGCCTTGATAGGTGTAATTTTATCGGTTTTGGGTAGTCTTGTCAACAGACTCTATCCGGACTTCGGATGCCTTGTTTCGTGTCTTCAAATCATTTATTATCCAGAGATAATAAGTCTTGCCGTCCACATCAAGTTCATGTACCTCATCAATTTTCTGGTCATCAACCGTTACGTTACTAATGTCAGAATAATCTGTGACGCCCCATGCCGGAATTGCTTTATATTTCTTCTCTACACTGGCTTTAAATGTGTGAAGCATGCTTTGTGAAAGATCCGAAACAAAAGTCTCTTCCCATGTATAGCTGTCTTCTGCAAGACTCTCCACAAAATCAATATTTAAAACACGTCCTCCACAATAAGTATATCCCTCATTATCTTTCATGAAATCAAAACAATTTACATATGATGTATTTCCTTCATTTTCTTCTTTGTTTTGAAATTTTCCCTGCATATAAACATGAACTACTCCATTATATTCTGTCTGACATAACTGTTTTTCTGACTTCACTTTTTCATCTACATCTAATAATGCCTCATCTACAGACTTATATTTATATGGATGTACATCATTAATATATGACATTGCATTTCCATTTGCTCCACTTAAAAATTCATCATCCCTATGCAAATAACTCATTATTATACATATACCAATAATCATTATTACAAATACGATTATTGCGATTATTATTTTCTTTTTTTTCTTAATCATGTTATCTTTCTTCCTTTATATCATTCATATTACTGAAGCGCTGGACACACACCATTATTTACAAAATTATTAATAAAATTAATAATTGTCTGCCCTGCACTACTTGGATCATTTCCATATAACATTGACCCCAGTGCCGCAGCTGCTATTACCACAACATATACATATCCTATTCGCATATATACCACATATTTATCTGTTAGTATTTCGTTACCATTGCTAATTATACTAGCATAACCACCAACACTCTCCATAACAAACGTAGTTACTGCTGCCTATCGTAACCCACATTCCATTTAAATCTTGTAGTTACTGTGCTGATTCTGTCTGACGCATCATAGCTGAAATGCTTTTTATCTACTTTAAGCACATTAATTTATGCTTTTGCACAGTTTATGTGTTACATTTATATAGTTACCAACAATAATATTAATGTTCATGGCTTTATTTAAAGTTATACACTTGCTCGCATTTCTAGAAAGTGTATATGCCTACTCCACATGTCATTTTATACACCTGATCATTTTCATCAAAATAAAATGTTGTTGCATATATACCATTTTGTACACTATACTGATTCTTCTTATCATTTTTTAATGGTTTCTTCAATCCATATGCCAGCATAACTTCCCATTTTGGTGATCCTACTCCAATTTTCAAAATTCAAAACCGTATGTTAGGACTTGTAATTCTAGCACTTTCAGGCTTTTCTCCCGGCAATGATATTACGAATTTAATATCCTCATATGTCATGTCTTCACAATATTCATTTATATATTCATCTTCTATAGGCTCACCATAGGTTTCAATAATATTCTCTTTACTTTGGTCAAAAAAATGCTGAAAATCATAATATCCATATGTACCATATTTCATCTTTATAAATAATATTAATGCTATTAATCCTATTATGCCTACTACTATTATCACATTTTTTACCTCTTCCATTCCGGCAACATTGCCATCCCAGAAATAGGTCTGGTCCGGGCCGGGGCTGCACCCCCTGTTGCAATGTTTTGTCCCATTCTGTGACCTAATCCGTTGTACTGATAGACTGCCTTTTGGATGGTTTCGTCTGTCATTCCCATGGAACTGCTCATCTAGTTTGCTGCATCAAACCCGTATGCTCTTAAGACTCCTTCCCCGCTTGTTACGGATAACAGATTTCCCCTGTGGTCATAGGCATAGTCTATGATTACATCCTTGCCTCTCTCTGTACAAGAATGTAATCAGAATATCTTCATCAGATATTTGTTTTTAAATATCCTTTTTTCATTATGAGTTTTACTATCTCTCCACAATTTTTCATCATTTCACAATCCATATATAATTTTTTATCCGTCTCAATCACAAGTCTACTATGACCTCTCAAGCCAGATTTGTAATATATTTCTTTGACATCATTCCATGAATATGTTCTAACTTTACCAATTATTGGATAATAGATAATCTCATTATCTGACATAACTATCTTCTTATTTTTCCAGTATAATAAGAAATATATTGCTATTGAACAAAGCATAACTAATATTAAATCTAATAATACATACGCAAAAAAACCTTGAACTTTACACTTTAACATCACAATTAACAATATTCCACATTCCATAAACTGAAACAATGCTAATAATAATACAAAATAGCACTTTCCTGTACATTCCACTTTTTTCACTTCCATTTCTACTCCTAGTTTCTTTTACTCTATTATAACATCAGAAACCTTATTCTGCGTTTGCAAATCATAAATTATCCAAAGATAATATGTCTCACCATCGACATCAATTTCATGCACTTCATCAATTTTCTGGTCATCAACCGTCACATTGCTAATGTCAGAATAATCTGTGACGCCCCATGCTGGAAGAACACCATACTGTTTTTCCAAACCACTTAATCTACTTTGTGACAGATCTGCTAAGAATGTATCCTTCCAGCTGTATTCCTTTTCCTTATTTAATCCAATTGCCAAATCACGTACTCCACTATAATTATAGCCTTTAGATACTACTATAAAATCATAACATGATACATACTGTCGTATTTGATCAACCTTTCCATTTTTATCTTTTATAGTATTTATCCCTTGCACATACACATGAACAACACCATTATCTTCAATCTGACATATCTTCTCCTCTGAATTAAGTTTTTCATCTACAGTTTTCATAGCCTCATCTACTGAACTATAGTTTTGCGGAGAAATGTCCTTACTGTAAGACATTGAATTTACATTTGCTCCAAACATTACTTCTTTATTTCCAAATAAATATCTCATTACACCTAATAGTACTATCAGTATTGCTGAAACTATTATTATAATTTTTAATGCCTTATGTTTTTTCTTGATTTTTGTCATTTTACAATCCTCCTATAACGTATTGTTTCATATCATTTCTCCTTATTCATCCCAAGTCTCACCCGATATTTCCCACTCTTCCTGAGGATAATTTACATTTACTAATTCATAACCTGTATTTATATTTTTCACAACAAAATGTACAGACCACTCATCTTCTCCTGAAAATAGCTGTATTATTTCCTCGCAGTAAATAACCTGTATAACTTGAGTATAAAAATAATCTGGTGATACCTTTTCTTTACTTATCTGAACATTTAAATCTGTAAAATTATCATTAACCTCAAATATGCAACCATCTAACTGGTTTGCCTCATCCAATACTCTTTGTATTGATTTCTTTGCCGAATCTATCCACCAACATTTCTGTTTTTCTGTAAGCTTAATCTCACATTTTCCATCTTCCGTCAAATAAGCATATCTACAATGTCCTGTTTCTCTTACCTGCTTTATTGCCTCTTCCTCACTATCTGCAAATATTCCAGTTAATATGCAAGTTTCCAATCCAGTATCATCATAATCCTTATAAAAGCTTTTAGTCGTATCATAGCTTTCTGTTTCATTCAAATCAGCTACTTTCTTCATGGTTGCCATTCCCCATGGAGTAGCCCATGATACCTCTGTTTGAGGTTCATTTTCTTTAGATTTTAAGCTCTCATCATTTTTATACTGTCTAACTCCCATTAATACTGATATTACTATAATAGATATAAAAATAATTGTGCTAACATATTTCTTCACTATATTTTTTCTCCTTCTACTCCCACTACACTCCAATTTTTCATATCCACATTATTTGATTTTTCAAGTTTGACACTTGAAGTTACTGCTAAATTTTGTTCTAATTGCGTAGTAACTTCGCATTGTATTGATATTGAAGATACATCTATCGAAGCTCCATATTTCATTTCAGATTCTCCATTTTTTATTACCGAATTTAAAAATATTTAATTGTTCACGTTATAATTCTATCTTCTCTTTTTCCTCTATAATCTCCACATCTTGTTTTGGAAATTTTCCCTCATAATAATATTTGTCACATCTTTGTAACCCTAGAGTTTCTGCTACTTTACAATCTGCTGTTCCAACAAAATAATATTCTTCATTTTCTTTTTCTACATTAACTCTACTCCCCTTTATAACTCCATAAGTTTGACAATCATATGCCTCTCCAATTTCATTTGGCAAAATCACCTTACTATACACTCCACTATTATATTTATCAACAAATGTTTCATCAATTATTGCTCGATTTGTTGTAATTATAATTAAGTTTCCATTGCTATCCTCATTTAATTCGTACTCATTATCATTATATATACAAAATTCACCATTTTTTATCATTTTCTATTTTCCTTTCACTTCTTTAAAATGTTTACCATCGAATATTGCATATGTTTCTTCACTTCTTCCTATTCCATTCCTGCGACATTGCCATCCCAGAAATAAACCTGGCTGCTGTGTAGCAGATTTCCATCGGTTCTTCTGTCAGTTGTCTTCTGCAGGAGATTATGCTACTGACGGGTCAGATCTAAGGTATAACGGATGGTCCGGGCCGGGGCTGCATCCCCTGTTGCAATGTTTTGTCCCATTCTGTGACCTAATCCGTTATACTGATAGACTGCCTTTTGGATGGTTCCGTCTGTCATTCCCATGGAACTGCTCATCTGGTTTGCTGCATCAGCTGGTTTTTGGTGTTGTAACGGTAGGTTGTCACCAGTTCCCCTGCTGTCTGGTACTCGTTCTTTCTGCTTCGGTTTCCAAAAACATCATAACCAATGTGATTCTTTGAAAAATCTACTCTCAATCGCTATATTTATTTGATTTTTACTTGTAAATAGCCCTTTTCCTTTATCATTTTTTCTATAAGTGCAAATTTTTTCATATCCTTTTCAATTGAAATTATTTTATCAGTAACTATAATAATTCTTCCTTTTGAACCACGACCTCCTGATGCATAACGTACTTTTTTTACATCACTCCATGAATATGTTCTAACTTTACCAATTATTGGATAATAGATAATCTCATTATCTGACATAACTATCTTCTTATTTTTCCAGTACAATAAATAGTACATTGCTAATCCAAATGCTAAAATTACTACTAAATATGCCAGAATTATTACCTGCTCCATCTTTATAGTTATAATCAATAAATATATTGCCATTGCCAGGCAAATCACTCCCATAATCAAAGAAAATACTCCTTTTCCTGTGCATTCAATTTTTTCTTCTTCCATTTCTACTCCTTTTCTTCGTTATTTTACTCTGAATTTTCAAGCAAATTTATTCTATTTATACCTTCTTCTAGCAATGAATCCCCAAACGAGTTCATTCTATTTACTGCCACGTCATATAGACTCTCTGCTACAGTATATTGTGCCAGCATTTTCAACGCTTCCTTTTCATCCGCCGCACCACTTCCTGCATACTCAAATAGCCAATCTGCAATACCGTCTTGAAATATTTCATCGTGAGATATTAAATTTCTCAAATACGGAGCAAATTTTTGTGTTAATTTAGGAGCTAATTTTCCTAATGCCTCTCCCAATTTTCCTGACAACAATGTAGTGGCGGTATTAATAGTTGCATTACCTATATTGTTCCATCTATAGCATCCTTGGCGTTTCCATAACCTGCGCGCAGCATGTTCTCTATATTTGCCTCACT
>ERZ1673742.739-NODE-739-length-36859-cov-5.945414_pt1 | contig 36859 bp, 30 predicted proteins | sample MGYA00580208_ERZ1673742 | MGnify/ENA primary metagenome ERZ1673742 (study PRJEB41218, sample SAMN15661774) | gut metagenome | host: Homo sapiens | place: Canada: London | collected 2015-08-20/2019-03-30 | study: EMG produced TPA metagenomics assembly of...
CCTCGTAATACAAGTCACTCTCCCTCAATCTAATAAAAAAGTTTGGATCAATTTTGCTTACTTCCTCTGCAAATAGCTCTCTAAGTAGTCTTGAACGTTCAATTTTTCTTTGACGGCTTCTTCTAGCAGCTCTGTAACTTCTCCTCTCAACAGCAGTACTTCCCTCATTAAAAAGCCTAATGCCCCACATCTTTTTGCCATTAAAATTAAGAATATCGTAGTTTTCATCTGTTACAGCCCAGCCGACAGAGTTTGTTCCTATGTCTAATCCTAAAAAATATTTATTATTTTCCATAATTCTACCTCCAAATGCTTGACAAATATTTTTAATGTGATATAATTATGTATGAAACTACAAGACGAGTTCAAATAAAAATTTATTCAAATCGCCTACTATGTAGGCCGTACATGTTGTACAACTAAACTTGCTTTACGCAAGTTTTTTTATTGCCCAAAACACAATTTATATCAACTATATATACATAATAATATTATACCACATTAAAATTAATGGTGCGAACAAAAATTATCTATATTAAATTGTTTTTGATATTTAATTTCTTAATTAACATAAAAGAAGTAGAGTCTCCCCCTACTTCTTTCTATAATTTAATATTTATTTATCAAGCCTATCACCATAAAAATGGGCTCTGCATCGCGCAAAGCCCATAATCTTTTTCCATTATCTTATTTAAATTTATCTAGTCTCTTAAATATCTTTTCCTTACCTAATAAGTAAAGTATCCTATCCATTTCTGGTCCGTGTACTGAGAAGGAAATCATTGCTCTAACTGGCATATAAAGGTTCTTGCCTTTGATGCCTGTCTTCTTTTGTATGCTCTTCATGAATGTTTTGGCGTAATCAAGTGTGATCTCGTCTACTGATGCAAGCTCTTCTTCGATTGCGTTTGCAAGCACTTTGGCGTTTTCTGCATTGTCGCCTTCAAGGAATTCTTTTGTTTCATCTGCAAGTGGAAGCTCTTCGAAGATGAATCTTGCCTTTTCTGGCAATTCTGTCATTAGTGAGATATTATCCTTAAGTGTATCGATTAAAACTTCCATGTACTCTTTATTTTCTTTTGCAAAATCTTCTGTGATCAGTCCTGCCTTAATTAGTTCTTCGCTCGCTTCTTCTCTTAATACATTTATATCTTGATTTCTTAAGAATTGTGCGTTTACCCAATCAAGCTTGTCCTTGTCAAAGATGCCGCCTGTCTTAGAAACTCTTTCGAAGGAGAACTCTTTGATTAGCTCATCCATTGTAAATATTTCTTTATTATCTTCTGGTGACCAGCCAACTAGTGCTAGGTAGTTATTTAACGCTTCTGGCAAATAGCCTTTGTCTTTGAAGTCTTCTACTGATACGTCGCCTTGTCTCTTTGATAATTTCTTTCTGTCTTTGTTAAGCACTGTTGGTAAGTGAACGTACTCTGGTTTTTCCCATCCAAGTGCCTCGTATAAAAATACGTGCTTTGGTGTAGATGGTAGCCACTCTTCACCTCTAACAATGTGTGTGATGCCCATTAGGTGGTCGTCGACTACGACTGCCATGTGATATGTTGGGAAGCCGTCTGACTTTAGTAGTACTTGATCATCTATATCTTCTGTGTTGATGGTGATGTCGCCTCTAACTACGTCGTGGAATGTTATGTCTGTATCCTTTGGTAATTTTAGTCTAACTACGTATGGCTCGCCATTTGCAACTCTTTTCTTTGCTTCGTCAAGAGGAATATTTCTACAGAAGCCATCATACTTTGGTATAAGGCCCTTGATTTGCCTTTCTTCTCTGATTCTGTCAAGTCTTTCCTTGTCGCAGAAGCAGTAGTATGCCTTGCCTTCTTCAATTAGCTGATCAACATATTTTCTGTATATATCAAGTCTTTCTGATTGTATATATGGACCGTAGTCACCTTTTTGAACTACTTTGCCATCTTCAATAAAAACGCCTTCGCTGTAGTGTATGCCAGCCCAGTGAAGTGAGTTTATCAAGTTTTCTATAGCGCCTTCGACATAACGTGTTCTGTCTGTGTCTTCGATCCTTAAGATGAAGTCGCCGCCCATCTTTTCAGCGAATAAGTAGTTATATAGCGCTGTTCTTAATGAGCCTATGTGCACAAAACCTGTTGGCGATGGTGCAAATCTTACTCTAACTTTTTTATCCACAATTATTCTTCCTTTCCTTTATATAAGCAATTATCTTGTCAATAGCTTCGCTAGCATCTATCTCTTCATTTTCCATCTCACGGCGAGTTGAGTACTCAACTTTGCCTTCGCTAGCAAGCTTACCTACTGTAATTCTTAGAGGTATACCGATTAGGTCTCTGTCATTAAATTTAACGCCGGCTCTTTCTGCTCTGTCATCAAGAAGCACTTCGACCTTCTCTGCCAATAGTTTTTGGTAAATCTCTTCAGCAAGTTTATTTTGCTCTTCGTCTTTTACATTGACGATTGTTACGATGGCTTCGTATGGACATGATGATATTGGCCAGATGATACCCTTTTCGTCGTTGTTTTGCTCAACTATGGCAGATACTGTTCTTGATATGCCAACGCCGTAGCAGCCCATCCAGAAGTATTCGTCCTTGCCATTCTCATCAAGGAATGTTGCCTTCATTGATTTTGAGTACTTTTGACCAAGTTGGAAGATGTTACCGACTTCGATGCCCCTTTTGAACTCAAGTTTACCGCCGCACTTAGGACAAACATCGCCCTCAGCTATCATTAGTAAATCGTCTACGAATTCAAATTTTTCATTGTCACTTATGTTATAGTTCATATAGTGATAATTTTCTTCGTTCGCGCCTATGACCATGTTTTTGATATTCTTAACTCTTTCATCGGCGATAAGTCTATCAGCCTTTAGACCGATAGGGCCAGTGTAGCCTGGGAAGGAGCCCATGGACTTGATGTCTTCATCGCCCATCATCTCTATCTCATGCTCTGCGCAGCCAAGGTGCTTTATTAATTTTGTTAGATTAAGCTCTCTTGATCCTGGTATGAAGACAACGATCTTTTGTCCCTTAACCATTAGGTCAACTGCCTTAAGGCATCTATCTTTATCTACTTTTAGTAGTTCTGCTAAGTCGTCAATAGTTTTAACGCCTTTTGTCTCAACTTTTTCAAGCTCTTTTATATCTTCGCTACTATTGTCATATTTATAAGCTACTTCTGCTTTTTCATCAGTCGCTGAAAAATCGCAGCTGTCGCAATATGTGATCACGCCTTCACCAACATCTGATAAAGCAGTGAACTCGTGTGACTCGTTACCACCGATGGCACCGGAGTCGCCTCTAACTATCCTGTAATCAAGTTCAAGTCTGTCGTAGATGTTTTCGTACGCTTCCCACATGTTCTTGTAGCTAGCCACCATGTCCTCTTGAGTCTTGTCAAAGGAGTATGCGTCCTTCATCAAAAACTCTCTCGCTCTATTGATACCAAATCTAGGTCTCTTCTCGTCTCTGTACTTAGTTTTGATTTGGTAGATGTTTATTGGCAGCTTCTTATATGAGTTCACATCGCTTCTTACAAGGTCTGTGAAAAACTCTTCGGCTGTTGGCGCAAGACAAAACTCTCTATCGTTTCTGTCCTTTAACTTGAACATCTCTGGTCCGAAGGTATCCCATCTACCCGACTCTTCCCAAAGCTCTCTTGGCTGAACAGCACTCATGTTGATCTCTTGAGCGTCGTGTGAGTCCATCTCTTCTCTAACTATGGCCTCGATCTTTCTGATTACTCTGTAACCAAGGTTCATGTATGAATAAATTCCTGAGGCGCTCTTCTTAATAAAGCCGCCTCTTAATAGTAGTTTATGTGATGCAATCTCTGCTTCGCTAGGATCCTCTCTCAATGTTTTAAAAAACATTTTACTCATTCTCATAGCTTTCTTCCTCCTCTTGGTACTCGTAGTTTTCTTTTTGCGCGTTGAACATCTTGTAGTAAAGGCTGTCAGTCTTTTGCATTAGATTTTTATGCGTGTCAAAGTCCTCCACAGTACCGTTATTTATTAACAAAATTCTATCACAGAATATCGACGAACTCATTCTGTGTGAGATGTATATCGATGTCTTCTCCTTAACAAGGTAGTTGAAGTTCTCGTAAATCTCCGCCTCGCTCTTCGGATCAAGTGCCGATGTTGGCTCGTCAAGTATAACAAGCTCGCTGTCCTTGTACAAGCTTCTTGCAATTGCTAGCTTTTGGAACTGTCCTTGCGATAGTTTTTCTCCCGTTTCAGAGTAGCCCATGGAGACCTTCGTGTCCATGCCGCTGCTTAACGAATTTATTTTATCATATATGTCAATATCTTTCAATACTTTAGTGACTTTTTCTCTGTCGTAGTCGGTCGTTGATGCAACCGTTTCTGCCACAGGGAAATTGTATATGTTATAGTCTTGGAAGACAACGGAAATAAATTTTTGGTACTCGTCCATCTTTATCTTTGATATATCAAGGCCATTAAGAAGTATCTCGCCCTTTGTTGGCTCATATAGCCTAGTCATTAACTTGATGATGGTTGTCTTACCAGCACCATTGAGACCTACTATAGAAATCTTTTCGCCCTTATTAATATTAAAGGATAAATTCTTTAGTACGTAGTCTTCAGAGCTTGGGTACTTAAACCAAACGTCTTTAAACTCAATCGTGTCAATGTACTTAGGCATATCATATTCGTATTCTTTCGCCTTTTCTTCAGGTAACATCATAAATCTATAGTAAGGCTCTGTCATGTTCCTCATCATAATCATATTGACATAGTTTTGCGAGATGATCCTAACTCTTTGGTTGAAGTTAACAAAGGCCGATGTGTATAGAGCGAAGGAACCAAGTGAGATTTGCGGTCCAAAAACGTTCGATACAGCTCTTACTGATATATAGATGTAGCTTAAAGCTCTCGATACGCCGTCTAAGATACCGCTAAAGAAGAATGAAAGTGAGTTTATGGTATACATATTCGCTATACCTGCGCTTATGTCCTTCATCAGCTTATATATGGATCCATTGACCAAATTATGCATTGAGAATAGCTTTACATCCATCATCTTACTATTGTCATAAATAATACTCATGTAAGCAGAAAATTTTCTGTTTATATCTTCAAGTGAAGCTAAGAAGTCTCCCATCTTCTTGTTCGCCCAAGCGCCTATGACAAAGTTTAGACAAGCTACTAGAAGAAGTATTACACCTAAAACCCAGGAGAAACTAAAAGCGATTACCGCTAAGAAGATGACAACTACAAAGGATACAAATACTTCCGCAGCTATTTGAACGAAGTTTGCTAGAGGTGATTGAGTGCTCATGATGAAGTCTGCTTGGTCCTTAAGATTCATGTAGTCTTTGTTCTCAAGCATAGAGTAATCAAGCTTCATAGTCTTTTCGCATATATTGTAACGAATTCTTTGTTGCACGCCAGGAAGGTCTACGTTGTTGATGTAGTTGTTAACATAGCCAGGTATCTTGGCTAAGACAACGTTTGCAAGCACCATAAGTACTACGTAAGTAACTATCTCAAAGCCTGCTCCACTCATTATTGAGTCAATAACTAGTTTTGGTAAGAATACATTTATTAGTAAAAGTCCTGCTGATGACAGTGAGGCTAGTAAGATTAAAAATACTGTTTTCTTGGAGTATTCCCAAATTGATTTGATCATGAAGCCATATATCTTCATGTGTTCTTTAAAGTTCTTCATATTTAGGCCTCCTTAGTATAGTACTTACCTTGTATAGTGAACATTTCGTAATATTCACCCTTCTTCTTCATAAGCTCATCATGAGTACCCTCTTCGAAGATCTTTCCGCCCTTTAATAAGATTATTCTATCGCAGAACTTTGTCGATGAAAGTCTGTGTGAGATGTATATCGACGTTCTGTCCTCTCTTAAGTCATTTAGCTTGGAATAAATTTCGTGCTCAGCAAGTGCATCGAGATTTGCTGTTGGCTCATCAAGTATAAGTATAGGTGAGTCCTTGTACACAGCTCTCGAGATGGCAAGTTTTTGCTCTTGTCCACCAGATAGTTCAAGAGCATCCTTAGCAACTTCATGAGACATATTTCTTTCGTAAGCGTTTTTCTCTTCTTCGATACGCTCCTTAAGTCCCACGTCCTCAATTGCTCTCTTGGCTCTTTCTAAATCATATGTCTCTTGCATCGATATATTATTACCAAGTGTATATGGATAGATATTTACCTGTTGGAATATGCAGGCAAACATCTTATACAGCTCTTCTTCCTTGAACTCGTTGATGTTTACGCCATTAAGAAGTATTTCGCCTTCGTCCGGTCTAAATAATCTTACCAATAAATTGATTATGGTCGACTTACCCTCACCATTGTTACCAACTAGGGCAATAGTTTCATTTTTAGCTATCTTAAAGCTTAAGTTATCAAGTATTTTCTTATCTGTATTTGGATAAGCAAAAGTAACATTTTTAAACTCAATATCAACGGCGCCACTAAGTCTATCTCTAGTACCATGGTCTGAGCTTAACTTATCTGTTTCAAGTAAATCATACATATTTTCTACGTAAATAGTTTGATTAACTACAAAAAACTCGTAGTCTTCTATAGCTCTGTCGGCCAATAATACAAATTGTAGCATAAGTGTTAGATACATTAAAAAGCTACCAGTATCAACTGAGCCATTTTTAAAGCTAAGTATAAGTGTATAAGCAAAAATGCCCTGAGCAAGAATTAAAATTAAAACTGATAAAAGGCTCTTTCTAAATGTTTTACGCACGCCCCTTAGGCTAAAACTCTTTCTCTTATTGATAACGTTTTTGTAAGCATTAAGTATCATGTCTTTTAAGTTAAAAAGCCTAATCTCTTTACCAGCTTTAAAGTCGCCAGCAGTTTTATTGTAGTATCTAATCTCATCACTTATTTTATTAATCTCAACATCATTATCTCTTACTTCTTTGTTTGCTTGTCTTTGTGCATAGGCATAAGTAATTGCATATAAAAGTAATAATAAACCTGTTAATGGTGATAGAGCCGTAATCACTCCGCCAATAAGTATAAGTGAGAGAATTATAGGTGCGGTTCTTGCAAACTCTCTAAGTGTACCCACAACGCCGCCCCAGTCACCACTTGTTGCTTCAAAGGCCATGCCATACATCTTAAAGATGGATCTATCACTTATGTATTTAAAGTCGGCAGCCGCCATCTTTTTATTTTGCTCGTGCATTAGCTCAAACCTAGTTTTATTGGCAACTGTTAGTACTTGATTTGAGCAGTAAAGGCTCACGCCCTCAACTAAGAACTCCAAGACAAAAAAGCCAAGTGAGATTAGTAAAATCCTTCTAATCGCGTCTGTGCCTGGATTTTCTACTACTCCAACTATTAGCTTAGGCATTAGTGATAATACTAGTGGAGCGAAGGCCCCTAAGAGACAAGCAAATAAGATGTAAAGAATCATCTTCCTGTCTGTTCTGATCGCGTCTCCAAGCAGTCTTCTTAATGTTTTTGTGTACTTCATTTTCTCCTCCTACGAGTTAAGCTCCTTATTGACGTTAACTAAGGCAAGCTCTGCCTCGTCAAGTGCGTCCTTAAGCTTTTTACTCTTCTTTAAGTGTTCCTTCGTATATAATTTATTTGAGCTCATAACTATGTTTGAGAAAGCGGCCAATAGATTGTCAAAGCTCTTCTTAAGCTCTTCTTCACCAGCTAACTTGTTCTTATGAACATCGATCCTTGCGCTTTCACCTGTAGCTAGGTCAATCGTTTCACCAAGCTTTGGTGCGTATACCTCAAGGCCTTGGTCTCTAGCTATCTTTTGCTTTAAAATTTCTTGCGCATCACTCTCTCCATGAACCAAGAATACTTTTTTAGGCTTTCTTTCATAAGCATCTAGCCACTTTAGTAGCATATTTTGATCGGCATGTGCAGAAAAACCTTGTAAGTCATAAACTTCTAGGCCCACGTCCACCATTTGACCAAAGAGCTTAACTCTTCTTACGCCACCCAGAATGATGCGGCCTAAGGAGCCTTCTGCTTGGTAGCCAACTATGATAAGTGAATTCCTCTTATCCCAAAGACAGTTCTTTAAGTGATGCCTTATCCTGCCTGCTGTCATCATGCCTGATGATGCGATGATAACCTTTGGCGCCTCGTCCACGTTAAGTGCCTTTGAGTCCTCTGTCTCGCGAATGTACTTTAGGTGCTTAAACCTAAGTGGATCGTCGCCCGACTTAAGCAGCTTTTGTGTTTCTTCGTCCAAAACATCGTAGTTACGCATAAATACTTCTGTCGCGTCGACCGCCATCGGCGAATCAAGAAAAACTCTTACGTTTTGATTCTTTCTCTTCTCGAACTCTTTGTTAAGTAAATATATAAGCTCTTGGCTCCTACCAACTGCAAAGCTTGGTATTAGAACGGTTCCGCCTCTTGCAACAGTCTTATCTATAATATCAATAAGTTTTTGAGTGCTGTCCGTAATTTTCTCGTGATTGCGATTGCCATAAGTTGATTCCATTATGACATAGTCCGCGTCCTTGATGAAAGTCGGATCCTTTAGTAGAGGCCTGTCCGGCATACCAAGGTCGCCAGAAAATACAAGTTTAGTCTCTTTGCCATCTTCATTTATGTAAATTTCCAAAATGGCTGAGCCAAGTATATGACCTGCATCTCTAAATATGATTTTGATCCCATCAAAGAGCTCTACTTCTTCACCATAAGCGTAGCCCCTTAATAGCTTAAGAGTATCATCAACGTCAACGTCTGTGTAAAGCGGCTCAACCGAGTCAAGGCCCTGACGAAGATTCTTCTTAGTCTCAGTCTCGGCGTCTTGCATACCAATCTTGGCTGAGTCGTAGAGCATGACTGGCGCTAGGTCCATAGTCGCCTTAGTCATGATGACTTCGCCGTCGTAGCCATCCTTGACCATCTTCGGTAGCCTTCCTATGTGATCGATGTGTGCATGAGTGATTAAAACCTTGTCAACGTCCTTAACATTGTAGTCAAATGGCCTTTTGTTCAGCTCTTCAAGGTCATTGCTGCCTTGAAACATGCCGCAGTCTATGACTATCTTCTTTCCACAGGCTTCAAGCAAATAGTTGGAGCCGGTTACTTCTTGTGCCGCGCCTAAAAAACTTATCTTCATAGTAATTCTCCTTTTTTATAAATATCTTCTACAATTGCGTCTATATCTACCTTTTCTTCTTCTCTTTTAACATCAGCGATGAGCGGTCTCGTTTGTGGATGGTCGGGCGAAAATACTGAGCAGCAGTCGTCGAATGGTTCTATTGATTTTTCGTAAGTGCCTATCTTTTTAGCTATGTCAATAATGTCAAGCTTATCAAAGGCTATGAGCGGTCTAAAGATGACCATGTCTGTCGCATCCTCTATCGCTTTAATGCCATACATTGTTTGAGATGCGACTTGACCGATATTTTCCCCTGTAATGATGGCGTCGTAACCCTTGTCGTGAGCAAGCTTTTTCGCAACGCGCATCATTATCCTTCTTGAAACTACTGTTGTGTACGAAACATTCATATTTTGATTGATGGCTGTGTAAGCGTCAAGCATATTATATGAGTATAATTTTATACCTCCAGTATAGGCAGCGACTATGTCTCTAAGGCCTTTAACCTTGTCAAGCGCTTGCAGCGAGGTAAATGGATATGAGTGGAAATGTATTGTGTCGACCTTAACGCCGCGCTTAGCCATCATATATAGAGCGACTGGACTGTCTATGCCGCCTGATAGTAGGCAAAGTGCCTTGCCGTTAGTCGCCTTTGGCATGCCGCCAAGTGCCTTGTGCTTTTCTACTGAAACGTAGGCAAACTTCCTTATGTCAACGTAAACTTCATGTTCGGGCGTATGCACATCAACTTTTAGTCCGTCCGTATTTGTGAGTATGGCAGCGCCTATATCCCTTGATAGCTCCATCGAATTAAGCGGGAACTTCTTGTCCGCCCTCGTCGATGCCGCCTTGAAAGTGCCTTTTAAATTTTTTTCCTTAACTAGGTCAATAGCGAGGCGCCTGATTACTTCGATATCTTTTTCGCATCTATAAGCCTTTCTGATCCAAACAATGCCGAAGACTTTCTTTAAAGCTTCAATCGCTTTTTCAGATTTTGCATCGTCTATCTCAATGATAATCTTGCCGATATCATTATAAAGGCTGTCGTAGCCGATGTCCTTCATGTTCTTATCGATGTTTGAAATAAGTTTTTGCTCGAAGTACCTTCTGTTGCCGCCCTTTAGGTGCATCTCGCCCTCACTGATTATCAAATATACTTTATCCGTCATCATTTTTTTACACTCCTAATAAATTTAACCGCTTTTTTAATAAGTTCCGACGCCTTTAAGACCTCTTCTTTTGTGTTCATCTCAGAAAATGAAATTCTTACCGTCTCTTCAGCCTCTTTTTCACTATAACCATAGCCCTCAAGTACGCGCATATGCTTTTTTTGCTTCGATGAGCAAGCAGAAGACGTTGATATATAGACCTCATCTTGCTCTAAGATGTGTACAAGGACCTCTGCCTTGATATTATCAAAAGCTACAGACAAAACGTATGGCGAATAGCCATCGCCCTCTGAGTGAAGGTGAACGCCGTCAAGCTCCTTTAGTCTCTCTATCATTTTATTTTTTAAATCATCTACATATTTATAATTATCTTCAAGATTTTTATCCAAAATTTTAACTGCTTCAGCTAGAGCTAAGACGCCCGGAACATTTTCAGTACCTGCTCTTAGAGAAAATTCTTGTTCGCCGCCATAAATAAGTGGCTTAACCGAGTTCACGTCACGAGCGTATAAACAGCCAATGCCCTTAGGCGCGTGAACCTTGTGACCCGACATCGAAAGAAAATCGATATTGCATTCACTTAGGTCAATACGAAGCTTGCCAAAGGCTTGAACCGCGTCAGTCGCAAAAATTATATCTGGATAAAGCCTCTTTACTTCACGAGCAATATTTTCTACGTCTATGATGCTGCCCACTTCGTTGTTCACATGCATAAGCGAAACGAAGCCAAAACCATTATCAAGCTTAGCTAAGACATCATCTAAAGTGATTTGTCCGTCCTTCGGATGAATTTTTGTCACTTCAAAACCATTTGCCACAAGATTGTCAATGGGCTTATTCATCGCTTGATGCTCAACCGCCGTCGTCAAAATTTTCTTCTTCTTTATATCCTTAATCGAATTTACAATAATGTTGTTCGCCTCACTCGCGCAAGACGTAAAAATGATTTCGCCAGACTTTATATTAAGGAAATTCTTGATGACGCTCCTAGCCTCTTCAAAGTCATTCCTTAGTAAAAAGCCTGCCTTATGTATGCTCGATGGATTCGCATAAGATTCTTTAAACGCATGAAGCGCCGCATCCATCGACTCTTTATATACTTTTGTTGTTGCACAATTATCTAAATAAATCATAAACCTCACCACTTCTATTATATTATAAAGCCGTGAAAATAGCAATGAAAAACGCATTCTCACGATAAAAAATAAATATTTATATCAGCTCTGCCATAAACATAAAATATTATTTGAAAAATCGTAATATTTATATATTTAGCTTGAAAAAAATCAATACTTATGATAAAATATCTTTATATATAGGAGGGAAGAAAATGGACATAAGACAAATAGAAACTTTTGTTGAAGTCGTTAGGCTAGAAAGTTTCTCGAAAGCTGCAGAAAAGCTCTTTATAACTCAGCCAACTGTGTCAAATCACATCACCGCTCTTGAAAAAGAGGTCGGAAGTGAACTTATTGACAGAAGCGGTAGGCTGTTTCGAATTACGCCGACAGGCCAAATTTTGTACGAGCATGCGGAGAAGATCATAGATCAGATCAACAATGCTAAGTATGAGATTGACGCCTACGACCAAGGTCTGCAGGGTAAGATAAGCATTTTGTCGAGCTCCATCCCTAGAGAGTACATCCTTCCTGATTTAATTAAGTCTTTCCTTGAAGAGCATCCGAAAATTAGTTTTTCACTGCAAGGTAGTGACTCAAAGGAAGCTATCAAGCGTATTCTTACATATGAGAATGACTTTGCCATCGTCGGCAAGATGAATGACAATCCGAAGCTTGATTTTGTAAAACTCGTTAAGGACTCAAGTGTTTTAATAGTGCCAAATGACAAGTTTGAAAACCTTGAGAATGGCGACACAGTTAAGTTTGAAGACATACTCGATGAAAACTTTATTCTTAGGGAGTATGGTTCTGCCTCGCTCGAAACCATAATCAACGCTATATACCAAAGCTCGAAGGACGCTAGAAAACTTAGGATAGTTGGCACATGCGATGACAATGAAGCGATCAAGTCCCTAGTAAGCAAGGGTGTCGGCCTTAGCTTTATGAATAGGATTGCAATCGAAAGAGATATTAAGGAAAAAAGATTTAAGTACCTTAACATAAAAGGCGTGGACTTCTCAAGAGACTTCTACTTCTTGTATCACAGAGAAAAGCCTCTAAGCCCACTTGGTAAGAGATTTAAGGACTTTGTCTTAGATTATGTAAAGAAAAATAAATAGATAATGTTTTTTATGGAGTTAGTTTTTTCTAGCTCCTTTTTTGTGCTCTAAGACATAAAGAAGCAGATGCACCTAAGATGCATCTGCTTTTGTAGTCACTAATTTATTTAAATTAGATCTTAAATTTTAATTTTTTAGATAAAACAAGATAAATATGCAATGTAAACCCATTTACAATATCAACTTAACTTTATTTAACAAGGTGACATGCAACAAAATGACCCGGTTCAACCTCTTTCAAAATAGGATGAGCGCCATTGCAAACGCCTTCATCTCTCATCGGACATCTGCCGTAGAAAACGCATCTGTCTGGTGGATCTATTGGGCTTGGTACGTCGCCTTTTAGTATGATTCTTTCTTGTTTGTAGTTATACTCAGGTACTGGTATTGCTGATAGTAGTGCCTTTGTGTATGGATGTAATGTGTTTTCAAATATTTGCTTGTAATCTGCTAGTTCAACCATACGTCCAAGATACATAACTGCGACTCTGTCTGAAAGGTGACGAACAACTGAAAGGTCATGTGATATAAATAAGTATGTTAGTCCCTTTTCTTTTTGTATATCTTGAAGAAGATTTAGTACTTGGGCTTGAATTGATACGTCAAGTGCTGATACTGGTTCATCAAGTACTATAAACTCAGGTCTCATTACTAAGGCTCTTGCGATACCAATTCTTTGTCTTCTACCACCATCTAGTTCGTGTGGGTAGGAGTTCATAAGTCTCTTCTCAAGACCTACTGTTTCCATCATTTCAAGAACAACTTTTTCTATTTCTTTCTTACTATCGTAAATTTTGTTTACATAAAGTGCGTCTGCAATCAAGTCAAATGTATTAAGTCTTGGGTTTAGTGATGAATATGGGTCTTGGAAGACGATTTGCATTTCGCGTCTTAATTGGTGCATTTCCTTTTTAGTCTTACGGTTCATGATGTCTTCACCGTTAAACCATATTTCTCCACTTGTTGGCTCATGTAATCTGATGATTGCACGACCAGCTGTTGACTTACCACAGCCTGATTCACCTACTAGGCCAAGTGTTTCGCCCTTTTTTATCTCAAAGTTAAGGTCTTCAACTGCATGTAGAACGCCCTTCTTAGTCGGAAAGTACTTACATAAATGTTTTACTTCAATGAAATTTTCGCTCATAACTTTCCTCCTCTACTTTTCTTCTGATTCAGAAGCTGTTTCTTCGCTAGCTTCATTCTTAGAGCCGTCTATACCCATAGCTCCGTCCTTGTATAAGAAGCACTTAACAAAGTGACCTGGGCTTACTTCATAAACCGGTGGCTCGTTTGTTTTGCACATTTCCATGCACTTAGTGCATCTTGGGTGGAACTTACATCCAGTAGGTAAATTTGTTGGGTCTGGTGTCATTCCTGGAATAACTTGAAGTCTTTCAACATCTCCAGTTAGCTTTGGTATTGACGAGAAAAGTCCAACTGTATATGGATGCTTCTTGTCTGTGTATATATCCTTAGTAGTACCGCTTTCAACCACTTCGCCAGCGTAAACAACCGCTACCTTATCAGCAATTTCAGCGATAACACCTAAGTCGTGAGTAATCATGATGATGGATGTATCAAACTTGCTCTTAAGCTCCTTCATTAGCTCCATAACTTGAGCTTGAATAGTAACGTCTAGAGCAGTTGTTGGCTCGTCCGCAATGATTATCTCTGGGTTACAAGCAAGAGCCATCGCAATAACGATTCTTTGTTTCATACCACCAGAAAGTTGATGAGGGTAGTCATTAACTCTTTCACGTCTGATACCTACTAGGTCAAGCATTTCAAGAGTCTTTTCTTTTCTGCCGTTCTTATCAAGTTTAGTGTGAAGAGCAAGAACTTCTTCTATTTGCTTACCTATAGTCATAACAGGGTTAAGACTTGTCATTGGGTCTTGGAAGATCATGGAGATCTTTTCCCCTCTAATCTTTCTCATATCTTTTTCTTTAGTTTTTAATATATCCTTACCATCGAACTCAATCTCACCTGAGCTAATAATTCCAGGTGGATCAGGTACTAGGTTAAGTATTGCAAGAGCAGTAGTAGTCTTGCCGGCACCTGTTTCTCCAACAAGGCCAAGTGTCTCTTTCTTGTTTAGAGACAAGTTCATGCCATTAACGGCTTTAACAACACCCGAATCTGTATTGAACTCAACAGATAGGTCTCTTATATTAAGTAAATTTCCTTTTTCCATAGTAACCTCCTACCTCTTAAGCTTAGGGTCAAGTGCATCTCTAAGACCATCGCCCATAACATTAAGAGCAAAGATGGTGATAACGATGGCTAAACCTGGGAACAATGTGATGTGTGGGAAGTCCATGATATATGAACGACCATCCGATAGCATAGCGCCCCACTCTGGTGTAGGTGGTTCAAGTCCAAGTCCTATGAAGGATAGACCTGCCGCGTTAATGATTGCGTAAGCAACACCTAGAGTCGCTTGAACGATGATAGGTGCCATACAGTTTGGAATTATATGTTTAAAGATAATTCTAAAGTCGCTAGAACCATTGGCCTTTGCTGCTTCAACAAATTCGTTATCTTTTATAGTTAAAACAGAGCTTCTAACGATTCTGGCATATGCTGGAACCGAGGCTATACCAACGGCTATCATTAAGTTACCAAGGCCAGTGCCTAGTGCGCTCATGATTGCTATAGCTAAAAGTATATCTGGTATAGCTTGAAGCACGTCTATGAATCTCATGATTATAGTGTCGACCTTACCGCCGTAGTAACCAGTTACAGCGCCTAGTGTTACACCGAATACTAAGGCGATGGATACAGATATAAATCCGACTTTCAAACTAATTCTAGAACCATAAACGACACGAGAGAATATATCACGGCCTAAGTGGTCTGTACCGAAGATAAATTCAGAGTTTGGTGTTTGATATGTTGGGCCAACCATGTCATTGAAAGTATATGGGGCAACAACGTCTGCGAATATCGCTACCAAAACTAGCAAGATAAGTATAAATAGACCTACCATAGCTAGTTTGTTTCTCTTCATTCTTTTTAAAACTTCACTAAGACCTGTTTGTCTTTTTGATTTTCTTATTGATTGCTCTTTTTTCATATTTTTTTCTGCCATATCATTCACCTACATATATTGACTCTTAACTCTTGGGTCTATGAATGTATATAGTATGTCGACAATTAGATTTACAAGAGCAAATGTAACTGCAACGAATAATACACATCCCATAACAAGAGGTATGTCTCTCATCTTGATTGAATCTACCATAAGTCTGCCTATGCCAGGTATACTAAATATAACTTCAGTCATTAGAGCACCGCCCATAAGTTGTCCGAATTGTGTACCGATAACAGTAGTGATAGGGATTAAAGCGTTTGCCAAAGCGTGCTTCCTAGTGATGACCTTTTGTTCTTGACCTTTTGCCTTAGCAGTTCTGATGTAGTCTTGTCTAATTACTTCAAGCATGGAGCTTCTTGTTTGTCTAGTAATAACTGAAACAGATTGAGCTCCTAGTGCTATCGCTGGTAAAACCCATTGGGCAGGCGTATCAAAGCCTGATGCTGGTAACCAGCCTAAATTTACACTAAATAGCATGATAAGCAGTAGACCCAGCCAGAATACTGGCATTGATATACCTATAAGGGCGAATATCATTGTCAAGTTATCAAAAATACTATATTGTTTTACCGCGGATATAATACCTATAGGTATACCTAGTAAAACTGCGAATGTTATAGCTAAAAATGCTAGTCTAATAGTTGCGCCTGCTCTGTTGCCAATTTCTTGAACTACAGGCATTCTTGTTTTGTAACTACGGCCCAAGTCACCTTTAAATACTAGGTTAGATATGTATCTACCAAATTGCGTGAAAAATGGATCGTTTAAGCCAAGTTCTTCTCTAAGTTCTGCTACTTGTTGTTCTGTGGCCGATGGGCCTAGAATATTACGGGCAGGGTCTCCAGGTGTTATGTATAATAACCAGAAAACAAAGAGACTTACCAATAAAATAACAGGTATTAAATAGAGAATTCTCTTAATAATATATTTTATCATAATGCCTCCGATATAATTGAACTATGTGAGGGGGAAGATGTCCACCTCCCCCTTCACCATTTTGTATTATTCTACTATTTTACAACTACTTTGTTTAATTTGTAGTAACCAAAGCTGTTCATTTCAAAACCTTCAACATTCTTAGATGTTGCTACAGTTAATTCTGACCAGTATTCAGGGATCCAAATTTGATTATCAAGAATATATTCTTGAGCTTTTCTGTAGATTTCGCCTCTCTTTGTTTCGTCAAGTTCTTGTCTAGCGTCATCTAACATCTTGTCCATTTCTGGGTCTTCTAACCAGCAGTAGTTACCGCCTTCGCCCTTTGCACTTGAGTGGAAGCAAGGGAATAAGAATGCGTCTGGGTCTGGTGTATCAGAAGTCCAAGCGATTTCAAACATATCTTGTTTAGCATTCTTTAATACGTCGTTGAATGCAGACCATTCCATAACGTTGATAGTTACGTTGATACCAACTTCTTTAAGTTGTTCTTTAATGATAGTTGCCATGTCAACACGTTGTTTTCTTTCGTTTGTAGATATAGTTGTATCAAAGCCGTTAGGATATCCTGCTTCAGCAAGAAGTGCCTTTGCCTTTTCAATGTCTCTAGTTCTAGCCTTAGTTTCTCCACCGATAGAGTATTTTAATGTTGGTGGCATTGAGTTAGATGCAGTTTTTCCTAGACCTAACCAAACCTTTGGAATTAAGTCGTCCATATCGATAGCGTATGCTATAGCTTGACGAACCTTTGGATTGTCGAAAGGTGCCTTTTGAGTGTTGAATCCTAGGTAAGTTGTACCATAGTCAGCTGATTTTAACATAACAAGATTTTCATCTTTTTCAACTTTTTCAACATCAAGTGGTTGTAGTTCATAAATGATATCTGCTCCACCAGTTTGAAGTTCAACTAGTCTGTTAGTTGGTTCAGGGATAATCTTGTATTCAACCTTAGCCATCTTAGCCTTTTCTCCATAGTAGTCTTCGTTTCTGCTTAGCTTGATAGCGTTAGCTTTAGACCACTCGTCAAGCTTAAATGGACCTGTACCGCAAACTTTATCAGTAGAAGTACCGTAGCTGTCTCCAGCTGCTTCAACTTCTTTTTGGCAAAGGATTGCTCCACCTGGATGCATTAATGATGAAATGATACCAGGATAAGGGAACTTAAGATTGAATCTTACAGTGTAATCATCGTCAGCCTTGATAGAATCTTCATCGATAGTATTGAACAAGTGCTTAACGTTAGGTGCTTCACAAGCACGTTTTAATGAAAATACAACGTCTGATGCCTTCATTTCGTCACCATTGTGGAACTTAACGCCCTTTCTTAGGTGGAAAACATATTCAGTATCAGATACCTTATCATAGCTTTCAGCTAGTAGAGGAACTTCTTCTGCTTTGTCGTTTAGTTCGAATAGACCTTCATAAATTTGAACTAAAACTTTAGAAGATGCGTTATCGTTAGTTCCCATTGGGTCTAGTGATATAGCATCTGAGTCGTTAGCGATTACAAGTGTGTCCTTGTCGCCCTTCTTTTCTCCAGTTGACTTGTTGCCGCCACCTTTACAACCAGTAAGTACTGTCATAACAAGCGCTAGCGCCAAAACAAGTGAAATAAATTTCTTCATAAAAACCTCCTTGCATTTCTGCGTTTGCTTAAGACCTAAGTGGTCCTAGCTATAGTCGAAGAGCCCTGTATGTATGATACCTTCGTACACTTAGCAATATAGAATCGGTCTACTAATTCTTTATGTGCTCGTGTTAACAGCGATATACTCTACCTGATTAAAGCTCTTTTATATATTATGCCACTATTAGTTTAATAATACAAGCATTTTGATAAAAAATACCCCTTTAGTATGAAAGTTTTTCGAAAACAGAAATACTTATGCTAATGGAAATGCTCTCGCCATGCCAATAGCATAACATATGACGGGCGTTTGACATATGACGAGCGTAAGGCATATGACGAGCGTTAGGCATATGACGGGCGTAAGATATATGACGGGCGGTTGCTAAACTATTTTAATAGTAATGGGTTCAAAAGCATAATCATAAAAATGGTTTTACACGCAAATTCATTTACATAAAAATGGTTTTACACGCAAAAAAGATGCACCCATATACATAGGTGCATCCTAAAAAAGAAGTTTAAAATGACTTTACGCAAAGTTTTTCCGCTCATATATTACTTTGCGTAAATTAATTAAATTTATTGTTTATTTGTATTTTTTTTTGCAAGTTTAATAAATGTATGAAATAAAATTATCTTTATTCGCTAATTTATTAGATCTGTCTAACTTTATTCACAAGTTTTGCAGAGCAAGCGAGAATGTTCTCAAGCATCTCTGAAAAATATCATTTATCTTTATTCACTATTTATTAGATAAAATTATCTTAATTCACAAAATTATTAGATCCGTTTAACTTTATTCACAAATTTCGAAGAGAAAATGGATGGAATAGGCGATGTGGAGCTTTGAGGCAAGCGGAGCGTATTTGGCATACTCGAGCATTGCCGAAAAGCGAACAAGCCTAGGCCGCCATTTTAATTCGAAATTTAATTCAAAAACTTAATTGCTTGGGACCTCGACTTCACTCCCAACTTTTTATACAAATTTCTCGTATGCGTTTTGGTAGTCGATAAAGTGATGTAAAACCTGTCGGCTATCTCTTGGTTGCTTAAGCCCTCTTTGATGCTTAGTAGGATTTGCTTCTCACGTGAGCTTAGTGTGTCGTAGAGCTCCTTACGGTCCAAAAAATCCCCCAATTTTTGTTCCGTCTTAACGCTGAAGTTCTTTTTCTTCGACACGACTACTACCCCTTTTCTCATGTCAAGAAGTGCCTTTCTAAGTTCATCTCTTTTAAGCTCTTTGTCCATGATGCCGTCTAGGTGAAAGTCTTTTGGTGAGATAATCATCTCGAGGCTTGGTCTGTTTGTCATAAAGAGTATTCTGTAGCGCCTGTCCTTAAAGGCTAGCCTTTGTAGATCGACTATCCTTTTACTTTCATCCAGCTCATCATCGACGTATATAACAAAGTCTACGCTCTTCCTTGTTAAGTAGTCTTGAGCATCAGATGCATCTCTAAAGCTCTCAACGACATGCATATCGTTAAAAGCTGATAGAGAGGCATCTACGCCTAGGGCGTATATATCTGAACCGCCAACTATTAATACTCTAAATGATTTAAGCGCCATAAACTATTTTTCCGCTCTTAATCACTTTATAAGTGTGGTTTATACCGAAGTGATATACGAAGTAATCAATATTTTCACAGTTAAAGATGGCGATGTCGGCCTTCTTACCTACTTCAAGCGAACCTATGGATTCCGTTCTAAGTACGCTTGCTGCAGCGTTTATAGTTGCTGCATTGAATACTTCTTCTGCTGTCATTCTCATTTTGATTGAGGCTATTTGCATAGCTAGTTGAATGTTTTCAGATGGGCATGAGCCAGGATTGTAGTCTGTTGAGATACTTACTGGGCAGCCCTCTTCTATCATCTTTCTAGCTCTCGCGTATTTGCCTGTGTTTAGGTTAAATGCTGTCGATGGAAGTACGTTTGCTACGACTCCATTAGCTGCCATAGCCTTGATACCTTCATCTGAAGCGCCTATCAAGTGGTCTGCTGAAACGCATTTTAGTTCAGCGCTTAGTTCAGCTCCACCGAAGCTAATTAGTTCGTCTGCGTGTATCTTAAGTTTAAAGCCAGCATCTCTTGATGCCTGAAGTACTCTTCTTGACTCGTCTATAGTATAAACACCGTCTTCACAGAAGATGTCAGCAAATTCTGCGAGGCCCTTTTCCATAACTTTTGGATTGTATTCATTGATAACCTTATTAATAAAGGCTTCTCTGTCATTTTTGTACTCATCTGGCATTGCATGACACGGCATGAATGTTGATACTAAATCGATTGGGTGTGTTTCGTTTAATTTTTTCACTACTTCTAATTGCTTTAGCTCTGTATCGAAGTCTTCTATGCCATAGCCTGATTTGGCTTCAACTGTTGTAACACCATAGCTTAGCATGATGTCTAGTGATTTTTTCGCCTTTTCATAAAGCTCTTCGAAGCTTGCTTCTTTAGTATGCCTTTGTGTAGCGTGTATACCGCCACCCGCGTTCATTATGTCCATGTATGTCTTGCCATGAAGTTTCATGGAGAGCTCATTTTCTCTTGAGCCCCCATGAACAAGGTGTGTATGTGAGTCTACAAGGCCTGGTGTAACTAGTTTACCAGTCGCATCGATGACAGTAGCCTTACTTTCATCTACGTTCATAGCCTTATACTCATCCATAGTACCTAATGCTTTTATCTTATCGTCTTCTGTTATTATATATGCGTTTTTGATTATTTCTACTTCGCCTTGTGCTTTACCGGCTCTGACTGTGCCATGTGCCTTTGTTGCTAAAAGCGAAGATATATTTTTAATTATGACGCTTTGCTTCATATTCATCCACCTTTGCCATTTCTTTTTCTATAATCTTGTCGTCTACTAGATAAGGAATAGTAATGTGGTCAGTGTCTTTGTGATCCTTGTTATATTGTATTGCTGTTTCGATTGAGTGGTCGTTTCTAGCCCAGCTTCTTCTTGCTACACCGCTCATAACGTCCCATGGCATAGCTGCCTTTAAGATAGTATCTACTCTGTCTGATCCGTCTAGAACCATACCGAAGCCGCCGTTGATTGATTTACCTATACCAACGCCGCCGCCATTGTGTAGAGCTACCATGGACATACCTCTTGCACAGTTACCTGCAAAGCATTGTGTAGCCATGTCTGCCATGATGTTTGAGCCGTCTTTGATGTTTGATGTTTCTCTAAATGGTGAGTCAGTTCCTGATACGTCGTGGTGGTCACGGCCTAGCATGATTGGGCCTACTTCGCCCTTTCTTACCATGTCGTTGAACTTAAAAGCGATTTTTAATCTACCGATTTCATCTTGGTATAAAATTCTTGCTTGTGAGCCAACTACTAATTGGTTCTTTTCAGCGTCTCTGATCCAGATGTAGTTATCAAGGTCTTGGCCTCTTCTGTCCTTGTCTATGCATTCCATAGCTGCGTGGTCAGTCTTAATTAGGTCTTCTTCCTTATTTGATAAGCAAACCCATCTGAATGGTCCGTAACCATAGTCAAATAGCATTGGTCCCATGATATCTTCAACATAGCTTGGGAAGATGAATCCTTCTGATTCGTCAACGCCGTTCTTTGCTATTTCCTTAACGCCTGCATCGAAAACTGATTTCATGAAGGAGTTACCGTAGTCAAAGAAATATGTTCCTCTATCTACAAGTGTTTTGATTAATTCAAAGTGATGCTTTAATGTTTTGTCAACTAATTTGCAGAAGCCTTCTTTATCTTCAGCAAGCATCTTTGTTCTTTCTTCAAATGTTAAGCCTTGTGGGCAATAGCCGCCGTCGTATTGAGCGTGGCATGATGTTTGGTCAGAAAGTAGTTCTACATGAACGTTGTTTTTAACGCAGTATTCTAGTAGGTCTACGATATTGCCATGGTAAGCGATTGCTCTAGGAGTTTTGCTTTCTTTTGCTTCGTTAGCCCATTTGAATACTTGGTCAAGGTCGTCTGAACATTCATCTATCCAGCCTTGTTCAAGTCTTGTGTTGATTCTTGAGATATCAACTTCAGCGATAACGCCAACACCATTCGCAATTTTAGCTGCCTTACCTTGAGCACCACTCATTCCGCCTAAACCTGATGAAATGAAGATGTGGCCTCTTAGGTCGCCATCGTGTGGAACGCCTAATTTTAGACGAGCAGCGTTAAGAACTGTATTGTATGTGCCGTGAACTATACCTTGTGGTCCAATGTACATCCAGCCGCCAGCAGTCATTTGTCCGTAGTTTGCAACGCCCATAGCAACTGCTTTGTGCCAATGTTTTTGATCGTCGAACTCGCCTATCATTAATGAGTTTGTGATTATAACTCTTGGTGAAGTCTTGTGGCTTCTGAATAGTCCTAGTGGGTGACCTGATTCCATAACTAATGTTTGTTCATCAGTTAGATTTTCTAGGTACTTCTTAACTAGTCTGTATTGCATCCAGTTTTGCATAACTTGTCCTGTTTCGCCGTAAGTAACAAGTTCATATGGGTATAGTGCTACGTCAAAGTCAAGGTTGTTGTCAATCATTAGTTGTATTGCCTTACCTTCGATGCATTTACCCTTGTATTCGTCAATGGATTTAGCCTTGATATTGCCTTGTGGTCTAAATCTGTAACCATAAATTCTTCCTCTAGTCATTAGCTCTTCCATAAATTCTGGAGCTAATTCTTCGTGTAATTCTTCTGGAATGTATCTAAGCGCATTCCTTAAAGCTAGCTCAATCTCATGCTTTGAAAGAGTTAGATCCCTTACTGGTGCTCTTCTAACCTTTGGATCAATCTTATGCATTTCAGGTAAAACTGGATCAAGCTTGATTGTCATAGCATCTTTAACATCAAATTTCATAAGTAACCTCCTTACTTAATATCTATTTAAGTGCTCCTACAGCTTCTTCAACAGCGTTAAGAACCTTGTCATCAGCTAATAATTCTTCAGCCTTATTGATTTCAAAGTACATAACCTTGTCTTTGTCGATGTAGTCTATTACTTTTCTTACTTCGTCGTAAGCAGCCTTAGTACCCTTACCAAGACCCTTGTCTCCTCTTATGTCAATAGCTTGGCATGCAGCAAACATTTCCATAGCTACTACTTTTCTTGCGTTTAGATAGATTTCTCTAGCCTTTCTAGCAGCTATAGTACCCATAGATACTAAGTCTTCTTGGTTAGCTGAACTTGGTATTGAGTCAACACTTGCTGGGTGAGCTAAAACCTTATTTTCGCTAACAAGAGCTGCAGCAGCGTATTGAACTATCATGTAGCCTGAATTTACTCCGCCTTCCTTAACTAAGAAAGCTGGTAGACCTTCTGATAATGCTGGGTTTACTAGTCTTTCAAGTCTTCTTTCGGATACGTTAGCTATTTCGCTTATACCAATGCCTAAAAAGTCAAATGGTAGAGCCATTGGTTCACCGTGGAAGTTACCAGCACTGATAACTGCTTCATCATCAGGGAAGATGATTGGGTTGTCAGTAACAGAGTTGATTTCGATATCAACTTTATTCTTTACAAAATTAAATGTATCCTTTGAAGCGCAGTGAATTTGTGGAACGCATCTTAGTGAGTAAGCATCTTGTACTCTTAAGTCGCCTTGGCGAGTGATGTTCTTTGATCCTTCAAGGATAGCTCTTACATTGTATGAAGTGTCATACATACCTTGATGCTTCCTAACGTCAGCGATTCTTTCATCAAATGCATCGATGATGCCGCCCATAGCTTCCATTGTAAGAGATGTAGCAACGTCAGCTAATTTTGCAAGCTTCATAGCATCATATAAAGTTAATGTACCAACAGCAGTTAGTACTTGAGTACCATTGATAAGAGCTAGACCTTCCTTGCTAGTTAATTCAATAGTTTGAATGCCAGCCTTGTCCATAGCTTCTTTACCAGTCATTTTCTTGCCTTCATAGAAAGCTTCGCCTAGACCAAGCATAGGTAAAACCATGTGAGCAAGTGGAGCTAAGTCACCAGATGCACCAAGTGAACCCTTTTCAGGTATACATGGTGTAACACCCTTGTTTAGCATAGCAACTAGTGTTTCGATAGTTTCAAGTCTTGCACCAGAATAACCCTTTGATAAAGAGTTAGCTCTTAATAAGATGATGGCTCTAACGATGTCTTCGTCAAATAATTCGCCAACACCACATGAGTGAGACATAATTAAATTCTTTTGTAAATTCTTAGTCATATCCTTAGAGATATGTACTTCAGAGAATTTACCGAAACCAGTTGTGATTCCGTAGATAACCCTTTCTTCTTCAACAAACTTGTCAACAAGTTTTCTTGATGCAATGATTCTGTCCTTTGCATCCTTAGAGATTTCAACCTCTGCGTGACATCTTGCTACCTTTACAACATCTTCGATAGTAAGGTCATTTCCATTGATAACGATCTTGTCCATAATATCCTCCTTTTACTAAGTTAGTACTCTGATAAAGTAAAAAGGAACGCACGTGGCGTTCCTCTTATCTATTATTATTAAAATTGTGAGCAATAAAACTAAAATGTATGTACATCATACCCCTCACCTCATCCTTAAGTATTATATCATAGAAATTATTTCTAGTCAAGGATTAAAATTCCAAAATCGAAATATTGGGTATAAATAGACGAGGTGATAAACATGGAATACGTTAATCTTTACACAAGACAACATGAGAATAGCATATACGAGCTAAAAAATAAAGGCGTCATACAAAACAAAAGGCTCTATGTCGGCTTGCATATGAAAGACATATCGGACTTCTTCTTGGAAAAATATGATTACTTCGTGAAGATGGCTTCGCAAATAGTCGCTAAGCCAGACGAGATCAGCTACCCAATATGGTGCAGCGTCTCTAAAGAGAACTGTCTCAAGCCCATTCACAAAGAAGTCGTTTATGCTCTGACAGTGCCGAAGAGCGAAGTCATCTACTTCGATGGAGCTAAGTGGGACCTCGTTTTAAATAATCAGTACGTGCCACTTGATGCGGGTGATGAAAAACGCTTTGAAAAAGAGCTCAAGGCGCGCGGCGTAGACCACAGCTTCAACATTTTTGATAGAAAATATGATGAGATGTATGACGATATAAGAGAGAAAATTGTAAATAGCTGGGAGAGGATCTTCGAGATTACAGATAGAAGCGAGTTTGTCGTTCAGGCAAATCTTTGGCAGATCAAGGAAGAGTGGATTAAGCATATAATTTATCCGGGGGATGACTTTTTTGAAGTGGTAAGCGATATGGAAGAGACTTGGAAAAATTAATTTTACGTCTATTTTGCGAATGCGGCTTGTTTCGCTCGCTCGTTCCTTCCGCGTACCCACTTGTACAGCTCAGTCGCTCGCTCACTGTACTTCGCCTTATTCATCAAAATATTTCGCAAAATTTAGTTGTATTATAGTTTTAAGATAATGGCATTAAAAGGGAGCCGTAGCTCCCAATTTTTTTGATTAATTGATACTATCAACTATTTTTCTTTTGGTAGAACAAAAGTTCCTAAACCAGAGAATTGATCACCAATGTATACTTCAAAGCTTGCTCCATTCTTGTATTTAAACTTACATACAACACCAGATTCATATTCTTTAAATGTAAAATCATAATCCTTTGCAAAAACTTCTTCACCAAGCTCTTTTGCATTTTTAAGTCTTAATTCAGCTGTCTTCTTAACATTTTCTTCATCAGCTTTAAAGTTTAACTCATTAAGTGCTTCAGCAGCCTCCTTATAATTCTTGTCACATAAAGCGTCATGGAAAGCTTTTACTTTAGTAGTGATAAATTCTGATCCCTTCTTTAATATAGAATCTTTTTCATAATCTTTAGCAATTAAAGCCATAATACCAGCAGTAGTTGCCATAGTGACGTTATCACCATCTTGTTCAAAAGGTAATTTTTGTATGATAGAAGAGCCATTAGCATATTTAATCTCAGCAACATAATATTTTTTGCCATCAATTTCTTCTATTCTCTTACTAACTGTACGATCTTCTAAGTAAATATCAGTACCAACTAGCTTAGCCATGTTCTTTAAAGTAATCATATATTCAGAGAATGGTATTGCATCTAAAATTGCATTCCCTCCAACAATGTAATCATCTTTAGTATAAGCCGCAAACATATCATGAAGCTTGATTATAGCATCTAATTTAGTAGTTTCAAGCTCATCAAAATTATCAGTCTTAAGCACTTTTATATTTTCTTCACTAGCTTCTTCTTTCTTTTCATCTTTTTTATCTTCAGTCTTTTCTTCTTCTTTTACTTCTTTAAAGATTAAGCATTTGTCATCAATATCTACAGTTATGCTTCCATCAGTTCCAATTTGGTACTCATATCCAATACCAAAGTTTGATTCGTTATCTTTTTTAGGCATTTCTTTAGCATCAACAGTTGTTAATATCTTTCCGTCCATAGTTCCACAAGTCATATTCTTGTTAATTTCGCCTGTATCTTTATAAAGCTTAGACTTAATCATTACATAACGAGGAGCTTCTTCTTTCACTCCAGCATCACTCTTTAGCATGATAACTTTGTTCACTTTATCATAGCCAACGTTAAGTCCTACTAGTGAACCAAGGTCTCTTAATCGCATGTAGTTATACTCGTTAATAAGAGCTGTCTTTACTTCTTTTTCTTCGCCATTAACAAGAATCTTCTTAACTGATACGATTGCTTTTGCTTTTTCATCTTTAATTTCAGCTAGGTCGCCTTCAACTTTTTCATAAGCCTTAGTTAATTCTACTGAAATTAGCTTTGTTGGTTCATCGTAGCCAACGCTGAATTGGCATTTCTTGCCGTTAAGTATAGCTGCTATGTCTCTTAATTTTAGGTAGTTGTAGCCTTCTACGTCGTATGCGCCGACCATGACTTCTTCTCCGTCAAGTGTCACCTTTTTAGTGTTTTTTACTGCATCTACTGTCTTTGATTCAGCAAATGCTGTTGGGATTAGTGTTACAAGCATAAGTATTGCTAATAACAGTGAAATTTTCTTCTTCATAATATTTTTCCTCCTCAAATAGATTTGTTAACTTTATTATACTACTTAAGAAATATAAAAGCAATGGAAATGGTCTTATTCCTTATAAATATTTTTAATACTAAGCTTACAATTATTTAAAAAATTTAATAATTCTCTTACTCACATAGATATCCACATTGGAAATCGCTATTTTACATTTATACACAAGCTTATCCACATTATCCACAGGCGTTTTTCATAAAAATAGCACTTGACAAAGCTATTTTCTTGTGATTTATAATCTATCCCCAGACTTATCCACAGTTTTATACACAGTGGCCCAGCCATTCACATAGAAAAAAGCCTTGTTCGTGCAAAAACAAAGCTTTCTTAAGTAAAATCTGTATTAAATCCTCTTAAACGTCGTCCCCATCGACAAGGTCACTTGATACGTCCGGCAGACTCCACCTGTACTTCATCGACAGAAGCCTGATAACAACTGTGGTTAGGGCGCCCATAAGAAAGGAGAAGTTCGCTCCATATGGTCTCAAAACTATAAACACGACTGCGCCCAAAAGCGAGGCAACTGCGTAAATGGTGTTTTTCGTGAATATAATCGGGATGGTGTCTGAAAGAAGGTCTCTCAAGACTCCCCCGCCGCAACCGGTGATGACACCGACGAAGATCATCAAAAAGGCGTTGTTCGAGTAGCCTCTGACCATGGCGACGCTTACGCCGCTGACTGTGAACAGGCCAAGGCCGATGGCGTCGAGCACTGACGCGACTTGTGTGTATTTAATCATAAAGTTTCTGTTAACTGTATTTAATCTTAAAAATTTGATTTTTTTCGACAAAAATAGTATCAAAACGAGCGCAGTAATGATGGCAACTACCGTGTATGTGTTGTCTCTAAATGCCATGGGCGGCGTGATACCTAGGGTGATGTCACGAATGACACCGCCCCCAATCGCTGTGATTATCGCAAGAACCACGATGCCAAAGACGTCCATGCCCTTTCTGATGGCGACAAGCGTGCCCGAAGAGGCAAAGGCGACGGTACCGATGATTTCTGCTATGTAGTAAAATTTTTCGTAATTCACCCAGAATCTCCTCCTCTAATGATTATACTACAAAATTCGTTTTTTATCTATGGAAATATTGTAAATGTTTTAAACTTATAAATATGATATAATATAGATATAGATATGAATTTATTTTAAAAGATACTATTGAGGTGTAAAATGGATAACGAAATTAAATTATTTGAAGGAAGACAAATACGTTCAGCATGGGATAATGAAAAAGAAGAGTGGTACTTTTCTATTATTGATATTTTAGGTGTACTTACAGAAAGTGATAATCCAAGAAAATATTGGAGCGTTTTGAAGACAAGGCTAAAAAATGAAGGAAATGAACTGGCTACAAATTGTATCCAGTTGAAAATGGAAGCTGCTGACGGGAAAATATAAAGTTCATGACAAATTGTCACAAACTGAAGAAACGTCTTGTCAATATTATAATAATAAGGAAGAAAAAATGAGAACTTATCAAAACAAAGAAGAATTAAAATCAGAAATCAATAAAAGCTTTGAAAAATACATCGCTGAATTTGAAAATATTCCAGAAAATCTAAAGGATACACGAGTAGATGAAGTAGATAGAACGCCTGCTGAGAACCTTGCCTATCAGCTCGGATGGACATCTCTCTTATTACAATGGGAGCGTGATGAAAGAAATGGCATTGAAGCAAAAACTCCATCAGATAAATTCAAATGGAATGAGCTCGGCAAACTATACCAATACTTTACTGATACGTATGCAAGTCTATCTCTTAGTGAACTAAAAGATAAGCTAATTGACAATGTTGCTGCCATATGTGAAATGATTGACTCATTAAGCGATGATGAATTATTTAAGCCTCATATGAGGAAGTGGGCTGATGAAGCAACAAAAACAGCTACATGGGAAGTTTACAAGTTTATTCACGTAAATACGGTCGCTCCATTTGGCACATTTAGAACGAAAATCCGCAAGTGGAAAAAGCTTGCTCTATAAGAAATACAAAAAACATATCCAAGCAAAAAGCCTAGTTACAAAAGTAACCAGGCTTTTCATATATTATGATCTCTTTTTAATCCATGTGATTATCTCGTCAAGTCTTCTTTGTCTGTGCTTTGGCTTGCCAGAGCGGCTTAGCTCGTGGTTTTCGCCGTGGAAGATAACTATCTTCGAGTCGACTCCGAAGTACTTAAGCGCTGTAAACATTTGTACGCCTTGCTCTAGTGGGCATCTGAAGTCCTCGTCCGAGTGGATGAATAATGTCGGCGTCTTGACCTCGCTCGCGTATTTTAGTGGAGAGCGTTCCCATAGCGCTTCGCTCGATGTAAATGGCTCCGCCAAATTTTGATCAGTCGCGAAATAGTAGCCTATATCCGATACACCGAAAAAGCTTAGCCAGTTCGATATAGAGCGTTGCGACGCAGCCGACTTAAATCTGTTGGTATGACCGATAATCCAGTTAGTCATGAAGCCGCCATAGCTGCCGCCAGTCACATGAACGTTGTCCCTGTCGATGTCCTCATACTTTTCCAAAACAGTGTCAGTGAACTTCATCAAATCGTCGTAGTCGATAGTGCCGTACTTACCCCTGATGTTCATAAAATCATTGCCGCGGCCGTCCGAGCCCCTCGGATTAGTGAAGAAGACAAAGTAGCCTTGCTTTGCAAAGTAAAGGTACTCGTGGTAGAGAACCTCGCCAGTAACAGTCTTTGGACCGCCGTGAATCTCAAGTATCGCAGGGTATTTCTTGCCCGGCTTGTATCCATCCGGCTTAATTACAAAGCCCTCAAAGTCTATATCGTCATTCTTAAACGTGATCTTGTCATATTTTTCAGCACCCCAAGTCTTTTGTAAAGCCTCGTTTATGGCAGTCACTTTCTTAAATTTATCCCCTTCAAATTTATAAACTTCTTGTAAATTGTAATCAAGCATGCCTATAGCGTAGATAGCACCACACTCACAGGAGTCAAACTCATCAAGCGAGCCTACTACCTTACTTAGCCTTTCCAATTTACCAGCCTTATCAATGGCGAAAAGATCTGCGCTATTCGCAAGGGTTGATATAAAGTAAAGCTTGTCCTTCATCACTCTAAATGAGTAGCCGCCGCCATAACGAAGGTCAGAGCCGACAGATGAGCCCAAAGACATATCGAAGTCATCATTAATGCACTTGATATTTTCTTTGCTTTTGTAAATTAGGTAGACCTTTGGATTTTGGTTGATGCCGTGATCCACTTGATCAGTAGCAAAGACAAAAACATCTTCCCCAGCATATTTTGGTCCATAATAGCTAAGACCATTACCATAATCAAGTTTAACAGACTTATCGTCCGCAAAATTATAAACATAAAGCTGACTCTTTAAAGGCGCCTTATCAGTGTAAGACTCAGAAGTGTAGACAATTTCAGACTTGTCAGGGGCTATGTCGTAGCTCAATACACTAGTAAAGTCATCAGTAATAATCTTAAGCGCGCCGCTCGTCATATTGTACACCGCAAGCGAAGTACGGATCTTGTTGATGTAGCCAGCGCCATTAAGGTAGAATGGAATTTCGTCATATATAGTGTAGTCATCCTCCTCCTTAATTTCAGCTGCCTTCTTCTCGTAAGTCTCTTGATCCATGTCCTTAAAGTGCCTGATCTTCTCAGAATTGCTGATAGAAAGGATCAGCCTTTCCTCATCCATGATGCGAATACCATTAATCGGGTAGTTTAGCCTAAAAAGCTCCTCCCTCTCACCGCCACTGAAGCTTAGACGGTAAACGATAGACGCATACTTCCTTTTTTCATCAGACTTTGCAAAAATGATCCCACCATTGTCCACAGCATAAGTAGAAGAGACGTCATTAGTAGACAGTCTCTTCAAAGAATCATTTTCATCAAGCATGTAAAACGAGTGTTTGTACTCATTCGCCTCCATATCCACGCAAGTCACAGTGAAAACCTTGTGACGACCATCCGGCGAAATCTTCACCGAGGATATGGGTTTGTTCAATTTAAAATCATCTATATTAATATTCATTTTATTCAACTTCAATAAGGCCGTAGTTGCCGTCCTTTCTCTTGTATACTACGTTGATGGCTTCAGTTTTAGCGTTTTGGTATACGAAGAAATTGTGTCTAAGTAGTTCCATTTGAAGGATAGCCTCGTCAGAAGACATAGGTACCACCTTAAATTTCTTGTTCTTTACAAGCTTAGCCTCATCCGGCTCATCCATAGGCTTAACATTTTCAAACCTAATCGACTCGTTCTTTTGGTATCTGTTTTGAAGCTTAGTTTTGTACTTTCTAACCTGTCTTTCCAAAACATCAACCGCCCTGTCGATAGATGTGTACATGTCGTCACTTTCTTCCTCAGCTCTAAGTATAGTCCTGTCTAGGAAGATAGTTACTTCAACACATTTAGTGTTTCTAACAGCCGAGAAGACAACCTTCGCGTCCACATCCTTGCCAATAAACTTGTCAAGCTTTTGGAACTTCTTTTCAGCCACATCCTTTAAACTTTGAGTTAGTTCAATGTTCTTTCCTACAAATTCGATTCTCATAAACTTACCTCCTTAATTGATTTTCTATTTAATATATACCCGAGAGATAGAAAAATTAAAACAACTTTATGAATTTATTAAGAGAAAGTGTGAAATAGTTTATAAATGGTGGAGTGGAATGGTTTTGATTATAGATTTGATTATAGATTTGATTATGGTAATGATTGTGTTTATGGTAATAGTTTTGCTTTTGATTGTGATTACACTTATGACAATAGAAAAGGACCACATAAGCAGTCCTTGATAGTACTATATAAATTTTATCTACGGTAAATACACTACATTAATATTATTTATTTGAGAAAGTTTTAACTTATATTCATTCTTCGCTAAATAATATACTCTATTGGCAACTATATCTGCAGCTCTAATCAATAATTTAGAAGCTGAATTGCAATATTCTAGATGCACATCTTTTAAACATTTAAAAATCGGTTCATAATAAATGCTATAATCAAAATTATAAGTGCCTCTCTTAAACTCTTGTTCAAGTGATTCCCTTAGCTCATATATACCATTTGTAGCTGTAGTATGTTCATCAACACAAAAATATATTCTTTCAACCTCATTTGGATTTACCAATTTCTGATTAATAAGACTTTGAAAAGCACGTTTTACAGCTATTTTATATGCAAAGTCTAAATATCTTTATTTGTCTTTTTTACTAATGAAAATTCTATCAAGAAGCTTTTTTGCTCCACAACTACAGCGAATTTATAACAATTATTTAATGATCTAAATAAACTTGCCTTCTCTTTATTTGTTACTTGAGTTGCTTTAAGTTCATAATCTTTATCAACATCCTTGTTCGTTCTAAGAACATTTTCAACGTTTGAATAAATCCTTGACCACTTCTCTTTATCATCATTTCCCAAAAGGATGAGACCACCAAACACAAAATATTCATTATGTATTTTATCAAAAACTCCAGATTCATCAGAATATACATATATATTCATAAACACATCCTCCACTAGTACTAATATATGAATACATCGCTACAAATAATATTACAAAAAAAAACCACCATAAGGTGGCCTCGTGATCGGCGATATTACATATCGCTTAAACGCTAATTCGATTTCACGAGTATACAGCGTATCTCTACCTGCAACTATATTATACTATATAATCGCTTAAAATGCAAGCATTTTATCAAATTTCTTAAAGAAAAACTAAAAAATACTTTACTTTTTCTATAATTTCTTATACCAAAATTTTAATATATTTACCATCACTTTCAAAACTCTAATATTTTTTATTTTTTGAAAGTGACAATAGATATAGTAAGGTAAAAGATGTCCTCCTACCTAATTTTGCAATTATTTTACAGATAAAATCAATGAATTTTCTTTACGGAGAACTTTTATGAGCGAAATAGTACAGATGAGTACATTGGAGCGATTAAAAGATTGTAGTGAAGAAAAGGCGTGATTTTTGCGCAAAAGAACGCAAAATTACTACTAAAGCAAAAGCTAAATATATATACACAAACTAAGATTCATCCCCCATAAGCCACCTAGCTATATCAATGTGTTTCACACCATCAATCAATCTCATTGGATGCTTTGTGTTAGAAAGAATCATCTTTGGATACGCATCCCTTATTGATAATAACGGCTCAAGCTCTCTTTGCATTGTTTTTTCACTAGATACATCATCACTAACTTGTATATAGATTTTCTCATCGCCCTTCATAGCGACAAAATCTATTTCTTTTTGATAAAGCGTACCAATATATATATCATAACCCCTTCTTAATAGCTCAATAGCCACAATATTTTCATAAGCCCTTCCATAATCAATATTTCTAACACCTAAGATAGCATATCGAAAAGAAAGATCAGATAAATAATACTTATCATTTGTTCCAAGATACTTTTTGCCTTTTATATCATATCTTTTAACCTTGTAGAACATAAAAGCATTGCACAAGTACTTAATATAGTTGCCAATAGTAACATGATTAGTCGCAATTTTGTTGTAATTTAAAATTTTACTTATATTATTAGCATTTGTCAAATTCGAAATATTATCCATCAAAAACTCTGCTAAGTTATCAAGAAGCGCCTCATCACTTAAATTGTACCTGTCAATCAAATCCCTTTTAATCAAAGTTTTATATACATCATTGATATAAGCCGCCCTATCTTCCTTATTATCATAAACATAAGAACCAGAAAGCCCGCCAATAGCGAGATAATCCTGCAAATGTTCAGAATAGTCCCTGTCTATATCAAAGTAAGAGCAATACTCTTTAAAACTAAAAGGATAGACCGGAATCTCTATAAACCTTCCAGTGAAAAGAGTCGCCAAATCAGAACTCAATAAAAAAGCGTTAGAGCCAGTTAGGTAAATGTCATAGTTCTTACTATTATGAAAACTGTTTATCGCTAGCTCAAATTTCTCGCATAGCTGAACCTCATCAACAATTAAAACATTCTTAAGAGAATCATCATACATTTTTTGAACATAATCGTAAAGACTTTTATAATTTTTTAGAGAATCAAACTTTAAATCGCTAAAATCAATACGTATTATATTAATATCAGTGTAAGACTCCATCAAATAATTTACAAAAGACCTTAGGAGTTCAGACTTGCCAGACCTTCGTAAACCAGTTATAATTTTGATGTCAGGACTACCATAGAGCCTCTTTAACCTATCTAAATATAAAGGTCTCTCAATAATTTTCAATATTTACACCTCACTTTCAAAACTTTAATTTTTTTCATTTCTTGAAAGTATTATATCACACACTTTCAAAACTTGCAATATTTTTGTTTTTTGAAAGTGGAAATGATTTTAAATGAAATGAGTTAAGGGGCTACAAATTTGTAACCCCTTAATATAATCGAGAGCTTGTCTATTTTAAAAGTCTTGTTAACGCACATCTCAAATGATATCGCCACAAACTCCCGTTATAATTAATAATAAAGTGCCTATATTTATCACTTCCTTTGACTTAATGAAATCATACAGTAAACCTGAAATGATAATATCTATCAAGGCATTTACAATTATGGCAATACTTGGAATTGCACCAAGACGTTTAACTAGCTATTTTTTATTATATACCCAATTATTAAATAATAAAACTGTAAATAATTGAAAATGACCGCTTAAGCAGTCATAATAGTAAAATGTTTGAGCGACTTTCAAAACTCGAATATTTTTCATTTTTTGTAAGTGGGAAATAGGTTTTAAATTGAAATAGATTGTTTAATAAATCTCCTTTTTTTCGGTAGTTTCTTTAATATAAATCATATCTTCAATTTCAGCTTCTAAATATTTTAAAAATTTTGTTGAAAGTTGATATTTATTAGCGCTGTATCTGTCGATTTTGTTTCCAAATGCTATTATTATCATTATTATATAAACTCCAAAAATTACAATAAACTTTTCCCAAAATAAATTACTATCATTAAAAATTATATCACTTATCAGCACGAATAGACCTATGATTATTGTCATTATATTAAATATATTCAAAGATGGTTCATACATAGCATTAATTCTTTCCGAATAATTTAACTCTGATTTAACTTTATTTCTTATATTTCTTAAAGTTTTCAATTCACAATTATTATTCATATATTTAATCGCTGAATCAATTTTTTTATACGTTCGTAACTCATCTAAGCCAGCATAATAAAAGTCCTTAAGTAAAACCCTATAGCTGCTACTTAAATTTCCACCTTTCTTGCTTGTAATTAAAGAAACTATATTGCAGGAGCTACAACTAAATAATGTATTATATTCTGTCTTCCCAGTCTTATCATAAGTATCCTTTGGATACCACAAAATTCACCCCTCCTTATCTAATAACAAAGGCATGTGAGATTTGCTCCCACATGCCTTGTCATTATGCCAATTATTTATTTATAATTGTATCTTATTTCTCTTGCGCTTTTAACGCAAAATTTTTATTATTTAACTAAAGTCCAGTCCTCTTCAATTCTTCCCTTAACTCTTCTCTTGAAGTCGTGGTCATTAGTTGCTTCAACCATGTCATTGTAACCCCAGAAACTTTGAGATAAGTCTAAGAAACTCTTGATTAAGTGTCTGTTCATAGCATTAATAGCAGACATATCATCATAATTTCTTTCGAACATCTTATTTAGAATTACAACCGCTTCACATCTAGTGATATTAGCGTTTGGTCTAAATGTTCCATCAGGGTAACCCATGATTCTCTTAGCTTGATATTCTCTACCTATAGCCAATTCAGCCCAGTGACCCTTAACATCAGCGAATGGTGCAATACCATAAGGCTTGTTGTCAATTTGAGCAATCATTTGAGTGAATTCAGCTCTTGTAATAGGTGCGTTAGGTCTAAATCTTCCGTCAGGGTAACCCTTCATGATACCCCTTTGAACAGCCGCGTTGATGGCCTTGTTGTACCAAGCACTTGGAGTGTCAGTAAACATAGGTCTAGTAGCTGCGCCGATAGATTCAATACCAAGAAGTCTAGTTACTAAAGCAGCAGCTTCAGCTCTAGTTATGTTGCCGTTAGGTCTTACAGTTCCGTCAGTGTAACCGAACATGTAAGCCTTGTGCTCTAATACTTCTCTAGTATCTTCAGGTTCTTCTTCACGTTCATCACGATCGTAGTACCTATCCTTAGACCAAATTGCATATAGAGTAGTTGAGTAGTAAATTCTGTCGCCAGGTCTTACTTCGTCAAGATAATCACTTCTGTAGCTCCAACCTTCAAATACATAACCTCTTCTACGAGGAGTGTATAAATAACGTTCAATTAATTCATCTTCATAAACGTCGTAGTGAGTAATTTCGCCACCTCTGTAGTTTTCGTCTAGAGTAAGAGTTAAATAATTGAAATATGGTGGAGTTACTTTACCCTTAACAGTTTCTCTTGCTGGATCAGATGGTTTCTTACCTTTTTCAGTTTGAGTTGCAGTTATAACGTCATCCTTCTTTAATGGCTTATCTGCTGGTACTGTTACTTTCCAATTGCCATCTTTATCAACAGTTGTTTTACCAATTTCATTGCCGTCTTTGTCTTTAACTACAATTTCAGCTTCTGGTACACCTTTACCAGTAATTTTGCCGTCGCCTTCAGTTGGTTGATCAATAGTAGGTGTTTCTGATTTATCAGATGGTGTTGTTCCGCCCTTTGTAAATGTTCCTGTTACTGTTATGTCTTTATCTATTGCTGTCTTGTTATCTA